>Ga0209358_10001748_pt1 | contig 17044 bp, 14 predicted proteins | sample LauGreFa1BDMLBSN_2_FD_187574 | JGI IMG/M metagenome (GOLD analysis project Ga0209358, IMG submission 187574) | Freshwater lake microbial communities from Lake Michigan, USA - Fa13.BD.MLB.SN (SPAdes) (version 2) | ecosystem: Environmental > Aquatic > Freshwater > Lake | place: Lake Michigan, USA... | reverse complement strand
TGAAGAAAATCGTTGCTGCTGTTCCCGTTGTGCAGCCGGTGAAACATGATCCATCGTCTACAACAGCCAATGCATTGTAATTCACAGCTGTTGAATCCATGCATCCATATACCAAGATACAAGATCCATCATCAGTTGTTGCAGCTGAGTTGTAGTTTGAAGCTATTGGGTTTGTACATCCGAAAACTTCTCCGCAAGTACCGTCGATACTAAAGTTCACGGATTGAGTAACCAAGTTGTCGGCCAATCCTGTATGAATCACTTCACCTTGTCCGTTGTTGATCCAAAAGTAACCATTGTTCCAACTAGGTAAACCTGCATTATTGGACATTACTGCTGTGTAACAATCTCCAGCCTGCAAGCAAAGAGAAGTATTGTAGATGGCAACATTGCCCAATGAAGGAGAAGTCCAAATGGTATCTCCAGCTGAATTCAATATATTAAGGGTAACTTGATTTCCGTTTGAAAACGTGCAGATATATAATGAAGCGTTCACGCTTCCAACCCCGTTGCAATAGGTACATGTGCTATCATCAACATTTGCGTTAGCGTTGAAATTACTAGCCGCTGGATCTGTGCAGCCTTCGTATAGACAACCAATATTAACCGTGGCAATCGGATTGTAATTGCTCGCCGCTTGATCCATACATCCCTGCACTGAAGCAGTTCCGCAATTAGTCACTCCAACTCCAAACATGAACTGTCCTTGGTTTCCTGTTGAAAACGTTCCTGTGTAAGAGCTTTCACCCATAACAAAAATATTTACTGCACCACCGTTCCAACCGTCGCCCCATGAATCGAACATATTCACACCGTAACAACCAACTGGCAGACACCATACTCCACCTGGAGTTGAACCTGTTCCATTTGCAACAACAGTTCCTGTGGTAGTATTGACTACCGTGAAGCTCATTTCATTTGGATAAAATCCGGGGGTCACCGTGTACGAAACTTGCGTACAAGTGGTATCTACTTGTGCCTTCGCCACGAAGCCCGTGGTGAATAGAAGGGCAACTAAAAATAAACGTAAAGTTTGTTTCATAATAAAAGTTAAGTGCCACGAATATATATTGACTCGCTGTAAAACAGACATTTAAATCAAGAAAAAAGTTGCTTACTGTTGGAATTGTGGAAAAAGCCCTATTCGAAAATGGCTCCACTGCCTATTAGCTCCTCACCAATATAGAAAGCCGCAAACTGTCCTTTCGCTACGCCGTATTGAGTTTCGTGAAAGATAACATAGGTAAATTCATTTCCAACCGAAACATTCGCTTTGAATAAAGGTTGTCGATAACGTATGCGGCAGTCCACTTCTAATACTTGTCCTTGCGCTGGTTTCAAATTTTCTTGAATCCAATGGGCTTCTTCGTTGCGTATGGCTAGCCCTCTGCGAGCCAAGGCTGGATGCGTTTCTCCTTGAGCGGAATAGACTAGGTTTTTTTCCACATCAATAGACCCTACAAATAAAGGAATGGCTTGTCCACCTATTCCTAATCCTCTTCTCTGACCTACGGTATAATAATGCGCCCCGTTGTGTTCTCCAACATCGTCGCACATTTCCGAAGTGAAAATTTGCGGTCTTGAAAGAACCGCAGGATCCGAGGAAGTGTCATTCACTAATTCATTTAATTGTGGAAGGAAGTCGTCTTTGATACGAAGCACTCTCCCTTTTTTCGGAGCCAATTGTTGTTGAAGGAAGATCGGTAGCTTTACCTTCCCAATGAAGCAAAGTCCTTGAGAGTCTTTTTTATCTGCGTTTGGAAGTTGAAGTTCTGCGGCAATGACGCGCACTTCAGGCTTGGTTAATTCTCCAATCGGAAAAAGCGCTTTGCTCAACTGAGCTTGATTCAATTGACACAAGAAATAACTTTGGTCCTTATTTCCGTCGGCTCCGGAAAGCAAATGAAATTGCGTCACACCATTTTCAACAGTCTCAGATTTACGCACGTAATGTCCGGTTGCAACGTAATCTGCTTTCAACTGCTCGGCCGCTTTCAAGAAGACATCGAATTTAATTTCTCGGTTACACAGGACATCTGGATTCGGGGTTCTTCCCAATTCATATTCACGAAACATGTATTCAACTATTCGTTCGCGGTATTCAACGCTAAGATCTAAAACATGAAAAGGAATACCGAGGTGCTCCGCTACGAGCATGGCATCGTTGGAGTCTGTAATCCACGGGCACTCATTATTAATGACAACCGATTCGTCGTGCCAATTCCGCATAAACACCGCAATTACATCATACCCTTGCTCAATGAGCAAATGGGCTGTAACGGCAGAGTCTACTCCGCCCGACAAACCAACCACAACGCGTTTCATTTTGCAAAATTAGTCGAGTCCATTCAAAAACAGACGATTCGAAGAGAAGAAAGAATTACATTTGAACAAGCGCGCCCTAGGCAACCCTTCAAATTAATATCGTCTTAACACAAATTATTGGTGTCAACAGAACCCTCTCAACAAGAACTGATTGACGGCTGCCTTAAAGGAGACAGCCGAAGCCAAAATGCTATTTATAAGATGTATTATGGGAAGATGAAAGCGGTGTGCCTGCGTTATGCAAGCTCCACCGACGAGGCAAAAGACATGGTGCAAGACGGATTCATTAAAGTATTTTCCAGTTTGGAAAAATTTGAAGGAAACGGATCTTTAGAAGGATGGATTAGAAGGATAATGGTAAACTTATCTATTGATCAATACCGAAAAAAGAAGCACACGGTAGACTTAGACTTAGAAAACTCAAAGCACTATGTTGAAGAAAGTGCAGAAGAGGACGATGAGCAGGAGCCTGACATTTACGACTTTCAACCTCACCACATCGTTGAAGCCATGCAACAATTGACACCTGTCTATCGTACAGTTTTCAACTTGTATGTCTTTGAAAACTTTTCTCACCAAGAAATTAGTGAGAAACTAGGCATTAGTTTAGGCACTTCAAAAAGTAACTATTCGAAAGCCAAGAAGAACATGAAAAAGATATTAATAAAAAATAAAATTAGCGAGTCGAATGAATCGTAATCAGTTAGATAAATTTGAACAAGGAATTCAAGAAGCTTATAAGAATTATGAGTTGCCTTACAGTTCTTCAGAGTTTACGCAAGTTAGCAGACGACTCTTCCGCAAACGTATTTTCAGTGGTTTAGCTCTTTGGGGTGGTGTTGCAGCAATTACTGCCATTGTTGGAGTATCTGGATACCTTATTGTTTCAAGTGACAACAATGTCACTACTTCTGCTACTCCGAATGCTCCTGATGTTTCAAACACCGTTTCAATTCCAAATTCAAACGAAGATGTTAATGAAGAAGCTACTGAGGGATTAACTGAAATTATTTCGGGATTCAAGAAAGATGTAATGAATGCCTCTGGGAATTCGGAGAATAGCCCATCAACTACTCCCATCGCCTCTGTTGCTCAAGAATCTTCAGAGGAAGCTGTACTTCCTGCGTCTGCAGATAGTAACGACAAAAACAGATCTTTGGCCATTGAACCTAGCGTGCGACAAGCTTGTGCTGGAACAGATGTTCACTTCACTGCCAAAAACAGTCCTAAGAACGGAAGTTATTTGTGGAACTTCGGAGATGGTAGCTTCTCGAATCAAGAGAATCCATTTCACATCTATAAAAAATCGGGAACATTCGATGTCTCTTTATCTGTAACCAATCCGAATGACGGACAGATTTCTACGATTGCAATGCGTGATTTAATTACCATCAATCCCAAGCCTGAAGCTGATTTCGAGTGGTCGTATACGAACAATCCAGTAGGAGAGCCTACTGCGAAATTTGTAAATACCAGTGTGAATGCGAATAGTTTTGTTTGGAGATTTGCGGGAAATGGAACATCAAGTGAAGTCTCTCCAAGTGTTATTTACAATTCGAAAGGAAAGCAATCTGTGATTCTTGAAGTTCAAAACACCTTTGGTTGTAAGGACGAGCAAGTTAAAATTATTCAGGTGAATGCCGACTTCAATCTCGGGGCTGAATTGAGAATGAGCGAGCAAAATATTGCTTTCATGCCAGAAGCATTGAAAAAAGGTGGAAACAAGTTCAAACTTTCAATCTACGACGGAGAGAACATTATTTTCGAAACATCAGCTAAAACGAAAGTGTGGAAGGGAGAAATGAAGTCCGGAAAAAAAGCTGTTGCTGGCCAACAATTTCCTTGGATAGTTTTAATTTATGGTGAAGATGGAAACGATGCGCGCTACTACAGCGGAACACTTACAATAGTACCTTAACCAAAACCTCATATACCTAAAACTGAAGGGCCTTTTCGAAGGCCCTTTTGTTTGTATTTATTCTTGCTAAAAGCTTGTTCTTTTTTCTTAAATTCGCATCGTCTTTTTGTTACGATAATTTGATGCAACCATTTGTTGTTTAAAAGCGTCTAAAACTAAACCAACTTCAAGAATGAATAAATTCTTATCTATCGTTTTTCTGAGTCTGTTGTCGTATTCAACTTATGCGCAATTGGACTGTGGTGTTCCTGGTAACTTTTGCATGAGCACAACTACTATTTCAACTTGCTCAGGATCTTTGTTTGATGCCGGTGGAGGAAATCCTTATCCAGATGCGAATTACACCATGACCATTTGTCCGGACACCCCTGGCGATGTTATTCAACTTGATTTTTCTGCATTCTCTTTGCAAACTTCCCCTAACGGAAACAACAGTGACTATTTTACCATTTTTGATGGACCAAATACAAGCGCAGCGCAATTGGGAAGCTATACAGGTACAACACTTCAAGGCCTTCAAGTTACAGGAACAGTTAATAACCCTTCTGGGTGTTTAACTATTGTATTTTCAGACAATGGAAATGCGAATGTGAGTTCACCTGGATTTGAGGCGGCTATTTTATGCACTACTCCTTGTGCTCCTCCTACTCAAAATTCTGTAATTGCAAATCCTGTTCCTAGTGGTCCTGAGCAATCAGTTTCAGTATGTATTGGAGCCGATGTTGATTTTAGCGGAGTTGGATCCTTCGCAGAACCTGGCTTCACGCTAGATCAATACATCTGGAATTTCGACGACGGGACCATTGACAGTTTGTCTGGACAATTGACTTCGCATACCTTTAACGAGCCTGGAGAATATGTCGTAACCCTTACAGTTGAAGACAACAACGGTTGTCAAAGTTTAAATACTACTCCACTTCAAATTTTAGTTTCAACGATTCCTACTTTCCCTGATTTGAATAACATTACTGAAACGACATGTTTCGGTGAACAAGTTATTCTTCAAGGATCATCTGAGAGCACTCAGTGGACAGCACTTCCTCCGCAAGTAGTTGCGGGAACGACTTATTTAGCCGACGGTGCTGGATTCTCTTATTCGACTTCTTTGAACTTCGACTTCTTCGATCCAGGTGCGACTCTATCCACGTGTGCAGATTTGTACAGCGTTATGGTAAACATGGAGCACAGCTACATGGGTGATCTTGGCATTTCAATTACGTGTCCTAACGGAACTACTGTGGACCTTGTTACCTGGGGAACCAACGGTGGCGGTGGAACTTTCCTTGGGGAAGCCATTGATGATGGTTCAACTAATCCGGGTGTTGGTTCTGAATACTTTTGGGCACCAACTTCAACAACAGGAACATGGGGCCAAGGGGCTGCTGGTGGAATAACCACACCCACTGGTGGGCCAACTCCAGGAACTTCTCTTACTCCAGGAACCTATTCAGCGGCCGGAAATATGTGCGACCTGGTTGGATGTCCGCTTAACGGTGCTTGGACCTTTACCGTAACAGATAACCTTGCCATTGACAACGGATATATTTTCTATTGGGGTATCAATTTTAATCCCGCTTTATTTCCCGGTATCACAACCTTCACTCCTTCAATTGGTATCGATTCAGATTCTTCCTATTGGACGGGTCCTAACATCATAGTTATTGATGCAGATGCAGACATTGCAACCATCGACCCTCCTGGACCTGGAACCTACGATTACACTTACCACGTTGTAAATAACTTCGGTTGTTCTTTCGACTCAACTATTCAAATCACATTCACGGAGCCTTTAACCATAACCGCAGGACCTGACCAAATCTATTCTTGCGGAGACTTAACGCTTCAAGGTGGTTTCCAAGGCATACCAACGCCGAGTTGCGCGCAAGATGGGGGCGTCTTTAATTATTGCTACACCAATGGCGAGAATTTCACTTGGACCTTTTGCCCTGACGTGCAAAACGATGGTGTCTCCTTTATGACCTTTGATTTTATATCAGGACAAATGGAAGGCTTTTTTGAAAACTTCAGTGTCTATGATGGGCCAAATACTGCCTCGCCACAGATCGGCACGTGGAATACTGGTGATGCTACAGGACAGTCTTGGACTGCCACAAATCCAACAGGTTGTATTACAGTTACATTCACTGCCGATGGATCAGTTGCTTGTTCAAGTGGTTCATACCAGCCTTGGACCTACGACGTGAATTGCACTAACGGAGGTCCTCAATACACTTGGGAGTGGACACCTTCTGCAAATTTGAACAATGCAAATATTCCACAACCAACCATGAGTTCTTTGGATCAACAAACGACATACACACTTGTAGGATATCCAGTTGGACATCCTGATTGCGCGAGTACAGACCAAGCCATCGTGAGCATTGACCCTGTTGGAGATCCTGGTATAGACAATTCAATTAACATCTGTTCTACTGACCCTGCCTTCGCTATGCTTCCGCAACTTGGAGGTACTCCTGTGTCAACTGGAGTTTGGACAAACCCAAGTAATGCTGTTGTTCCTTTCGGTATTTTCGACCCATTGGCGATGCCTTCTGGAAACTACACCTATACCGTTACCCTTGGCACTTGTGCGCTATTCTCAACTTTGAACATTGCCTTTGCAGGACCAACGACCATGACCATTGCGAACGATACTGCAATTTGTTACATGGGTGATTTGAATTTAACTCAATTGACTCAAGCATCTGGACAAGCGCCATTCACTTATGAGTGGACGTACAACGGAAACGTGGTTGCAAATACTCCCGATGCTCAAATTAATCCGACTGTAAGCGGACAGGCTTGCTTGACAGTTGTCGATGATTGTGGTTATACAATTACACAGTGCTTTAACGTTGCCGTTGCTCCTGATGTAACAGTAACCTTCACCTCACCTGATCCTTCTAAATGTTGGCCTGAGACATTGACTTTGGTGAATACTACTGACCCTAGTTTGTATCAAAATATGGCGTGGGACATTAGCAACGGCGTTTATGTTTTAAATCAAGATCAATTGGACTTGAATTTCGCAGCACCAGGTTCTTTCGATGTTACGCTGTCTGTTGTAACAAACATTGGTTGCACATATAGCACAACGATTTCGAACTTCTTAACTTCATTCGATCCACCTGTGGCCGGATACATTGCTGATCCACAGCCAACAGATGCGAACAACACTGTCATTAATTTCACCAATCAGTCTTTAGGAAATATCGTCACTTACGACTGGATTTTCAACTTTGGCGCGCCACTCGGAACTTCATCCACTGAGAATCCAACCTTCACTTTCCCGCAAGGTACAGGGGGTGAATATCCGATTCGCTTAACGGTTACAGATGCGAACGGATGCACTGATTTCATTGAAGGTGAAATAATCATTCGCAACATTTTCCAATATTACATTCCGAATACCTTCACTCCGAACAACGACGGATTGAACGACGTGGTGATGATGGTGGGAAGCGACATTGATGAAACCAAATTCAAGCTTGATGTTTTCAATCGTTGGGGAGATATCGTTTTCAGCGCTTCAAATCCAACTACTGCTTGGACAGGTAATACCTACAACGGATCATATTATTGTCCGGAAGGAGTTTACAATTGGACTGCTGTTGTTGTTTCGAAATCAACCGGTGAGCGTTATGAAATTCAAGGCCATTTGAATTTGATTCGATAAAAAAATCTTTTTATTGGAGCGCCCTCTAGGATTATCTTAGAGGGCGTTTTAATTTCTATATGGCAGGCAATACAGTATTCGGTTGGGTAATAAAAAAAAGGCTTCATCAGATGGAGCTCTTCAAACAGTACCCTATTGAAGTGCAAGAAGAAATTCGCCAGAAGTTAATCGATGAAGCTGCGCTTACCACTTTCGGAAAGGAGCATAACTTCGAAAACATTCACACGCCGCAAGACTTCCGCAAACATATTCCTATCCGTTCTTACGAAGATCATTTTCCATATATAGAAAAAATGATTCAGGGGGAAGGAAATGTGCTTTGGCCGGGGAAGACCAAATGGTTCGCTAAGAGTTCAGGCACGACGAATAGTCGAAGCAAATTCATTCCGATTTCAAATGAAAATTTGGAAGAAGGACATTATAAGGGTGGAAAAGATCTGCTCGCAATATTCTACCAATTGCGTGAAAACGCCGATTTGTTTTCTGGAAAAACATTGATTGTTGGAGGAAGTACGAAGATGAGTGAGGAGGAAGAAAACACCATTGGCGATTTAAGTGGAATTATTATTTCGAATTTACCGTTTTGGGTGGAAATGAAACGCGTTCCGCAACGCGAGATTTCACTCATGGAAAATTGGGAGGAAAAGCTAGATGCAATGGCGTTGAACACCATGAATGAAGACGTTCGGGTGCTATCGGGAGTGCCCAGCTGGACACTACTCCTCTTGAGAAGAATTTTAGAGTTAAAAAAGGCCCATCACATTCATGAGGTCTGGCCGAATCTTCAGATGTATATGCACGGAGGAATAAGCTTCGAACCGTATCGCGAGCAGTTCAACGCCATGCTTCCAAATGGCACGACAGATTATTTCGAAACATACAACGCGAGTGAAGGCTTTTTCGGCATTCAAGATCAATTGAATTCGAATGAAATGTTGTTGATGTTGGATTACGGTGTCTATTACGAATTCATTCCGTTAGATGAAATTGAAAAAGAAAATCCACGAGCTCTGAGCCTTGAAGAAGTTGAAATGAATATCATTTACGCGCTTGTGATTACAACAAACACAGGGCTCTGGAGATATGTCATTGGTGACACAATTCGCTTCACGCACCTCTACCCTTTCCGTTTTCGTATTGTAGGAAGGACGAAGCAGTACATTAATTTAACCGGCGAAGAACTTATGGTGGAAAATGCGGAAAGCGCGTTGCGACGGACTTGCACGCACATGAGCATTCACGTGGTGGAATTTACCGTAGCTCCTTTCTTCCCGAATGAAAATGAAACGGCAGCGCATGAGTGGTTCATTGAATTTAAGAACAATGATTTTGATTTTGATCGGTTTTGTTTTTTGTTGGATGAAAACTTACGTGATGAAAATTCAGACTATGACGCTAAACGAAACACCAATTTGAATTTAGGATTTCCTATTGTGCATAAAGGAAAGAAAGATGTATTTTACACTTGGCTGAAGTCACGAAACAAGTTAGGCGGACAGCATAAAATACCGAGATTAGCCACGAATCGCGTGTGGTTGGAAGAATTAATTGAATTGAACAAATGAGAAAAACCATCGTTTTTGCATTGTGCCTATTTGCGTTTGTATTCCGCATACAAGCGCAACATCGTGTGCAATGCGATGCGCTAGGGAACATATACGACGTTTGCACCGATCACATTTCGATGCACAGTTCCAACTTCAACATAGATTATAGATTGAGCACCCTGCAATACGGCACTTCTGCGCAGTTAGACTTGACGAATCCGTTGGTTCCGTTTATGTTTTTTCAAGATCAGGGATCCTTGGTATTCTTCGACAACAATTTGAATGTACTGGAAGATCCTATATTCTTGAATGAAAAATTTCAAGGTCAAATTACATGTGTCGCCGGTTCAAAGGGCGATGCGCTTTGGCTGTATGACGCAAATTCAAGCACCCTAATTCGCACGAACAGAAAGTTCGAGGTATTAAGCCAGTCTGCGAATCTCTCATATCTTACCAAGTCTACTCTTCAACCCAAACAAATTATTGAAAACGGTCAGCGTGTTTATTTTATAGATGCTGAAAAAGGAATTTCAACTTTTTCGTTATTTGGAAATTTGGAAATTCAAGGCAACCTATACATAACAGACGACCTCGTTTATACTTGGAACGACTGTATTTACTTCCGAATCGAAAACGCCTTGTATGAATGGAAAAACACCGATGCGAATCCTCGCATTTTGAGTTATTTCGATTTGAACGAATTGAACAACAAAAACACGTGGCTTATTTGCGAAGGCGAATTGTTCTACATTCTGCGTGAAACGGGCGAAATACGAAAAATGTCAGTTCTTGAAAACTTAGAGAAATAAGGCTTCGAAAATCCATAAATTTTCTCTACTTTCGAACCTGATTATTACCTAAACGAATTATGCATATAGCTATTGCCGGAAACATCGGTTCAGGAAAGACTACGCTTACAACTTTGATTGCTAAGCACTACAAATACACCGCTCATTTTGAAGAAGTAGATAACAATCCTTATCTAAGTGATTTCTACAAAGACATGCAACGTTGGTCTTTCAACTTGCAAGTGTTTTTCTTAAGAAGTCGTTTTAGACAACTGATTGACATTAAAAAGAAGTCGAAGAAAATTGTGCAGGACCGCACCATTTATGAAGATGCTTACATCTTCGCTCCGAACTTGCATGCGATGGGTTTAATGACCACGCGTGATTTCGAAAACTATTCAGATTTATTTGGTGTAATGGATGAATTCATTACTCCTCCAGACTTGCTTATCTATTTGCGTGCTTCAGTTCCATCTTTGGTAACGAACATTCAAAAACGCGGACGTGAATATGAGGAAGCCATTCGCTTAGATTATTTAACACGTTTGAATGAACGTTACGAGGCTTGGGCTACGACATACACGAAGGGTAAGTTGTTAATCATTGACATTGACAACAATCGCTTCCATGAGAATCCTGAAGACCTAGGTATAATCATTAGCGGCATTGAAGCGCAATTGAACGGATTGTTCTGATTAACGCACGAACACTAACGTATTCGCGTCGCTTAATTTTTCATTGATGGAATATCCATCCTCACTGAATTTCTGAAGATCAGCAATAGACTTAGCTTTCGATTCAATTACGAATCTAGCCATGCTTCCTCTAGCCTGTTTCGAAAAAGTTGGAATGGTTTTCAATTCTTTTCCTTTCGTTTGAAAGAACTTAAAATGAAGAATTTTCCGTTGGAAATTTTTCGAATCAATGAGTTTGAAATACTCATCTGAAGCCAAGTTCAACAAATATCCATTTGGAGAAATTTCACTTTCAAGATTTTTTGTTACTGTATCGCTCCAATAGGAATAAAGCGTTTTTCCTGTTTTTGTTTTGTAAGGAGTTCCCACCATTAAACGATATGGAAGAACGGCATCTGTTGGCTTCAACACGCCATAAAACCCGCTAAGTATTCGAAGTGAAGATTGCGCTTGCTTCCAATTCAACTTTGAAAATGATTTAGCATCGAGCGATTTGAAAGCTTCTCCGCTGAAGAGCATGGCAGCAGGAATACCTTTCGGTAAATCTTTTTTATTCCAGTTTTGAAAACGCTGTTGAGTATTTAACGCGAGCTCATCTGTGATCTTCATTTTCTGTTTCCATTCTGCAACAGTCACTTTTTTCAATTCAGAACACAGGGCTTCTGTTTCATCAATAAATTGAGGTGATGATGCCTCACCAGCAAACTCTTGAAACGATTCGTTCATGAGCTTCGACGGAGAAAGTATGGCTAGAAAAAAAGAAGACATTAGAAGTTTGGTTTTAACAAATATTGAGAATAGAATTTATCAATCTCTTCCACGGCCTCTTCTGCTGTATCTACCAAAGAAAAAAGCATCATGTCTTCTTCGTTAATGTTGTTCTCTGTTTCTAGAATTACTTTTTTTATCCAATCGACCAATCCTTCCCAGAATGATTTTCCAACTAGAATAATTGGGAAGCGACCAATCTTATAAGTTTGAATAAGCGTTAACGCTTCGAAGAACTCATCGAGGGTTCCGAACCCACCTGGCATGACTATAAAGCCTTGGCTGTATTTCACGAACATAACTTTTCGCACGAAGAAATAATCAAAGTTGATGCTCTTGTCGTAATCTATATAAGGGTTCGGGTATTGCTCGAAGGGAAGTTTAATATTTAGCCCGACGCTTGCACCTTGTCCGTCTTTAGCTCCAATGTTACCGGCTTCCATGATACCTGGGCCGCCGCCTGTGATTACACCGTAGCCCTTTTGGGTAAGCAAGAAGGCAATTTCTTTTGCTATTGAATAGTATTTGTTATCGGGTAATGTTCGGGCAGAACCGAAAATAGAAACACACGGTCCAATAGCCGCCATGCGCTCGTATCCTTCAACAAATTCAGAGAGAATTTTGAAGATACTCCAGCTGTCGTTCGACTTTAACTCGTTCCAAGAGCGCGGAGTGAACTTCCTCCGTATGCGATCATCTTTTTCCATACAAACTATTATTAAGACTTATTCTTCAACAACGAATTGAAATCCTACTCCGTGTAAGTTCATGATTTGTATGCGACTGTCTTCTGAGAACAATTTACGAAGTTTCGCTATGTACACGTCCATAGTTCTAGCTACGAAATACGATTCTTCTCCCCACACCAAGTTAGCAAGATTTTCACGCGTCATCACATTCCCTTTTCCCTCACAAAACGCTTTAAGCAAACTCGCCTCTTTGTTGGTCAAATGCTGACGCATACCGCTGGGCCAAATTAGGTAGTTATTGATGTTGTCGAAGGAATAATTTCCAATCGTGTATAATTCCTGAATGGGTTTTTCTTCTGTTACACCCGATCGGCGAAGAATGTTTTGAATTCGAAGATTCAATTCTTGAATAACGAAAGGCTTGGTTATGTAGTCGTCTGCACCTATTGACAGACCTTTCAAACGATCTGACAATTGTTGTTTCGCTGTGAGAAAAATAAACGGCACGTTTGGAAATAACTTTTTAATGTCTTCCGCCATATCAAAACCACTTCTCACTGGCATCATAACATCCAGTAAGCAGATCTCAATCACTTCCTTTCCAAGTGCAAGTAATCCTTCTCTAGCCGATCTACAACGAATAACTTCATGACCTAATTCGGTCAATTGGTCATGGATTACAAAACCCAAGTTCTCATCGTCTTCAACCAATAGAATTTTACTCATTGTTATTTTTAAGCAAAGGAAATTTAAGCGTTACGGTTGTCCCTTCGTTTTCTGCGCTTTTTACGTGTACAGAGGCATTATGCACATCCATCAACTGCTTCACGAGATACAATCCCAAGCCAAAACCCTTCATGTGATGCGACTCTCCCAAAGGTACTCGAAAAAATCGATGAAAGAGTTCCTTGTGATATTGCTCATTGATACCTATTCCGTTGTCCTTTATCTGTATTATCAAATTCGCATCATCAACTTTACCTTGAATAACAATATGAGGCTCGCTTATATTGTATTTTAAGGCGTTGTCAATAATATTAATCAGAATTAACTCGAAAGATTTCCGATCGAAATTTATTTCTTCATTTTCCGCTTCCCAAATCACTTCCACACTTCCTCCATAATTCGTAAACTGCAATTGCATGCGTTCCAAAATTGCGTTAACCATCTCTTCCGGATTAAACATCTCTTTGCTTAAGTAGACCCCAGCTTTTGACATTCGAGCTACTTCCAACACACGATCCAATTCTTCGCGCAGTTTCTCTCCTTCATTTCGAATAATAGAAATGTATTGATCTCTTCGGAATGGGTTTGTGTGAATATTTTCTTCCACCAAAACCTCTGCTGCCATAAGCATGGTGGAAAGCGGTGTTTTAATTTCATGCGTTACGTTATTCACGAAATCTTGTTGCATGAGGGTCATTCGACGTTCATTGTAAAATGTATTTAATATTACGAATACGACAGTGGCGTATATGAACAACTGAATAATGAAGAAAAACCAAAAAGCCCTTGCTTGCGCAACTTCAGATACAGCTTCAGCATAGGGAATATTGGGAAAAACGTAAACCATAACAAACCAAGCCCCAGAAAACAAATAGGCTAAAAAGAGCAACACAAACGCCAAAGAAAGCAAGCCTATCACTTTTACTTTATGGTAGGTGTATAAAGATTTATCCATAGTAATTTGGGTATAATTGCCCTGCTTTTCGATTTAGGACGAATGGGATTTCCCTACTTTCGTATCAAATTTACTACAATAATGAAAGCATACGTTTTTCCTGGACAAGGATCTCAATTTCCCGGCATGGGCAAAGACCTTTATGAAAATTCTGCAGTAGCCAAAGAGTTAATGGATTCTGCAAACGACATTTTAGGATTCCGATTAACCGATGTCATGTTCAACGGAACTGAAGAAGAATTGAAGCAAACCAATATTACGCAACCGGCTATTTTCTTGCACAGTGTTGCTCTTGCCAAAGCCTTAGGCGATTCTTTTCAACCGGCAATGGTGGCAGGACACAGCTTAGGCGAATTCAGCGCGTTGGTGGCCAATGGCACTCTTGAATTTGCAGATGCCTTGAAATTGGTTTATGCTCGCGCAATGGCCATGCAGAAAGCCTGCGAAGCGAATCCTTCAACCATGGCTGCCATTTTAAATTTGGAAGATGATGTAGTTGAAAAAGTTTGTGCTGAAACTCCAGGAGTAGTGGTTGCAGCAAATTACAACTGTCCTGGGCAATTGGTTATATCTGGAGAGAACGAGGCTATTGACAAAGCTTGCGAAGCGCTTCTTGCTGCTGGTGCAAAGCGTGCGTTGAAACTTCCTGTTGGGGGAGCATTCCACAGTCCGCTTATGGAGCCTGCTCGAGTAGAATTGGAAGCAGCTATTGCGGCCACTCCTTTTCATTCACCTATTTGTCCTGTTTATCAGAACGTAACAGCTTCAGCCGTTTCCGATCCAGATGAAATTAAAAGGAACTTGATTGTCCAATTGACTGCTCCTGTGCGTTGGACTCAAACCATGAATGCAATGATAGCAGATGGATGCAGCGAAGTTGTTGAAGTGGGTCCTGGCAAAGTATTGCAAGGTTTGTTCAGAAAAGTAAGTCGCGATTTGCCTTTGAGCAGTGGCGCTATTTCAGAATAGAAAAGGTTATTTCTTCCAACCGAAATGTTCTTCGGCCATTTGTAGAATATCTCCACCAATAGCCAAGCATGCGGTTGCCGCAGGAGAAGGGGCATTCAGCACATGAATGCTCCTTTTTGTATATTCTATTCTGAAGTCGTCGCGTGTATCTCCGTCTTCACCCAAAAGCAAGGCACGAACCCCAGCCCTACCTGGCTCAAGATCTTCCATGGTTAAACCTGGCATTATTCGTTGAAGAGTTTTCAAGAATAATCTTTTACTGAAAGCTCTTCGATACTCATCTATTCCAAATTTTATATTGGAAAAGAATAGCTTCCATGTCCCCATGTATGTTAGCGCATCCCACGTATCTCGGAGACTGAAATCCGTTTTTCCGTATCCTTCACGCTTGAACGTGAATACCGCATTGGGTCCGCATTCCACAGACCCGTCTACCATGCGTGTGAAGTGCACTCCTAGGAATGGGAAATCTGGATTCGGAACAGGGTATATCAGATTTTTGACTTTGTGCTTTGCTTTTTCCGTAAGCTCATAATAATCGCCTCGGAAACCAACGACTTGTTCTTTCAAATCAATTCCGTCCTTTCGCGCCAAACGATCGGCTTGCAGTCCGCCACATACAATTAAATTCGCTGCTTCGTACTGACCTTTATTCGTTATGACAACGGTGATATTTTCTTTATGCTCAAATTTCAATGCTTCTTCAGAAGTGTGAACTTCAGAAAGGTTGTTTGCCTTCAATGACAATTCCGCAAGTTTATTTGTTGTGCCGCGAAAGTCTATGATGCCCGTGCAACCAATGAATAGACCATCTATTCCTGTGCAGTTTGGTTCTATTTGTCGAATTTCCTCGGGAGTTACTCGGCGTACATCTTCAATACCGTTTTGAATACCGTGCTGCTCAATTTTATTGAGGAAAGGAAGTTCTGATTCATCCACTGCCACGATCAGCTTTCCACAGACGTCGTGCTGAATGTTGTGCTCTTTAGCGAAAGCCACAAGCTCTCTTCTTCCGTTCACGCAGTTGATGGCTTTCTTTGAACCGGGCTTGTAATAAATACCTGAGTGAATAACCCCGCTGTTGTTTCCTGTTTGGTGATCGGCAAGTCCACTTTCCTTCTCCAACAATAATATCTTCTTATTCGGATAAGCCATTTGTATTTTATACATGGTGGCTGCACCTACTATTCCTCCCCCAACAATAATCACATCGAATGAATTCTTCACGGTTCTTTATTTTAGTTGCAAAAATAAACCTCGGAACTAGCCGAGGTTTATGAAATATTCAATAACTAAGAAATTATTTCTCTCCTGATTTTTTGCAGCAATCTTTCTTCTCTCCTTCTTTGCATCCCTCCTTCTGCTCACCTTTCGTAGCAGAATCTTTAGAGCAACACTCTTTCCCTTTGTTCTTTCCTTTTTTAGCATCAGCTGCTGCGCTCTTGCTGCAACATTCTGATTTACCTTCTGCTTTCGTAGCAGAACACTCTTTCTTTTCAGCGCTTTGAGTCGCTGCAGATTTGCTGCAACACTCTTTAGACTTCGTGCATTCTGCTTTCTTCGCAGGAGTTGTAGAAGTATTTTCCACTTGCGCAGATGCTACTCCAACAAAGAAGATAGACATGGCTGCAAACGCGATTAATTTTTTCATTTTGCTTGTAATTTGAATCAAATATAGTGAAGCCATGAATTAACGCAAGAGAAAATAATAAAAGTCTTATTTTCGTTGCAGAAACATGATAAATCTTCACCCCAAACAATCGAACACCTGGACCTCGTCTATCATCATAGGCGTGTTGGGCTATGCCTTTGTTATGTTGTTTGGTTATTTCATAAGTACCACACCAGACAAACTTATTGTAAAGCCCATTGTCCCTGTGGTTCAAGAGATGGAGGTTGAGTTGGAAGAAGCTCCGTCAGAACAAGGCGGAAACGATGAAGCAGGAAATTCCATGATGAGTGAAGCCGTTCGGAACCTTATTGCTTCT
>Ga0209358_10001746_pt1 | contig 17058 bp, 17 predicted proteins | sample LauGreFa1BDMLBSN_2_FD_187574 | JGI IMG/M metagenome (GOLD analysis project Ga0209358, IMG submission 187574) | Freshwater lake microbial communities from Lake Michigan, USA - Fa13.BD.MLB.SN (SPAdes) (version 2) | ecosystem: Environmental > Aquatic > Freshwater > Lake | place: Lake Michigan, USA... | reverse complement strand
GTCAAGAGATTCAATCCGCCGTTGCAGTAATTGATAACGGCAAGTTCGGAAAACGAGAAATTCGTTTTGAAACAGGCCGCCTTGCAAAGCAAGCAGCCGGAGCAGCAGCAGTTTATTTAGATGATCAGACAATGATTTTCTCAGCAACAACTGCTTCAAAAACACCTAAGGATCAATTCGATTTCTTTCCTTTAACAGTAGATGTTGAAGAGAAGATGTACGCAGTTGGACGTATTCCAGGATCATTTTTCCGTCGTGAAGGACGTCCATCAGAAGATGCGATTCTTACATGCCGCTTAATCGATCGTCCATTGCGCCCATCTTTCGTAAAGGGTCTTCGCAATGAAGTACAAATTGTTGTAACAGTTATGGCTCTAGATCCTGATCACATGTATGACGTGATTGCGATTAACGCCGCTTCAATGTCAACACAACTCGCAGGACTTCCATTTTCTGGACCAATCGGCGGCGTTCGCGTTGCGCTAATTGACGGACAATGGGTTGCATTCCCTAATCATTCACAGCTTGATAAGGCTGTCTTTGACATGGTTGTTGCTGGTCGCGTAACCAAAGATGACGTAGCAATCATGATGGTTGAAGCAGAAGCAACTTCACACACGATTGATCTCATTAAGGGTGGAGCACCTACTCCAACTGAAGAAGTTGTTTCACAAGGTCTTGATGCTGCAAAGCCATTTATCAAGATTTTATGTGACGCACAATCAAAGCTTGCAAAGGTTGCTGCAAAGCCAACTGCTGAATTCCCAGTCTTCTTGGATTATCAAGACGATGTTTTTGCAGCCGTAGAAAAGGCTGTAAAGGATGATCTCGCGAAAGCACTTACTATTTCAGGTAAGCAAGAGCGCGAAACAAAGATTGATGAAATTAGTGCCTCTGTTAAAGAGTCAGTAAGTGCACAATTTGAAGGACGCGAAAAGGAAGTTCCTGCTGCGTTTCGTTCTCTCACTAAGAAATTAGTTCGTCAACGAGTATTGCGCGACAAGATTCGTATCGATGGACGTGGATTGCGCGACATTCGTGCACTATCTGCTGAAGTTGAAGTTATTCCACGCGTTCACGGTTCTGCAATTTTCGAACGCGGTGAGACTCAGATTCTCGGTATCACAACTCTTAACATGCTTAAGATGGAGCAACAGCTCGATACTCTCAATCCTGAAAATCACAAGCGTTACATGCACAACTACAACTTCCCACCATATTCAACTGGTGAAACAGGACGCGTAGGAACTCCTAAGCGCCGCGAAATCGGCCATGGTGCTCTTGCAGAACGTGCACTCGTTCCAGTTCTTCCAAGCCGCGAAGAGTTCCCTTACGCAATCCGTCAGGTTTCTGAAGCACTTGGTTCAAATGGTTCTACTTCTATGGGTTCTGTGTGCGCATCAACGCTTGCACTACTTAATGCTGGAGTTCCACTACGTGCGCCAGTTGCAGGTATTGCAATGGGTCTAATTTCAGATGATGTCGATGGCAAAGTTGAATACGTTGCTTTGACAGACATTCTTGGTGCAGAAGATGCATTCGGAGATATGGACTTTAAAGTCGCCGGAACAAAAGACTTCGTTACAGCGCTTCAACTAGATACAAAGCTCGATGGAATCCCTGCTTCAGTTTTGGCCGGTGCACTTCACCAAGCTAAGGAAGCACGTCTTGCAATTCTGGATGTAATGAATGAAGCAATTGATTCACCGGATGAGATGAGTCCATTTGCTCCACGCATCATTTCCGTGAAGATTCCTGTTGATCAAATTGGTGCAGTAATCGGGCCTAAGGGCAAGATCATCAACCAGATTCAAGATGAAACTGGTGCAGATATCTCAATTGAAGATGATGGAACTATTTATATCGGTGCAACCGATGGTCCATCAGCTGAAGCTGCTCGTGCACAGATCAATGCAATTGCTAATCCAACAATGCCTGAGGTTGGCGAACGCTACCTCGGCACCGTTGTAAAGCTCGCAGCATTTGGTGCCTTCATCTCTCTTATGCCAGGCAAAGATGGCTTGCTCCACGTCTCGCAAATTCGCAAGATGCATGGTGGAAAGCGCATTGAAAACCTAGAAGAGGTTATGAAAGTTGGCGACAAGATTCAGGTTGAAATTGGTGAAATCGATCCAAAGGGAAAGCTTTCACTCGTTCCAGTTCTTGAAGAAGGCGCGGCATCAGCCGAATAAATGTCAGTTCGTCGCACAGTATTGCCTAGCGGTCTGCGCATCGTTACTGAAGAAGTATCTTCAGTTCGAAGTGCAGCCGTTGGCATCTGGGTAAATGTAGGTTCTCGTGATGAAGCACCGGCTGTTGCTGGTGCTTCTCACTTTTTAGAACACCTTTTGTTTAAAGGTACGAAGCGCAGAAATGCCTTAGAGATTTCTTCAGCCATTGAATCTGTTGGTGGCGAAATGAACGCATTCACAAGCAAGGAGTACACCTGCTTCTACGCGCGAGTGATTGATTCCGATTTGCCGATGGCTGTGGATGTTATTTCCGATCTCATTACTTCATCTATTGTCACAGCCGAAGATGTTGATGCCGAACGCAAAGTTGTACTAGAAGAGATAGCAATGCGTGATGATGATCCGAGCGATTTGGTTCATGATTTATACGCTGAAACTTATTATGGAGATACTCCCTTGGGGCGCCCGATTTTGGGAACGATTGATTCAATTAACGAAATGTCTCGCAATAGCGTCTTTAACTATTACAAGAAGCGCTATTTACCTCAAGATTTGGTTGTTGCAGTTGCAGGAAACATTAAGCACAAGCGTGTAGTTGCGATGGTTGAAGAAGCGCTTTCTCGCGATAACTTCTTAGATGTCGCAGGTACGCCACAAATTAGAGCTAATACTCCAATCAAACGTAGCAAGCAGGGTCGAGTAGGAATCATTTATCGCAAGAGCGAACAGGCGCACATGTTCTATGGCATGGAGGGCGTTACTCGAAATGATGATCGCCGCTTCACAATGGGCGTTTTATCTGCTGCTCTCGGCGGCGGAATGTCATCTCGCTTGTTTCAAGAAATTCGCGAGAAGCGCGGTCTTGCATACTCTGTTTATTCATATGCTCAACAATTTGCAGGTTCAGGCCAGATTGGTTTTTATGCAGGCTGTAACCCAAGTAAAGCCATAGAAGTTGTAAACATCATTCAGGAAGTTTTGGCAGATGTGGCCGACAATGGAATGACGCACGAGGAGATAGAAAGAGCTAAAGGTGCCGTACGTGGCTCCCTTGTTCTTAGCCAAGAGGATTCGGGTTCTCGAATGAGTCGCATCGGTAAGAGCGAGATTGTCTACGGCGAAATTATGGGCTTTGATGAAATTCTTAAGGCTGTCGCACGCGTAACACCTGAAGATATTCGTGTTATTGCCAACGAGTTTCTAACCAAAACGCCTACCCTTGGAGTCGTAGGTCCCTACAAGAGCGAAGCGCATTTCGAGAAAGTACTTGCGAAAGGAAACACACGATGAGTTCACGTATACGCGTTGGCGTACTCGGCGCTCGTGGTCGAATGGGCGCAGAAGTTGTTAAAGCCGTAACCAACTCATCAGATCTCGAACTCGTTGCGCAACTAGACCTCGGAGATTCTTTAGATCAATTAGTGAGCAACAAAGCCGAAGTAGTTGTTGATTTCACAACACCAGATAGCGTTATGAAAAATCTTGAATTCTTACTTAAGAACGAAATCCACGCAGTTGTTGGAACCACCGGATTTGATCAGGCACGTATCGATTCACTGACAAAGGAGTTAGCGAAGCACCCGAAAGTGGGAGTTTTAATCGCACCAAATTTTGCAATAGGCGCGGTTCTGATGATGGAGTTTGCCGCGAAAGCTGCTCGCTACTTCGAGTCGGCAGAAATTGTTGAAATGCATCATCCAGCTAAAGTGGATGCACCAAGTGGAACTGCAGCGCGCACAGCAGAACTAATGACAGAGGCACGTAAAGAGTCCGCTATGAAGCCGATGCCAGATGCAACCAAGCAATCACTCGATGGTGCACGTGGAAGTAAAGTAGGAGATATTCCGATTCATTCAATTCGCGCTCAAGGTTTGGTCGCTCATCAGGAAGTTCTATTTGGGGGAGTCGGCGAAACTCTGACTATTCGCCATGACTCTCTTGATCGTGCAGGCTTTATGCCAGGCGTGTTACTTGGAATTAGAAGTGTTGTAAAAAATCCAGGCCTGACACATGGCCTAGATAAATTCATGTAAAGGAATTCGCGATGTCTAAAGATCAAATAACAATGTACGGTGCCGACTGGTGTGGTGATTGCCGTCGATCAGAGCGATTGCTCGCAGAGTTAGGTGTCGAATACACAAAGATTGATGTTGAAGCTGATGTCAGCGCAGCGGACAAAGTTCGAGAAATCAATGGAGGAGCTCAATCAATTCCAGTTATTGTATTTTCCGATGGAACTCATCTGACTGAGCCAGCAGATAAGGATTTAACTGCGAAGTTAAAATCTCTCGGGATTATCTAGAATAAGTTGTAAACGGCAGCCGAGGTTATGGCTGCACTCAAAACCACTATAGGAAAAGGCGCTTTGAAAAAGAGCGCAAGTATTGCCGCGCCCAAGCCGGCTAATCTGTGGTCAAAGACGATTGAACTCTTTGCAGTAACGCTTTGAACGGCAACAAGTGCACTCAATAATGCAATTGGAATAAGCAGGTTTATCCGCTTGATCAGGGGATGGGATAAGAGTTTTTCAGGAACGCTGTGGCCCGCAAATTTCAGAGCAAATGCAATAACACTTGTGCCAATAACGCCTATCCATAGTGTGTTACTCATTTCTTTGCCCACAATCCTGCAATAACAGCCAGGAGTGCGGTGCCGATAATTGGCAAGCCAGCAGGTAAGAAAGGAGTTGTTGCGATTGCAAAAATAGCAGCAACGATGGCCAGAGTTTTATCTGTTGTGTTCTTAAGCCGAGGCCAAACAAGTCCTAAAAACGCGGCAGGTACAGCTGCATCTAAACCCCAAGCAGATGGATCACCCATAGCTTTTGCACCAAGTGCACCGGCGAGAGTGAAGAGATTCCAAAAGAGAAAAACTCCGAAACCAGTTAACCAAAATCCTTCGCGCATAGCTTTGAGACCGCGCGATTCTTGAGAAAGACTTACACCAGTTGATTCATCAATCGTGACGTGAGCTGCAACGAGACGTTTCAATCCGCGCACTTGAAGGATTGGCGCCATAAGTACGCCGTATAAACCATTTCGAATTCCCAATAGTGAAGCTGTAGCAATACCGCTAATTGCACTTCCACCGGCTCCGATGACGCCAACAACGGCAAATTGCGAGGCACCAGAAAAAGTTAAAAGTGAGAGCAAGCAACTTTGCAAAACGCTAAATCCATTTGCAACGGCAGCCGCACCAAATGCAACGCCATACGCACCAACTGTGAGGGAGACGCTGAGCGAGTCGCGAAATGTGGGGGAAGAGACTCTAGACACACCCGCATTCTGTCGTATAAATCCAACTGAGCAAAGCGCCTTCTAGATAAGGTCGCCCAATGAGCGAGTCCGAGATTGTTTTCAGAAGTGATGTCACCGTAGAACTTGTTAAAGCCAGTGCAAGTGATGCAGATGTCATTTGGGCTGCCCGAGTATCCACCGCGGGCGAACAATCTATGGAGGAAATCGGAGAAGACCCAGCACGTTCTGAAGGACTAATTAATTATTTAGCTCGCGAACGCCATGGTTCACCTTTTGAACACACGTCAATGACATTTTTTGTCTCAGCTCCTATTTTTGTTTTCCGTGAATTTATGCGCCATCGAATAGCTTCATACAATGAAGAGAGTGGCCGATACCGCGAACTCAAGCCAGTTTTTTACATTCCAAGTACTGAACGCAAACTCATTCAAGTTGGAAAAACTGGTGCATACACATTTGTTGATGGCACACCAGAGCAATACGAGGTATCGGTTAAAGCAATGAAGGAAGCTTACGTTGTTGCCTACGATCAGTATCAAAAGATGCTGGATGCAGGAATTGCTCGTGAAGTTGCTCGTGTCGTTTTGCCTGTGGGTCTCTACTCATCGATGTATGTCTCAATGAATTCACGTGCACTGATGAATTTCTTATCGCTTCGTACTTCGCGCGAAGGCTCACATTTTCCAAGTTATCCTCAACGTGAAATTGAGATGGTGGCCGAGAAAATGGAAGCCGAATTTGAGAAATTAATGCCACTTACGCATAAGGCATTTGAGAAATCTGGACGCATTGCGCCCTAACTAGGCGATAGCCTTATCCCATGACAACGCCTGCGCCATTCGGTCGGCTTTCAACTGCGATGGTAACTCCTTTCAAAAAGGATTTATCTATCGACTGGGATGGCGTTTCAACTTTAGCCAAGCATCTTCTTTCAACAGGCCACGATGCAATCATCGTTAATGGCACAACTGGTGAAGCACCAACAACCAGTGATGATGAAAAAGATCAGATCATTAAAGTTGTAAAGGAAGCAGTTGCAGGAAAAGCAAAGGTTGTTGCAGGAGCAGGAAATAACGAAACTACACACTCTGTTGAACAAGCATTACGCGCACAAAAAGCAGGCGCTGATGGATTACTAGTTGTTACTCCGTACTACAACAAACCGCCGCAAGCTGGAATCGAAGCGCACTTTCGTGCAATTGCAGATGCAGCTGATTTACCCGTTATGTTGTATGACATTCCTGGACGTACGGGAATGCAAATCGAACCAGACACAATCGTGAAATTATCTGAGCATCCTCGTATTGTTGCGCTCAAAGATGCCAAGGGAGATATTGCTTCAACTTCTTGGGTAATCAAACGTTGTGGAATACCCGTTTATTCAGGCGATGATATTTTGAATCTACCTTTGCTCTCTGTTGGAGCAGTTGGTTTTGTTTCAGTATGCGGGCACACCGTTGGAAAAGATTTACGCGAATTACTCGATTCGTGGTTCGCAGGAAATACTTCACGAGCACTTGAAATTCACCAAAAACTTCTACCAGTCTTCACTGGAACATTCCGCACACAAGGTGCGATTTTGACTAAAGCTGCCCTTAACTTGATGGGGCTACCTGGCGGTTATACGCGCTTACCTTTAGTAGATGCAACTGATGCACAAATTGCACAGTTGCGTGAAGACTTGCGCGCAGGTGGCGTAACTCTTCGCTCATGACACATCCGCATCCAGAACTCGGTACACCACCTAAATTAGCTCCAGGCGCATTACGTATTGTTGCTTTAGGCGGTTTAGCTGAAATCGGTCGCAACATGACTGTCTTTGAATGTAATGGAAAGCTATTAATCGTTGATTGCGGTGTTTTGTTTCCAGAAGAGAATCAACCAGGAATTGATTTAATTCTTCCGGATTTTTCTTACATCCGAGATCGACTAGCTGATGTTGTAGCAATCGTTTTAACACATGGTCATGAAGATCACATCGGAGCTGTGCCTTACTTATTGCGTGAACGTGGAGATATTCCAATCTATGGCTCAGCACTGACCCTGGCATTTATCAGTGCAAAACTAAAGGAACACAGAATCACACCGCTTACTCGTGAAGTTCGTGAAGGCGGACAAGAAGACGTTGGACCATTTGATCTTGAGTTTGTTGCTGTCAACCATTCAATTCCAGATGCTTTGGCAATTGTTATCAATACTCCTGCAGGTAGAGTTTTACACACCGGTGATTTCAAGATGGACCAACTTCCATTAGATGGTCGCATCACTGACTTAAAAACCTTCGCTCGATTAGGTGATGAAGGTGTTGATCTATTTCTTGTTGACTCGACGAATGCGGACATACCGGGCTTTACAACTTCTGAGCGAGAAATTATGCCCGTGCTTGATCGAGTATTTCGATCTACCAAACGCAGAATTATCGTTGCATCATTCTCATCTCACGTTCACAGAATTCAACAGGTTATAGACACAGCAGCAATGCATAATCGAAAAGTCGCATTTATTGGACGTTCAATGGTTCGTAATATGGGAATTGCTAGCGATCTTGGTTATTTAAATATTCCCGGAAATATTATGTTCGATGCAAAAGATTTAGATACCTATGATGACAATGTTGTATTGATTTGTACCGGGTCTCAAGGTGAGCCGATGGCGGCCTTGTCACGAATGGCAAACGGGGATCATCAAATTCGTGTTGGTGAAGGTGACACAGTGATTTTGGCTTCATCACTGATTCCAGGAAATGAAAACTCGGTTTTTCGAGTAATTAACGAACTCACGCGATTTGGCGCCAAAGTTGTACATAAAGCAAATGCAATGGTTCACGTGTCCGGCCATGCTGCAGCTGGTGAATTGCTCTATTGCTACAACATAGTTAAACCAAAATATGTCATGCCAGTGCATGGCGAATGGCGCCACCTCAAAGCAAACGCTGAGATTGCAATGAGTGCAGGTGTGCCACGCGAGAACACAATTGTTATTGAAAATGGAGTTGTTGTGGATCTCGTTGATCACGTCGCGCAGGTAGTTGGTGGAGTCCCTTGTGGCTTTGTATTTGTGGATGGGCAGAGCATTGGAGACATAACTGAATCTTCACTTAAAGATCGTAGGATTTTGGGAGAAGAAGGATTTATTTCCGTTGTCGTTGTCATTGACTCACAGAGTGGAAAAATTGTTGCAGGACCCGACATACATGCGCGTGGATTTGCAGAGGATGCTTCGTTATTTGATGAAGTAAAAATTGATATTGAAAAAGCACTTGCAGCTGCTGTCAAAGAAGGAATCAACGGAACTCATCAATTGTCACAAGTTGTTCGCCGAACTATTGGGGGATGGGTTGGCGGTAAACACCGTCGCCGTCCAATGATTGTCCCGCTAGTCATTGAGGTTTAGAAGTACTCAGATTTACCTAGTCGGCGCGCCTGCCATCGTCGTAATTGCTTAGCAATTACGATAATTAGTGTGGCCAAGAGAAAAAGCAGCGTATCCAAACGAGCAAAGATAGGTAATGTCTTTGCTCGTGCGTTAAGTGGTCTTTGGCGTGGAGTTGCAAAAGCTCTCGGAAGCACAATTCGATTTATTGCTCGGGGCGCAAAAGATCTTGATCCAACTCATCAACGAGATGGCGCAGCGTTTGCCTTGTTAATTCTTGCATTAATTGCAGGAGCAGGTACGTGGTTTCAAGCAGATAATGTTGTGAGCAGAGCTGTCTATGCTTTTGTCTACGGTGCATTTGGTCGCATAGGTTTCATAGCGCCCCTTGTACTTGTTTATTTTGCAATTCGTTTATTTAGAGTTCCCCATGAGAAGGCAGCAACCGGTCGAATCATTGTCGGCACTCTTACCTTATTAATAAGTGCAACCGGTTTGGCGCATCTACTAAATGGTTCTGCAGGAACAGGCGCAACTGCGATTCGCCATGGTGGTGGATGGGTTGGTCACGCGATATCAACTCCACTTGTTGCCTTGATGACATCAATGCTCACTTATCCAGTTCTAGTTTTACTCTTTGTCTTTGGGGTTTTGGTTGTAACAGCTACGCCAGCTTCCGAAGTTTTTTCTCGAATATCATCTGCGTTTTTCTGGCTCTGGGATCGCAAACCCGAAAGACGAGTCAGTGAAGAAGATTTTGAGATTTCAGAAACTCCTCCATTTGAATCTCCTGTTGTTGCCGAGTGGAATGCCGCTCCAGATGAAGAAGAGTTAGATGAAGAAGAGTTCGACGAGGAATTCACAGTGGCGATGCCCAAATCGACCACCCAACAGTTTCCAAAGGATGCCAGACCAGTTCAACTCTTATTATCAAGTGACTCTCACTACGAGCTTCCTCCTGCAGATATTTTGCGCACAGGTCCTGCAGCAAAGGCAAAGAGCAAGGTTAATGACAGCGTAGTTGCTTCCTTAACTGAAGTGTTCAAGCAATTCGAAATCGATGCCGAAGTAACAGGATTTATGCGCGGACCGACGGTCACTCGGTACGAAGTAGAACTTGGAAACGCAGTTAAGGTGGAACGAATTACCGCCCTAGCTAAGAATATTTCTTATGCTGTCGCAAGTAGCGATGTTCGAATTCTTTCGCCAATACCAGGTAAATCTGCGGTGGGAATTGAAATTCCAAACGCAGACCGCGAAATCGTTGCGCTCGGCGATGTCATGCGATCAAGTGTTGCAGGCCAAGACCATCATCCAATGCTCGTAGCCCTGGGTAAAGATGTTGAAGGAAATTTTGTTTGTGCAAACTTAGCAAAAATGCCTCACTTACTTGTCGCGGGTGCAACTGGTGCAGGTAAATCTTCGATGATCAACGCAATGATTACTTCAATATTAATGCGAGCGACTCCGGATGATGTTCGATTAGTTCTTATCGATCCCAAGCGAGTTGAATTAACTGCCTACGAAGGCATCCCTCATTTGATTACACCAATTATCACTAATCCAAAGAAGGCTGCCGACGCTCTTACATGGGTTGTCCGTGAAATGGATCTACGTTATGAAGATCTTTCAACATTTGGATTTAGACACATTGATGATTTCAACAAAGCGGTTCGCGCAGGCAAAGTTGTTCCCCCTCCGGGCAGTGATCGTATAGTTGAGCCATACCCCTACTTGCTAGTAATCATTGACGAGCTTGCAGATTTAATGATGGTCGCCGCACGAGAGGTTGAAGAATCTGTAGTACGAATAACTCAGCTCGCACGTTCTGCGGGAATTCACCTTGTGCTTGCAACCCAACGACCAAGTGTCGATGTAGTAACAGGTTTGATTAAAGCAAATGTTCCATCACGACTTTCATTTGCTACGTCATCACTTGCAGATAGTCGCGTGATCTTGGATAGTCCTGGAGCCGAAAAGCTTGTGGGACAAGGTGATGCACTCTTTATTCCCATGGGAGCAAGTAGAGCAATAAGAATTCAAGGTGCATATGTTTCAGAACGTGAAATAGAAGCTGTAACAACTCACGTTAAGAAACAACTATCGCCACGATATCGTGAAGATGTTACAGCTCCTGTTTCTTCAGCTAAGTTAGTTGATAAAGATATTGGCGATGACTTAGATATTTTGTTACAAGCAGTTGAATTAGTTATTGGTACACAATTTGGTTCGACTTCGATGCTTCAAAGAAAACTACGAGTCGGTTTTGCAAAAGCTGGAAGATTAATGGACCTTATGGAGTCGCGCGGAATTGTTGGTCCATCTGAAGGATCCAAAGCCAGAACAGTTCTGGTCAAACCAGATGAACTCGATTCAGTGCTTGCCACTCTTCGCGATTACTAATTGTTCACTAATTAGACGCGAGATTTTAGGGTGAGATGACCCCTGAAATGGCATCGGGGCTGTTTACGATGACTTCACGGGCGTACCATTGGACATCCGTCATCCCCAAATTTTTTGAGGTTACATGTCATTAGGTTCAGTCATACGTCAGGCCCGCATTGATGCGGGTCTGAGTATTGACGACCTTTCAGAGCGCACAAATATTCGCGCCGGTTTATTGAAAGAAATTGAAAGTGATGACTTTACAAAGTGTGGTGGCGAAACCTACGCACGGGGTCATTTAAGAAATATTGCTCCTCTTCTCAAAATGGATGCGGGCGCACTTCTTGAGTTGTATGAAAATGAACAATCTATGCAGCCTCGTCGCATTCAAGAGATGCTCGCCGAGAATAACGTCATGACTAATCCAGTGGACAAGAAGACAATTTCTTGGAAAACGTTGGCAGGAATTTCACTTGCAACCCTCGCACTATTGGGCGCAGTTCAGATCATCATTTCTAATTCGAAGACAACAGAAATTTCGAGTCCAGAAGCAGTTGCGACAGAATCTGCAACTGCCGAACCTACGAATACTTCAGAAGCACAACCGACACCAACAGCAACTAGTACTCCGACAACTGTTCGTGATACATATTCTTCTGGGACTGGAGTCACTGTAAAGGTTGCCGCAACTCGTGGTAATTCGTGGCTCTTTGTTTCAGATGCCAATGGAACAACTTTGTATAGCGGGCAAATCAGATCAGGACAAAATCTTAATTTCAGTTCGTCCACTCGCGTGAGTCTCAAAGTTGGCAACGCCGGTGCAGTTGACATCTCGGTAAACGGCAAAGGTGCGCAGCAAATTGGAGATGACGGCGAAGTAATCACAGTTTCTTATGGGGTTACTTCATAACTGTAGTCAATAACCTGTAACATCACCCCAATGAGTCGCACAGTCGCAGTAGTCACCCTTGGCTGCGCCCGCAATGAAGTGGACTCAGAAGAGTTAGCCGGTCGCTTAGCTGCCGATGGTTGGACTTTGGTTGATGATGTAGAAAAAGCTGAAGTTGCACTTATCAATACGTGCGGATTTATTGAGTCAGCAAAAAAAGATTCTGTCGATGCATTACTAGAAGCAAACTCACTTAAGGGACACGGTGTTACGCGCGCTGTCGTAGCTGTGGGATGTATGGCAGAGCGATACGGTAAAGAACTAGCCGAAGCCCTTCCAGAGGCGGATGCAATTCTAGGTTTTGATGACTATCAGGATATTTCGGCACGTTTGCAATCAATTGTCTCTGGAAATTCTCACACTCCTCACGTACCAAGAGATCGCAGATCTTTGCTTCCCATTGCGCCAGTTGATCGCGCTGCAGTGCGTGATGAGCAGTACACATCGAAAATTGGTGCAGGCGGAACTCTCTTTAGAAAGCGACTCGGCAATGCTCCGTGGGCGCCGCTAAAAATTGCGTCCGGTTGCGATCGCCGCTGTTCTTTTTGTGCGATTCCATATTTCCGTGGCTCCTTTGTCTCAAGGCGCCCCGTTGAAATTCTTGAAGAAGCGAAATGGCTAGCAAGTAATGGTGTAACTGAGTTGTTTCTGGTGAGTGAAAATACAACGTCTTACGGCAAAGACTTAGGCGATCTGCGTTTAATGGAAACTATTCTTCCCGATATCGCAGCAATTGCTGGCGTCGAAAGAGTTCGTCTGTCCTACTTACAACCTGCCGAAATGCGGCCATCTCTTTTGCAAGCGATGGTTTCAACAGAGAAAGCAGCTTCATACTATGATCTTTCTTTTCAACATACGAGTCCCACAGTACTTCGAGCCATGCGTAGATTCGGAGATAGCGAAAAGTTTCTTCATCTCATCAATCAGATCCGAGCACTCGATCCACAAGCCGGAATCCGTTCTAATTTTATAGTTGGTTTTCCCGGTGAGACTCAAGAAGATTTTGATGGACTCGCAGAATTCATAACTCGGGCACAACTGGATGCTGTTGGAATTTTTGGCTATTCCGATGAAGACAATACAGAAGCACTCTCGCTTACAAATAAATTAGATCCAGAAGTGATTGCCCATCGAGTCGAAACACTTTCAAGTTTGGCAGATGAAATGGTTTCCGAGCGAGCACACATGCGCATTGGACAGCGAGTACGAGTACTCATAGAAGATGCCGAATTACAGGAGGGTCGAGCGGAACATCAAGGCCCAGAAGTTGATGGAACCACCACTTTTGTCGGCACACATTACAAAGTAGGCGAGTATGTTAATGGCGTGGTTGTAGAGAGCATTGGTGCAGATTTGGTGGCCGAAGCAGAATGAAGCTGCCGCAATTTCTAACTCCAAACTTCATTACAAGTTTGAGAGTTGCATTCTTGCCAGTAGGTGCCTACGCCTTATTTAAAAATGGTGGCGATGATCCAACGTGGCAGATTATCTCTTGGTGGATATTTTTTGTTTTGGGCTTGAGTGATATTTTGGATGGAAATCTTGCTCGCAGCAGAAACACAATTACTGAGTTCGGCAAATTCTTAGATCCAATAGCTGATAAGGCCATGATTGGCACAGCGATGATTTCTCTCTCAATTCTGGATCGCATGCCGTGGTGGATCACTATCGTCATCATGGCTCGCGAAGTTGGGATTACTTTATTTAGATTAGCTGTCATCAAACGTGGAGTTATTCCGGCTAACCGTGGTGGAAAAATCAAAACCTTTTTTCAAGGTTTTGGTATCGGTTTTTATGTCTTGCCCCTGAGTGAAGAGATGTTCTGGTTTAGAGATAGCTTTATGGCTGTTGCTATAATTTTAACTCTGGTAACAGGAGCTCAATACGTTTTTTCTGCATTCAAGTCTAAGAAATAGCACGAAGGGAATTTCATGAGCAACGCATCTGAAATTACCGCTTCTATGAAAGATGTCATCACCAGATTAAAGTTAAGAAATGAAACCCTCAGCACTGCCGAATCAATAACTGGTGGGGGATTGGGCTATGCAATCACTAGCGTTCCGGGATCTTCTGATATTTATGTTGGTGGATCAATTGCGTATCACAGTGAGATTAAGCAATCTCACTTAGATGTTTCTGCTGAACTAATCAAAACTAAAACTGTGTACAGCGAAGAAGTAGCTTTTGCGATGGCCCACGGTGCGCTAAAAACCTTCAAAACCACCTGGGCGATAGCAACCACAGGAGTTGCCGGCCCTGATTCATCCGATGGTGTTGCCGCCGGAACAGTATGGGTAGCCATCGCCGGGCCCGTAACCCAGAGCATCCAATTAGCCCTTGATGGCGAGCGTGAAAATATTCGAAGTGGGACTGTCGCAAGCGCGATTGGCACCTTTGCGCGTATCCTTAGAGCCAGAGATTAGGGGGCGCCATGTTATTACGTGAAGCAGTAGGCACGACGCTACGCGCTGCCCGAACAGAGCAATCTCGCACACTTCGTGATGTTGCACGTGATGCTCGTGTCTCCCTTGGTTATCTCTCAGAGGTAGAGCGTGGGCAAAAAGAAGCATCCTCTGAACTCTTAGCTGCGATTTGCACAGCCTTAGGTTTAACACTTTCAACAGTGATGAGCGATGTGTCTGCACACATTAAATCAACTGAAAGTGCAACACTCAGCGTCGTAGACGCCGCATAATCGTGGCGCACTTATATGCGCTCCAAGGAGCAACAGCTTCTCGTTCTGAAGCAGCTCTATTAACTGCGACAAAAGAGATTATTTCAACTCAGGGAATTAAGAACCTTGCAATGATTGATATCGCAGATTTATCTCAAGTTTCCAGAGCAACGTTATATAACCATTTTCGTGACAAAGACGCTGTTTTATACTCACTTTTAAGCCGCGAAATCATCGCTTTGTTTAAAGGTGCACCGAGCAATCCGGCCGAACTACTTGAGTATTTCTCATGTGCGATTAGCGCAGATTCAGCACTAGCCGGAATGCGTGCCCATGATCGAGGGATTCTCACAACCATGTTGCTTCGAAGCGATGACAAGATTTGGCACGCAATTGATGCTTTCTTTATCAACGCATTGGGCTCTGATGTGAAAGCCGGCATCGCAATTTCCTGGTTATTGGGCCAAGTCCTTCAACCCCTGAGCCCCGATCAATCCAAAGCTCAAGCAGCTCAACTTCTGCATGCGCATCTCTGATCTTCGAGAGCGGATACTTTTAAGTTTTGGCCCAGAGTGGGCTCCATCGTTTAGCGCAGATATTGCAATCTCCGAGTTAGGTAGCAAGAGCGTCAACGAAGCGCTCGCTGCCGGCCTTGAACCCGATGAAATCTGGAGAGCCCTCTGTAAGGCTCATCCAGAACAGACCGCCCCCTACAAATAACGGCGTGTCGAACGCTCAATGAGGCGTTCGAACAGGTGTTCGTATACCCTTATCCCTGTACAACCAGAGCGGTTCCATCTTCCGCCCACAGCCTTTACCAAAAGCGCTGGGGCCGTCGGTGGGTCTCCGTACCTTCTGGACCGACACCAACGTCATAAGACGTTTCATCGAAAGGAAAGAAGTGGCTACTGAAAAAAGTAATGACAAAGCTACAGAAAAAGCACAATCAGATCGTTCCAAAGCCCTAGACACAGCCCTTGCTCAGATTGAACGTCAGTTTGGCAAAGGTTCGGTTATGAAGATGTCAGAGCGACAGAATCAAGTTGTTGAAGTTATTCCAACTGGTTCTATCGGACTCGACATCGCACTTGGAATTGGTGGTCTTCCACGAGGTCGCGTCGTAGAAATCTACGGACCCGAGTCTTCAGGAAAGACAACACTTACATTGCATGCGATCGCTAACGCACAAAAAGCTGGCGGTATCTGCGCTTTCATCGATGCAGAACACGCATTTGATGCTGAGTATGCAAAGAAGCTTGGTGTCGATATTGATGCACTCCTCGTTTCACAACCAGATACTGGCGAACAAGCACTCGAAATTATGGACATGCTCGTACGTTCAGGTGCACTTGATTTAGTAGTCGTCGACTCTGTTGCAGCACTCGTTCCACGTGCTGAAATTGAAGGCGAAATGGGAGATTCACACATGGGTCTTCAAGCTCGTTTGATGTCACAAGCACTTCGCAAAATTACTGGTGCACTTCATCAATCAAAGACAACCGCAATTTTCATTAACCAGCTACGCGATAAAATCGGTGTTTTCTTCGGTTCACCTGAGACAACCACTGGTGGTAAAGCACTTAAATTCTACGCTTCTGTTCGCTTAGATATCCGTCGTATCGAAACTCTCAAAGATGGCCAAGATGCAGTCGGTAACCGTACTCGCGTAAAGGTTGTTAAGAACAAGATGGCTCCACCATTTAAGCAAGCAGAGTTCGACATTATTTACGGAACTGGTATTTCACGTGAAGGATCACTTATCGATCTTGGCGTTGAAATCGGTATCGTTAAGAAATCTGGTGCTTGGTACACATATGAAGCTGATCAATTGGGACAGGGTAAGGAAAATTCCCGCGCTTTCCTTATCGATAACCCAGATCTTGCCAATGAGATCGAGTCAAAGATTCGTGCCCACTTTGCAACTCCTGTAGAAGTTGATCCAGCACTCGTTGCTGAAATCGATGAAGCAGCAGCCGAGGTTGATTTCTAATTAGCCTTGATTTCGTAAAGGTTGAAAGAGGCGAGGGCTCTGACCCTTACTCCGTAGCTCACACGATTGCTCTCAATGCACTCGTGACCAGAGCCAAGAGTAAGGGCGAGCTTCTCGCTCACCTTAAAAAGCGCGGCGTTGAAGATGATGTTGCACAGGCAACTATCTATAAGCTAACCGAATCAGGTTTACTTAACGATCAAGACTTTGCACAGCAATGGACTGATTCGCGTACACGT
>Ga0209358_10001745_pt1 | contig 17060 bp, 8 predicted proteins | sample LauGreFa1BDMLBSN_2_FD_187574 | JGI IMG/M metagenome (GOLD analysis project Ga0209358, IMG submission 187574) | Freshwater lake microbial communities from Lake Michigan, USA - Fa13.BD.MLB.SN (SPAdes) (version 2) | ecosystem: Environmental > Aquatic > Freshwater > Lake | place: Lake Michigan, USA... | reverse complement strand
AACGTACAACTTGAACAAGATTTTGAATTTTTAGAAATCTTGTCTTTGACCATACAACAGACAGATGTTTACACAAGAGCATGTGCTGATTATGGTGTGGTTGTTGGTAGGGTAACTGCTAACAACGGACTTGGTTTACCTAATGCAAGAGTTTCTGTTTTCATACCAATACAGCAAGTTGATGAGTCAAACCCTGTAATCACAAGTATATACCCTTATAAATCACCAAATGATAAGAATGAAGATGGTTATAGATATAATCTATTACCTTATGATGCTTCTTACACAGGACACGCAGCATCAGGTACCTTACCGACAAGAACAGATGCTTTAACAGGAGCCACAGCCGTAGAAATATACGACAAATACTATAAGTTCACTTCAAAGACTAATGATAGTGGAGACTACATGATTATGGGAGTTCCAACAGGAACACAACAATTAGTTATGGACGTTGACTTATCTGATATTGGTGAGTTCTCTTTAACTCCACAAGACCTTATTAGAGTGGGTAGAGCTACAGAAGGACAAGTTGCTGGTAACAGATTCAGAACTTCTACTGATTTAAATTCCCTCCCTCAAATTGTAAATCTAACAAAAAGTCTTGAGGTGTCTCCATTATGGGGAGACCCTGATGTTTGCCAAATTGCAATCAACCGTGTCGATTTCGATTTGAGAGACGACGCAAATATAGATATTCAACCTACTGCAGTTTTCATGGGGTCACTTACATCTACAGCTGACCAGATGAGAGTGAGAAGAAATGCTAAGCCAAGGGATAATATGGGTAACCTGTGCCAATTAACTACAGGACCTGGTCAAATTTTAGCTCTGAGACAAACAATTCAGCAAGACCAAGATGGAAATCCAATATTGGAACAATACGAGTTAGAACAAGCAGGAAATGTAATTGATGGTAATGGTGTTTGGTTGACTGAACTACCAATGAACTTGGATTATATAATCACAAATGAATTTGGTGAAAGGGTTATATCAAACGACCCGACAGTTGGAATTCCAACCAAAGGAAGATACAGGTTCAAAATCAAATGGCAACAACCACCAACACTAACGGAACAGACCAGAAGACCATATTTTTTAATTCCTAACGTAAAAGAATATGGATGGAATATACCAAGCCAAGACCCAAACATCGCAACAACAGCTAATCAAACCCAAAAGGATAAACTTAATAGTAGTTATTATTTTGGATTAGATTGGTCGGGATATACTCAAGGTTTTACAGGTCAAGAAGAAATTGATAGACTAACCGAAATCATAAATTGTGAAGATACTTTTTATGAATTCATATTTAATAAAGTTTATACTGTTTCAAGTTTCATTGACGAGTTTAAGAATGGTGCTAAGGGAAGATTTGTTGGTATTAAAGAAATCGATAGTCAGGAATGTGAAAGCACTGTAAATAAATTCCCTGTAAATGATGGGTTCAGAAATTTTGATTTCTTGTATTTTCTTTTTGCATTAATTATTCAGATTGTACAATTAGTCGGGGTTCCTTTGTTGGTTGTATTCCATTTCTTAGCCTTTCTTTGGAACAACTTTGCAGTTCCTTTTTTAATTCTAATAATTGCTTACTTCTTCAGACAATCATACGTAAATTTCGCATCGGCGGCTCTGGCATTTCCAGCAATTGGTCTGATTGCTAAGTTTGTTTTGAACGGTATCATTAATTTGATTATTGGTATTGTATTGATTACACAATTCAAAAAGATTACAAGATATAGGTTTGGTAAGATAAAAATACCGATGATTCAATATCCTGATTGCCAAGCTTGTGAATGTGAACCCGAAGATACCCAAGAAGGGGACGGTATTAGTGTTACTAGTGTTTTAAGTCAACTATCCAACTCAGGTCTTTACTACCAAAAAATTTACACTTTCACTAAAGGAAGTACATTCGAGGATGTTCAAAATGATGATAGTGGTTACCCTACCGACCAAGATGCTGCTGTTATGGCACAAGTTTTTAGTCAAGCAATTGCGGGTAGAGACGATGTTGAAAGTGTTGATTATAAAACTTTAAAATCTGCCGCTTTCAGGTTACCAGATAGTGGTAGTTCAGGTAGACAAGTTTTTGCTTTCTCAGGGGACAAAGCTGGTAGTAGCACTCCTCAATATAGTCCACTACCTTTTGGTGAAAGAATTAATATTTTTAATCAAAGAAAAAAATATTTTGATGGTATTAATAAAATAAGTGTTAGTTTCAACTATTTGGGTAATCAGGGTATAAGTCACTTTGATAATACAATTACTATTCTGACTGTATCAAAATTCGATACTGGTTCATTATATACCTTTGTGGACCCCTTATCAAGTCAAGATGTAAATTTTACTTATACTGCACAAACAGGTAATAATTTTATAACAGGAATTAGTGGTGCACCTAAATTTATATCTGGTACAACAGTAAACGTCACATATTGTAATCCAACAAATCCTAGACAGGGGTTATCTTTACAATACTTTCTGAATACAGGGACAACTATTGATGATTATAAATTCCCAATGGATGTTGAATATTACCAAACACTTACTTCTATGACGGTAAGCGAGGCGGCTCAAATTTGGAATCTGTCTAATGATACTACGTTCCCAGGATTGTTGAACGGGTGTACTGAAACAATATATAATGTTAGAAAAAATTTCCCTGGAAGTTGGGGACAAGAATCTCAAGGGCCAACTTTTTGTTTGGCAAATACTTTTGAGGATTTTAAAAATCAATACATAACAATTTTACAAAGAGGAGTTGACCCATACTCACCAAAATTCAATAACAAATATGGGATTGGAAAAATATTAGGATTAGCAAATGAAAATGATTTAGTAATCACCGCATCAACAAGATTAAACATACCGATACAACCAATAAGTTCAGGTTTATCAGTACAAAACCATAGAGTACCAAATAATATATTTTATCCATCTTATTTTTGGGAAGCGGGAACTGGCTTTTCATCCTATACTACTTCAAAGGTTGGATATTACAGTGGTTTCGACGCTAACAACAATGTTTTACCCGACGCCCAAACAAAGATTTTTGATTCTTTAACAGGGGTTGTTACAAGAACAAATAACGATTGTTATTATAGTTTACCGTCTTCAAAATACTACGATTTATCTGAAGATTTATCTAGTGTTGGATTTATATATACAAACTTGAAAAAAGGTAAGAAACCCTCACAGGTTGAAATGTATTCTTACTTTCCAAGTTTATACGGTTCATTTACCGCCAGCCCTTTGAGTATTTCTTCAAAAGTAAATAACGTTATGAGAACGGATAGATTACCGAACTCAGATTTTTTGGATGGTAGTGGATGGAATTTGTATCAAAATGCAGCAGTGTTACAACAGAATTTAGGGTTCCAAACATATTTGTTGAACACGGATGGTGAAGATTTCATTTCTACTCCTTATGATACAGGTGCGGATATTGTTAGTCCTGATATTGATGGTCAACTTTATGAGTCTGAGGTTTTAACAAGTTTGAATACATGTTCAAATATGGTTGGTTTAGGTTGTTATTCAGGTTTTGGTTCTACTTTTGGTGTTGATGTAGTGTGTAAGGAAAATGACCCGATACAAAATGGATGTTACGTAATGATGGTCAGACCCCTTTTAGATTTAGGTAAAGACCTTAAAACTTGGTCAGAATGGGGATTCAGATTTAGATTCTTTTATGGGTTGTGTCGAGGAGTATTATCACAATCATTTACAAACAATTGGATTAACGGAACATTATTTGCATTCCCAATTCAAGTAGATACATTCTTCGATAAACAAAATAAACCGAAGCCACCAATCTTCGCAAAAGAACTTGTTTATTTCGACAGTAAAACAAATAACTTTTATTATAGAAGTTCACCTTGGCAAGGAAATGTTAATACAGGTCAGTTCATAGGAAGACCTTTGACTGGACAACCAAGACCTTTTCCGTTCCCACAAACACCTGTGGTCCTCAGAGAACCAGTAAATAAAAGGAATTTGTTATTCCCAACGACAATTATAAATTTGGGTTATAAAGATTCTTTCTATCAAGAAATAATATTTGACCCATCAGCGAGAGCTTATATAATGAAGTCTTTGAATCCTACAAGTTATTCAGATACCTCTGATTTAGTTAACTTGTTTGTTATATCAAGGATTACTGATGAAACATTTTTAAGAAGATTATTTGCAGGATTTAATCCAAATAATAATTTGAATCAATTATTCTCAAGACCTCAAAAAAGGATAGATGGAGACTTGGCTCAAGCAATGTCTATTAACTCAGAATATGGTGTTATACCTTTTTCACCTGAGTATTATGCAATTACAGGACAAGTTGGTCAACCTGTAGTTGTTGCAGGAACTTCGGCAAATCCAGCAATTGGTGTTTTCTTCTCATCGACCACAGAAGATTTACAGAATAAAGATTTTGTTTCACCTGGTATTATAGATTTCAGACCTACAAATAACATAAACGCAATAACCTACCCTTTTGAATTGAAATCTCAAAAGGTACCGTTTTATCAGTGGGGATTGTCTGGCGCGACAGGGGGAATATTCGGTTCTGAAGGAAACGATTGGAGAACAGATGTTGGAAATGGTATCACATCATATCGTTATCAAGCAGTAAGTAGAAGATTTACCGCTACACCAGCCTACTTTAATAGTGGATATAATAATGTTGGAGACATATATCAGAGAGGATACATATTTGCCGTAGACCAAAACCAAAACTACGCAGTTTATCAGGCTCAAGCAGGGACTTATTCAACTATGTTTATGGTGGGTGCTCCATATCAGTTTTATTTTGGAGTTATTAAAGGAGAGAGTGCGCTCGATAAATTCAAAACAAAATATTCTATAGATGAATAACTACACAATAGTTCCAAGTAATCTTAGATATAAGAGTGCTCCTTTTGTTGACTCAGAAATTTCTTTGAGTTTGAATTCTAAACAACAAGAAATTACAGAGTATGAGAGAAGTCAAACCCTTTCCTTGGCTCAAATTTATGATGATGAGAGACAGACTTGTACTGTATATAGACCAACATTCAAAATAAGTTATTTATATGCCAACACTTACACTGGTACAACAACATACATTCCTTTTAGAAATAACCTTTATTTGATTGATAATGAAAATTCAGTAGTTTCAGGAATTTGGAAAGGATATCCACAATATTATGAATTTGATTTTTACAGACCTGATGTACAGGACCAACATATATCATACAAAGCAAAAAGTGCTCTGACTTATAATTGGATGTACTATCTAACCTATGATTTTGAAAATCAATATAACAAACAACTTACTTATTATTCTAATAATACACCAATCAATTGGGTTGCGGGCGACGGTATTCCATTCGAAATTTCTAATTCACAGTTCAATGGTAATAGTATCATCAGATTTAATTGTATTGCTCCTCATGGAGTTCTACCAAACGAATACGTTGAGTTGTCTTTGAGTTATAGAAACAATAGGATTTTCCAAGTACTTTCAGTTGGTAATGGTAAAGTTAATAGTGAGCCATACGTATTTAACGTCTTGAATGTTGGTTATACAGGAAATACATTTAATAATGGAACAAGAGGTACTTTCAAAAGAATTTTGAATCCTGATAATTTATCGGAGACTAAGTCAAAATATTATATAAAAAGATTGAAAGTTTTAACAAACACTGAGGACCTAATCGTTACAAAGGCTGGTTTCGAAAAAAATGTTTTTAGTGAAGAAAAAAAATATCAATTTAGTTCTCTAACACCAAACAATTTATCAAGAGTAACTCAAAAGACGAGTAGTAATGCTTATTCATTTACGGTTGCGTATGATTTGGATTTAGCGGGTGTGAAAGACAATCAGAACAGACCAATTAGTGTAATTAATCTTTCAATTATTAACAAAGGTTATTCAGGATATTTTAACCAACCAAATAATGGAATCGGAATCAAACAAGGTTGGGAATTCAACCTTTCAAAAACTTTGAATCCATGGTGGGATTTAAATAACACCAATTCAAATTCTAACATTCAAACATCGGCATACACTCGTTCAAGTGGTTCAACAAAAACTTTTTACTACAATTTAGATTTAAAAAAGGGAGACATAATTGATGGAGATTTTTGTGAGTGGAATGATTATACTCAAGTTGAAAGGGTGATTTCACCATACTACCATAAGCTGAAATTCAATCAAAATGTATTTCAAACAACAAATACTTCGGATTCAAATTCTCCTGGTTATTATTATAAACCACATATTCCAATAACTCTCAGAGTCTTTTCAGATTATATTGAGACTGGAAATGTTGAAACAGTAGACGGAGTTCCAAGTTGGTCTTTTTATTCAACTCAAGACCAGGAATTTAGATGGAGGGATTTATATTCATATGGTTTTATTGATGAACAAAATAGAGGGGTCGATTATCCATTTTTCAACACAGCCCAATACCCATTTACCGATGCGGTATTTAGATTAATACCTGAAGGTGTAAACTATAATGAAGAACTTGATGGAGTTCAAGATGTAACAATTAAACCGTTGATAGATGGATGTGAATAAATTTCAAATATTACGTCAAGGTGGTGTTAGTAAACAAATTAACATACCAATTGAGTTAACTTGGGACTATAATGGTCTTGATGATGCTATTGACGAATATGAAGTAAAAATTATTGAGGAGGTTATTGGTAAAGGTCGAGACTTTGAGGTTTCAAGATTCAGTCACGCACCACATAATAGTCCATCCATATACATCAATACCACAACAGGACAAATAGGGAATGGTAATTCTCAATCAGTTCCTGGTCAATCAGAAGCCACATTCGCAAACTACGAATTTTATTTTTACTCAGGAGGTTCAATTAATGACCTGAACAATTGGCAAATAAATTATTTGGGGGAAGGATTTTCACCACAAGATTTATATTACTATACCAACTCATTCACTAATTCATTTTTCAAATTGGATTTGTATGATACTCCTGACGAAAAAAGACAAACAAACTATGTTACACTTATAATTCCAACTCAACAAGGTCTGAAAATGGATACACAAATGCAAAGAAATGTAGTATCTGTTCATAAACCCGAGTTTGTTTTAGACTTTAATGGTGATAAAGAAGGATTTTTTATCTATTGGTTAAAGAAAAGAAATTTTTTAAACATATCAACTTTCTACATGTCTGCAAAGTTCTACAACGCTAGAACTGGTCAGTTTACAAAGATGATGACGGGTAGAGGTTGGGACCCAACGAGTTCTACACCTCCATGCCAACAACAGTGGCCAAGTTATTTGACCATTGATAAAACTTTGGGACCACAAGCTTGTATGTCTGCGGGAGAAAGATTCACTTTTGATAATACCCAATACTTCTACTACACCGTACAGTTGGATTATCCAACACAAACCTATCAGATATATAACACTTTTGGTCAAAGGGTTGGGACAAACATTCCCATAAAATGGTATGAATATATTAATCCATGAGTCAAGATTATTACAAATATATTATCTCACCTGAGAACGTTAAGGGTGATTTGGCGGTTGTAAATTACAGCGGTACTCCCGTAGGAGTTTATTCTGCGATGACTCGTGTTGTAAGTTCAGGACCTGGCGGTTCATCTTTACTTAAACAGGTCTCAATTCCAGTTCTTTTAAGACAAAGTGCTGTAGACGCAGGATATTATTCACCATTCGATGGAGCTGTTCTACAAAAAGATGTTGTTACAAGTTTCCTTTTTTCAGCAACAACAGGAAGTCCTATGACTTACTACGTTTACAATACATCAGAACAATTTGCCAATTATTTAGCTTTATCATCTTATAGAGTTGATTGGGGAGACAATTCACCCAAACAGACTATAACCACGTATTCACCTAATTTTATACCTCACACTTATCCAACACCACCACCAAATTCATCCAAGGTTTATAAAATAACTTTGGAACAAATTAATCCATGGGGTGTTAACACTGTGACTAAAACAATCACAGTACCCTATAAAAATATAAATCCATTCAACCCACAGGGTGAATGTTTCTTTGCCCCTTCGTATGGTAAATGGATTGGAACACCTGTCTCTTATGATTACATTTTCACAGGTGATGCGGTAAATGAAGTTTCTGCTCAGGTATCTTCTAACTATGTTACGGTGCCTTTCACAATAACAGGATTAACTAAGTCTAGAATTAATGAACTTAAACCTTACGGTACACTTACTTTAGCTCAAAGAATAAATTTACCAATCATTAATAACGGTGTGTTGTGGGGTTCAATAACCAACGTAGGTAACGGATTTACTGCATATACAATTCAAGGTTCAAGTTATGTTGACTACTCTGATGGTGTAACAATTTTTTATCAACAGTCATCAGGTCTCACATCAAATAACTTAACAGCCGAACCTATAACAAAAAACGAAACATTACTCAAAGTAATGGACCAACCAAAAATTCTAACTAACGTCTTTGTCGAAAGAGGAAAGAATAGTGCTTACGAAAGAGTACAAAGAATTGGTGAGGTTGATAATTTGGGGGACATGATAAACTACGGATATGGATTTTTTAATGTCGTAGAAAAAGGCTCATAAACTATTTATAGAAAATTAAACTTATATGGCGATAGGTTCATATGGAACAATAAGACCGAGTGATGTTTCACCAGCAGACGTTGAAATCATCATGAATTACACCCCAACAAGGGATGCCACAGATTCATTTGTGTTAACTAAACTTGATGCTCAAAGTCTTCTAAGACCTTACTTCGAAAATACAGAAACAGGAGGTAATGCAGGTGTTGAAGTTATTGGTGGATTATATAATCTAACACTACCTGCAAACCAATTTAATGCGTTGGGAATTTATACTCTTTATCTGAGACCAGCTCAGATGAGAACTGTAATTACAGATTGTGGTGTATTAAGTGCCTTACCAAACGTTAAGGGTTTGGTTATTGATTTAGCCAATGTAGACCCACAGTTTCAAAACAAATTTGTACCTCAAGGATTGGTTGGATTCAGAATAGAATATCTTAATCCTGACGGTTCAAAAATTCCAAACTTTTTTAGAGTTGTAACTTCATGTTTCTTTTGTGAACCAGTTGCAACAAACGAAGTCAATACAACACAAAAGGCTATTAGATATAGATACGTTGATGGAGATTCAAATTTATTGTTTTTGACGGTATCACCCTCATCATCACCAACGAACAAACCAAACGCCACCCCATATATTGGACAACCTGACCAAGATATCATTATTACGAACACCTTTTTCAATCCTGTAACATTAGAGATTGAAATGGTTGAGTACGATATCGCAACTCTTGCAATTGCTCTTTACGGTAATCAGACTAAATCTATTGATGACGGTATCTACACTATCTACGACAGTCAGAACAACATCTTTAGACAGTACAACTTGTATGAAGTTAGAGACCAATTTAACGCTCTGTTGTATGAGGTTAGACAAAATAGAGGTGATAATATCGATTTCAGTAAAAACTTCACTTCAATTACTAGTTAATGGCGACAACAATTAGGAATACCAAATATTTTTATCCGCCAAGACCAGGTAGTGGTGCGGCGACCTTCTCTGATAACATTGTAGGTTTACAAACAGTGGAGGGTGGAGGTCTTACGCAAGGTAATTTCGAATTTACCACCGCTGTTGTTGAAAAAGTTAACAGAAGATTTAATGTTGGTGCATTCTCAGAACCAATTGATTTAAGTCAATTGGATATCGACAACGTAAATGAGAGTAGGAGAATTATGGCAACTCAATTTAGAGTTTTTCCAAACTTCGACGTATCTCAGGTAATGAACTTTTCTTTGTATGGTTCATTAACTAAAAGATTTCAGGTATCTATCTCTCATATCATTAATGTTTTTCCTGCGTCCATGGACGTTCAATTTCTAAACCAAGAATTTTTTACAGGATTCACTGCAGAGAATATTATTTATGACCCAGTTTATGATGAAACAAGTTTTGATGTAAATGTTGATAGGATTAAAAACCCATTCGACATTGACTATTCTGTTAGTGCGGCAACTAATCTAAATCTTAGAGAGATTACTGTTTCACCTTATAGAAATTTGTATAACACTTACTTGGATTATTGTATTGCATACAATGATGATATATTCAAAGTTGTTTCTTTCACACCTTCACAAACATTATCATTTGGAAATATTACTCTAACAGTTTCAGGGGCACCTTTCGGACAAACGGCAACAACTTTTGTAGGTGAATATCAAATAAGACCAAATGATTTTATAGTTGATAAAGTATTTGCTGAATCCTTAGATGAGGTTGAAAAGTTCTTGGTTAATAGATTGGTGCAACCAGAATACACTTCGGTTTTCCAAGTACCACAACAAAACGCCGATGGTCAATATTACACTAACAACCAATCAGTAACTTGGCCAAAAGATGGTCCATGGAACTTGGATATTCGTTCTTTCTTATTCGAAGATTATCTAACACAACTTGGTGCTATTGCTGAAGATTTGGATTCTTATAAAACAAATTTAATTTCAAGGTTTTTGGTTTCTGCATCTTTGAAGGAATTCGATACTTTGGATAGAAAAGTAGAAAAGATATTTCAAATTTATGGTAGAAGCTTCGATGAAGTTAAACAGTTTATAGATGCTTTGGCGTTTATGAACTCAGTTAACTATAATGTCGGTAATGATATACCATCACAACTATTAGTAAATTTAGCACAGACTTTAGGTTGGACTGCAAACTTCTCTCCGATTACAGATATGGATTTTTTAGATTCTGTTTTTGGGAACACTCAAACACCTACTTATCCAGGTTATGCCAGAGCCCTAACACCAACCGAATTGAACTATGCTTTCTATAGAAATCTTATATTGAACTCTGCATACCTATTTAAATCGAAGGGTACTAGAAGGTCAGTTGAATTTATGATGAGAATGATTGGTGCTCCTGAATCTCTCGTGGAGTTTAACGAACACATCTATTTGGCGGACCAAAGAATCAATTTAGACCAATTCGAAGCTCAATATGCACAAATTTCAGGAGGTACCTATGTTCAACAAACACCAGCATATCTTCCTAGCTCAACATATAAGATAAAAGGTAAGTTGTTTAGTGCATTTACAACGGAGGATACTTACCAAGACGTTCAAATCGAACTTGACGACTACCCAATTGATGACCAAGGATATCCAAAAGCTCCAAGAAATACTGAAGAGTATTTTTTCCAATTGGGTGCTGGTTGGTATGAAACAACTCCTTCACATAGAAGCCCTGATGAGGTTCAACTGACTGGTGAAGTCTACACAGGACAAAACTATGATATTCAAACTCAACTTCAACCATTCACTTACGGACAACAATATCTTGATAGGTTTAGGAAATTCCCTTATATGACCGAAGGATTCAAACTAAAGAAGGTTGTTGATAATAACAAGTCTTGGTTGGAAGAAGATGATAAGATAAGAGTATCAAGAGACGCAGATTTCAATGCATATTACTATGCCGACAATGAAAAATTGGTATTGAATGTTAAAAACGTTGATTTGTTCTTGAATCCAGCACAAGGTTTGGTTTATGACGTATGGGACTCATCGGTAAGGAATGATTATCCAATACCTGAGTCAGGTTTTACTGTTGGTTATCCTGTTCCTGGCGGTGTTGACTCTACTTTCATCAACCCTGAACCAAAAAAGAAGACATTCTTTGAATTCTACCAAACATTTTGGGAGAATATGATTAATGTAAGGAATAGACAATACATCACTGATGGTAAAACAGGTGGATATCCAACATTACAATCAATATGGTGGAAGTATATCGAATCAGAACAAGCCGTTGGTATTCCTAACAACAAGTATACCTACCAAAAGTTAATTGATTACATCAATGGAATGGGTCCTTATTGGATGAAGTTGGTTGAACAAATGATACCAGCAACAACAATATGGAATACGGGAACAAGATTTGAAAATTCAGTCCTACAGAAACAAAAGTTTGTTTACAGAAGACAAAGAGGTTGCCAATTTATACCTGTTCCTGTTGAACCATGTTTTATAATCACAAATATTTTTGATTACACCTGCCAAACTGAGTATGTAGATTTCAACATCTATGCTTGGTTGAATGGAGACACTTCCGTTTCAAACTTTCAATCAGTTTTAGCGAACAGATTGAATATAATGTTAGCTCAACAGGGATTAACACTAAATGACTGTATCCAAAGTTCAGTTCAGACAACATGGTATGTTGATTTAGTAATTGGAAGTACTCAAGTTATCAAGAAACCTTTCTATACAGGTTATGGGTTAACCGATGTACCAACAAATTCTAATTGGAGGAACGCACTAATACAAAATTTACCTTCCTTGTTTCCGTATGGATTTACATATTTCCTTAATGGTAATAACTTAACAATAACAAACATGACCTGTACTCCAACAAATTTAAATAAATCTGTAAAACTCAATGTTTGTATGGACATTGGTATAAATTGTTAATAGATAATGGCATTATTCGATTATAATCTATCAGTTAGTGGTGATTGCCAAGGAACAGGATTAGGTGCGTTTAGCATATCCTTTTCAGGAGGAGTTGCTCCATATACTGTACAATTTACGAGTCCAGTATATCCAAATGCAACATTGGCAGAAAACGAAGTTCTCACCAAGACAAATCTATTTTCCCAAACAGTATTAATAATTGCAAATGATAGTACTTTACCAACAAATCAAACTTTCAATTTAAACATTCCTATATCAAGTGGTGTTTGTTGTAGTGTGGTTTCTGTTGATAATACTACTTGTGCTGAAGATAATGGTTCCGTAACAGGAACATCTACAACAGTATATTCTTCTGCAGATTATTTTATTTATTCAGGTGATGGAACTTTTGTTAATTCAGCTTCCACAAATCAATCAACCGTAGTTTTCACAAATTTAACTGCGGGTACCTATTATCTTACAGTTGAAGATTTGGGAGGGTGTTCAGGAACCAGCCAAACGTTTATAGTTGAGTCTTCAAATGTAACAAATTATGGACTATACCCTGTACCAAACTCAAGTTGTGGTGGTACACCAATAGGTAAGATAATGATTACGGGACTAACGGGTCAAGGTCCATTCACCTATCTATGGTCCAACGGTCAAACAGGGTCAACTGCGACAGGTTTGACCGCTGCCGATTATTCTGTTCAAGTTACTGATGGTTTTGGTTGTATAACATCAAAAGAAGCTACGGTTGTAAACGTAGGTACTATGGGTGCATTTTTTACAGCAGTAACAAATCCAACCTGTTTCCAAAGTGATGGTTCAATTACTCTTACACTGACGGGTGGTAGTGCTCCTTATTATTATTCTGCATCGACGGGAGCGGTTTTAGTATCGTACGCACAAGAATTTTCAATTTCAGGACTTTCAGCGGGTGATTACCAATTTATAGTAACAGATGCTGGTTTATGCCAAATTTCAACAGGTACAACACTATCTCAACCAAATGGAATGAGCTCTGTTAATATAGTTGGAACAAATTCTTTCTGTTCAACAAATGATGGAGAAATTACTGTTACAGTTTTAGGTGGTCAAAGCCCGTACACATATACCGTTGTAGATGAATTCGGAGACCAAGATGTTATTGTAGGGCCACAACAAATCCAAGTCTTTCCAAATCTATCTGCAGGAACATATGCTGTGTTCGTTGAAGATTCAACTGGTTGTGAATTTTCTAGGGAAGTTATTATCATTGCCACAGACAAGTTTACTATAAGTACAAGTGTAACAGGTACAACATGTAATCAAAATAATGGAAGTGTAACAGTATCAACATCAACAGGTTATACTCTACCATTAGATTTTTCAGTTGATGGGATTCAGAATGTGATTGATACAAACATGACTGCTGTAACCTTTAATAATTTATCTGCAGGAAATCACGTAGTCACTGTTACAGATGCCACAGGTTGTGCTCAAACTCAAACAATTTTTGTTGCTAAAGGTGATTTGGTTGATTTTAGTCTTTATAGTGTTAGTTGTGGTAATGGAGATAGTGGACAAATTACTGCTTTCATAACATCAGGTACACCACCTTTTACATTCAATTGGTCAAACAACGTTCCATCAAATCCTCAACAAATCCAAGTTTCGGGATTAACTGCGGGAACATATTCACTTTCAATTGTGGACAGTGCGGGATGTACTTTAAGTAGGTCCACAACGATTTCATGTAATACGAATTACACATCATATCAATGTTATGTGATGGGTGAAGAGGTGTTCAATATTCAATCACCAAGTAAGTTTGGACTTTTACAAATGTTAAACGAAGGATACGTTGATTTAACAACAGGTAACACAAGCTGTAGTTTGATTTCGGCACAATTCACGGCAAAAGTTTCTGCTCAACCTATTGGATTGAGTGCACAAAGTATGTTCTTCACATCAACATCACTTAACAACCCACCATCAGATAATTTATGGTATGATACTATTAAACAATTGTTATTATCTATACCAGGTATCTTAAGTGTGACGATAGACCAACTAAACAATCAGATAACAATCGCAACTAACCCAGCAAGTAACTCACTTGATGGTCAAGAAATCGTTGTTGAACTTGCTATCGAGTATGATATAATGTGTTTAACATAATGGTACAAGTTAGATTAACAGAAATAAGTGGGGGTACATACCCTATAAGTGTTTACCTATCGGACATATACGGTAACAACCAAACTTTACTTGGAACAATTTCCACAGGGACGACTGTACCACCTGTAATATATTATAATACTGTTATCCCTTCGATATTTCAGACTGCACCTGAAATAATGTTGAAATTAGTTGACGCCAATGGTTGTGAAACAATTAAAATCTTGGATTGTACTTTTGGATGTACATTTAATATTACTATTCAACTGGCGTCTTGCGTTGTTAATATCGACATACAGCAATCTGAGTGTACTTTTACTCTTGAATAACAGACCAAACATGTACTTTTACGATTGGGACACTAAAAATAAAAATAATAATTTTTTATTGACCTAATTCAATTGCGTATCCGAGGTATTTATAAAATAAAAATCCGCGGATGTCCACTTTATATTCAGTTTTTGTTGTAAATAATGCCTCAGGTTGCAATACTGAAATCGAACAACAACTTACAGTTACAGGTTGTACCACCTACATAATCAGACTTTCTCAAAATTCTAATGCTTTAGGCCCGTTTGATGTATTCTACAGCTTATATCCTGCGCCTTTATCTGCTGCAACATTAGTAGCATCCGCACAAACAAGAACACAAATGTTCAATGGTGTTGTTCTTTCATTAGAATGTGTTACACCAACACCAACTCAAACACCTAATGTAACACCAACTCCTACAACAACACCAACTCCAAGTGTTACTCCAGGAACGTCTCCAACAACAACGCAAACACCAACTGAAACTCCTACACAAACGCCATCTGTAACTCCAAATGTTACAAGTACACAAACGCCAACTGAAACACCAACTCAGACACCAACACAAACTAATACTGCGACTCCAGGTTTAACACCAACAGCAACACCACAAGTTACACCAACACCAAGTGAAACTCCAACGAATACGCCAGCGGTAACTTCTACTCCAACACAAACCGCAACTAATACCCCAACGATGACTCAGACTCCGAGTCCGACTGTTGGAACAGTAACAATCACAATTTTAGGTGAGTTCTCTTCAGGTTCAATTAATGCCAATTACACTGCAACTTCTAATACTGTATTGGATGCAACAACCGAGATTTCGTTCGTAAATGAATTAGGTTCTATAAGTGGGTCTCCTTACGTATTGAGTGGTTCTGTAATAATCCTGTCGGGTCAAACAGTTGGAAGTTCAAATTACATTATTCCAGGTGATTATGCTGATTTGGATGATACAAGTACATACTCTGCAATTACTCAGACATTTACAGGTTCAACGACATACACATACGTAATTGATACTAACTCACAATTTGACGTTACTCCAACACCAACACCTAATGTTACAAGTACGCCAACACCAACCCAAACTCCTTCTGAAACTCCTGGTTTAACTCAGACTCCAACGCCAACAAATACCGAAACCCCTACAAATACACCAACAATCACTCAAACTCCTACCACAACACCTACAGCATCAAGAGCTTATTGGGAGTACACATTAGGATATGACGCATCAGTTGCTCTGAACGCATGTTCTAATTATTCAAGTTCTCCAACAGTATTCTATGGTGCTCCTGGTGATGGACCTGGTCCAAATATTGGCGAAGTTCTTTACACTGATTCAGGATTAACAACACCTGTATCTGACGGATACTACTCTAATGGAGTTGCTTGGTATCAAGTAACAGGAGGTTCAGGGGTCATAACAAGTGCGGACCCTAATGGTTGTCTCATTTCTCCAACTCCAACAGCATCTTCAACTCCAACACCTACACCAACTAATACAGAAACACCAACAGTAACACCACAACCAACAGCAACACCAACGCCTTCTCCAACGTCAGATTTGGTGATTTATATCATAACTCAGGACGGTTTGGAGATAATAACACAAGACGGAATTAACATAATCTCACAACAATCGCCTTGATAAGAAAAAAACAATAAAAATCAATAGAATTAAATATTTATAATCTATGGCAACAACAAGAATTACGGATTTACCTATAGTACTATCGGCAGCCCCCGCAGATGTATTATATATAGTAACAGACTATACTGGGGGAACATCGGGAACCTCGGGGCAAATTGCGTTTTCCGCCTTAACTGCTAGTATAACAGGGGGGACATCTGGCACTAGTGGTTCATCAGGAACTGACGGAAGCTCTGGTTCTTCAGGAATAGACGGAACAAGTGGAACTTCAGGTTCTTCAGGTATTGATGGTACAAGTGGAACTTCAGGTTCTTCAGGAATAGACGGAACAAGTGGAACTTCAGGTTCTTCAGGTACAGACGGAACTTCAGGTTCATCAGGTATTGATGGAACATCAGGTTCTTCGGGTATTGATGGAACATCGGGAACAGA
>Ga0209358_10001744_pt1 | contig 17062 bp, 14 predicted proteins | sample LauGreFa1BDMLBSN_2_FD_187574 | JGI IMG/M metagenome (GOLD analysis project Ga0209358, IMG submission 187574) | Freshwater lake microbial communities from Lake Michigan, USA - Fa13.BD.MLB.SN (SPAdes) (version 2) | ecosystem: Environmental > Aquatic > Freshwater > Lake | place: Lake Michigan, USA... | reverse complement strand
GCGTCACACGGCGGCGACTTAGACCATAGGCTCTATCGTCTAACATCAATTTCATGGCACTCACGACATTGTCATAGTTAGCGAGTGGTTCGCCCATTCCCATCATCACCACATTACTGATAATGCGCTCTGAATTCGCTAATCCGTTATAACCTTCTTGTTGACGAATATGAAAATTAGCCAACCAAAGTTGGCCGATAATTTCAGCGGTCGTTAAGTTACGATTAAACCCTTGGCGACCCGTAGAACAAAATGTGCACTCAAGTGCACATCCGACTTGAGAAGAAATACACAAAGTCCCTCTATCGTCTTCAGGAATAAATACCGTTTCAATACCGTTATTACCACCCACATCAAATAACCATTTACGTGTGCCGTCATCTGAAATAGCATCACTCATAATGCTCGGTAATTGGACGGTCGCATGCTCTTTTAATATATCACGAAATACTTTAGAAATATCAGTCATCTTATTGAAGTTAATGAGATTTTCTTGATAAATCCAATGCATGAGCTGCTTGGCTCGATAAGGCTTTTCACCGAACGTTTCGATATATGAAACGAGGTGCTCGTAGTCCAAATCGAGCAAGTTAGTCATCTAAAAAATTAACCGAAGAAGTATTTAATTTCGATTTTGGCATTCTCTAATGAATCAGAACCATGCACAGCATTCGCATCAATGCTCTCAGCAAAGTCAGCACGAATCGTTCCAGGAGCTGCTTCTTTAGGGTTGGTCGCACCCATTAAATCTCGATGTTTAAGAACTGCATTCTCGCCTTCTAAAGCCTGAATCATCACAGGACCTGAAATCATAAAGGCAACCAAATCTTTAAAGAAAGGACGGTCTTTGTGCACTGCATAAAAACCTTCAGCCTCTTGTTGTGTGAGATGCGTCATTTTAGCTTTGATAATTTTTAAACCAGCAGCTTCAAAACGTGCATAAATTTGTCCGATGACATTTTTTTTAACTGCATCAGGTTTAATAATAGATAAGGTTTGTTCGATTGCCATTGTTGAATACTCCGTAAGATTTAAGATCGTTGAAAAGACTGATAAAATAACATTTTTGGAAGGTTTAATAAAGAACAAAACTTAATGCAACACACCTATTTAACCACCGCGATGTACCATTTTGTGAACTTACCTCACTTTAAAACTTTACGTGAACCGCTTTTAGAGTTTTGTATAGCGCATGACATTAAAGGCACTATCCTCTTAGCGGATGAAGGTATCAATGGCACCGTCGCGGGATTAGAAAAATCCATTCTCGCATTACTCGATTACTTAAAAACAGATCCACTCTTTGAAGGCAACTTTAAAGGTCTTGGTCACAAAGAATCTTGGTCGGATAAACACCCCTTCTACCGCATGAAGGTAAAACTTAAGAAAGAAATTGTGACTTTAGGTGTTCCTGGTGTCTCACCAACCAAAATAGTAGGTAAATATGTAAAACCCAAAGATTGGAATGCCATCATAACTGATCCTGAAGTGGTGTTGATCGATACACGTAACGACTACGAATACGCCATTGGGACTTTTAAAAATGCAGTGAATCCAAAAACCAATACTTTCCGTGAATTCCCCGAATATGTGAAGACGCATTTTGATCCAAAGAAACATAAAAAAGTCGCGATGTTTTGTACAGGGGGCATTCGTTGTGAAAAAGCCTCTTCTTATATGATTAGTCAGGGCTATAACGAGGTTTATCACCTAGAAGGTGGCATATTGAAATACCTAGAAGAAGTTAAACCTGAGAAGAGTCTATGGCAAGGCGAATGCTTTGTGTTTGATCAGAGGGTTGCGATTAAACATGGGCTTGAAGTCGGCGATTATGATCAGTGTTACGCTTGTCGATACCCCCTATCTGAAGATGATATGAAAAGTAAAAAATATACACCTGGTATATCCTGTCCCCATTGCTTTAATACCCATACCCTTGAAAAAATCAAAAGCTTAACAGAACGTCAGCGACAAGTAATCTTAGCCAAGGAACACGGTATCGACCATATTGGATCAAAACCTCAGCTCATTAAGAAACAAAAAAAAGAAGCGGCTAGAAAAAAATAAATTCTCATTTTAAAGTTTGCTAAGTGATATTAACTTAGATTTTATTTATGGGATAGTCAGCTATTCAAGATCGACAAGTCAATTATAAGTATTAGGACTGGAGCCCTGGTTATGGTAACTTGTGACAGAATCTTGGATGTGGTGAATTTGTATCGCTCAGAATTGAAGACTGCAGAATCAACTTTTAATCCAGGTAGGTAAAAGTCAAATTCAAAAAAAACCAATCAAGAAGGCTTGGGAAAGATGCTCTTTCTGGGAGAGAAACACAAAGCGCACTTTTGAACTGAATTGCTAAAATCCAAGATACCGGGAGATTTATTTTTAGGAATCTCCGCAGAGATGGCGCTATTGTATCAACCATAGAACCCTCTAAAATCGATGAATGCCTTGACGTGAAGGCTAAATCAAATGGGTTCTAATCAGAAAGATTAGCGAGCACTCATTGCGAGTTGATGCAACTCAGGGCATATTCACCAATGTAACGAGCATACTAATCATAATAAACAGAGGCCCCTAGACATCAACCCATACTGTCATAAAGTATCTTTACCAAACAAGATGCTAGATTTATCTTGAGCCAAATCCGGAAAAAACGGTTTTAATTGTCTTAAACCAGATAAGTAAATCTAACCATAGAGAGATGTGCTTAATGTAGAATAAATCGTAAGCAACCTTCTCTTTCATCTCATCTGCCCCTGCAGCGTAGCCTTGCATAACTTGAGCCCAACCTGATATCCCTGGTCGAACCACATGACGATACATAAAAAAAGGCACTTCTTTTTGATAAAGATTTGCTAGCTCTATAGATTCTGGCCGAGGTCCAATTAAACTCATCTCTCCTTTCAAAACATTCCAAAACTGGGGTATTTCATCCAATCGATACTTACGAAGAACCCTTCCCACTCTCGTTATACGAGTATCTTCATTTTTTTTTGTAAAAGCGTCGCCTTCTTGATTTATATTCATAGTCCGGAATTTAATTATCGTGAATTTTCTTCCATTAAATCCGACCCTCGAATGCCTAAAGAATACCCCACCATCACTGTCAAGAGCGATCAAAATAGAAATTAATCCTAGCAACACTAAAACAAAAGGAAAAATCAAAATCAAAAAAAGAATATCCAAAATACGCTTAACAAAAATGACATACTGAGGTGGTTTTAGACAACCATAATCATTTTCGATAAGATGAGATAAGTTTACTCGGCCACTAATTGTCTCTTTTAAATGGACAATGCTATACACATGAACTCCTTCTAAGGTACATTTTGCCAAAAAGCTTTCCCACTCTTCCGATACAGATGCATTGCTGAAATCCATTACAATCCCATCAAATTCACCTCTCGGCAATTTAGGTTGATCTAGTCGTTTAAAAACAAACCGAGGCGTGTCTAAAAGGGTATCCACCTCACCAAACGGCGCTGTAAGTAAGTTAAATTTGATATTACAAAATATATAAAAATAGTTAATCGAAATAAAAAACAGCGATAAAATGAATCCAGCAAATATAACTTGCACTGAATATTGAAAATGGCCAAGAAACAAAATAAACAACACCATCCCATGACTTAATAAACAAATTGGTAATAAGTAGATTGACTTTCGCTTATGCGGATAAGGGTCAAGCTTATAAAAAACAACCTGAGAAATAAAAAAGCTTAGAACATTTGCTAAGATGCTATTGAGAATAGAATCAAATATTACAAACCCATGAAAAAAATAATCTGGATGCAAAAAAGTTGGCAGCACCAAACCTATAACTAACAGCTGTATAACCAACAAAGAATAGTAAGTGTATTTATTTCTCATATACAAAAACTAATATCATGCTAATTAATTTTAATCATTTATTCATTCACTAAAAAACTCTTCCTGGTTTTTATACAACTGATCCTCAAGAAACTCATGCCTAATAGTCTCTTCAATAGCATCACTCAAGCTAACTGGCGGCGTAAAACCAGACATATCTACAACCGACTTATATACCGAATTCGAACAGAATTTTTTTACCCTAATTGAGCTTATGGGAAATTTTTTGCCTGACAAAAGGGCAAAAAAATCAAAAAATTTGCCTGCCAACATCCCTAACCAGAAAGGAATATGAGCATCCACTTTCTCAGTTCTACCAAGAGTTTTTCTAACTATAGAAACTAGGTGGTTCATAGTAAAGTCTGGTTTGTCCACGTAATTATAAACATGGACTCCTGCCTTAGAATTTAAAGAGTGCTTAATAAAAGCGACCACATTTTCGACGTAAGCAATAGATTTTCTATTTTTTCCATTACCAATCATGACAAATTTTCCAGAAAATATTTGCTTAAACAAATTATATACATTACCCCTATTGTTTTTACCAAACACTACTGTTGGTCGAATAATAACCAATGATCGGTTAAGCGTGTCCTTATGCTGCCAACTCCTTAATACTTCTTCAGCTTCCCATTTTGTTCTTCCATAATCATTAAATGGTGCTATCTTTCCAAACTCATTGGTTCCCAGTTCGGCAAAACCGTAAACAGCCACTGAGCTAGTAAAAATTATTCTATTTATTTTATGTAGTTCAGCGGTTTTACATACATTAACTGCACCACCAACATTTATTTCGTCATACAAAGATAATGGTCTTACGTTATCCATATGCTCGGCAGCCAAATTGACTATAACATCGGCGCCAGAGCAAACATTCGATAGATGGCTAAGGGACCGCACATCTGAAACCACACACTTATCAGGGAAGGCTAAACTTTTCTTCTTATCATAAATAACAAAATCTAAGTCTACCTTTGACAATAAGGAACATAATGATGTTCCAATAAAACCGCTACCCCCAACAACCACTATTTTCACTTATCGATCCTTAAAAACATTAAAACAGAAAAATATAAGGTTTACCTAGAACTTGCGATATTTTAATAGCGCATTCTTACCCCATCTCAAAATTAGTGCTAATGAAAAAAACACCCCAAAATCGAAGTGATTTCTATAGATTTTCCAAACCTGCATCGCTGAATTAATTTTGTTACGCGACACTGACTTTTTGAGCACACGATACCGCATAAGATCTTCTCTAAGCCCATAAGCAAGGCCTCCAGCTCTTAACAAGTCTAACCAACAAACAAAATCATCGTAATAGACCTTTTTCATTTTTATAGGGCAGACCAAAAGACTTCTATCCACTAAAACTGTGGAGGTTGCGATAGCCGTATTTCCAAGAAGCTCTTTATAATCAATGGTGTCTGGAATTTCAATTAAATGACCAACTTCAAAACCGTCTGCTGAGACTCTTCGAAATTGAGTGAAAGTCAAAGTAGCACCAGTTCTCAAATGGAATCTCTTCTGTTTAGATAATTTATCAGGCATCCATACATCATCGCTATCAAGAAAAGCCACCCACCTACCTTTAGCGCTCTCTAATGCAGCATTTCTTGCAAAAGCGGGACCTCCATTTTTTTCTAGAAAAATAGGTTTAATTCTTTTGTCTCTTGAAGCATAACTTCTTATAATTTCCCGAGTGTTATCCGGGGAGCAATCATCAGCAATTATCAACTCCCAATCTTGATAAGTTTGGGATAGAACTGAATCAATCGAATTCCCAATATAATCAGATGCTTTATAAGCGGGCATGATGATTGAGACCAAGCTTTCTTCGTGTATCACTTGCCTTCTTTTATACATTAGGTCATTTCTTAGAATGTATTTTAATCACTGCTTGATCATTCGTCTCTGGCCTTTCTCCATGATGCGCAACTATTAAATCACTACCCGTGACAAGAAATTTAAGTAGCTTCTTAAAACCTTTGATGTTTCGTTTGAATTCCTCATAGGATCTGAGCGACTGAATGGCTTTACGAATCAAATATTGTGGCCGCAAATAAAAAACCCGACGCGCATGATCAGCAAAATTCACTAAATCCTCATGAGAAAGATTTTCAAGTTTTACTACGCTATTATGCAACCCTGATGGAGTTAGCCATTTATTAAAATCTTCAGTTGTGAGTAATCCTCTAGTTTTAGCTTCTTCATATGCAGAGGTACCTGGATAGACCATGATTGGGAAAAATTGTGCTGTATCCAATGGAAGAGTTTTAGCAAAATTTAGGGTGTCTCTTAAGGTATCTTTCGTTTCATTCAAGTTACCAAACATGAAACAGCCATGTAGCATAATGCCCGCCTTTTGACAAGCTAGGGTAAATTCTCTTGCAGTATCAAGATAAGGCTCATCTTTTTTAGAGCTGTTATTTTTTTGCATATGAGAAATGACTGAAGTATTGCCACTTTCGAAACCAACACAAAATAGACGCGCTCCAGCTTTATGAAGCTTACTTAAGAATTCAACATCTACACCGATATCAACCCTACAATTTGAATCAAAGGGCAATTTATTTCCACGAAAAATCAATTCGTCTGCCAATTCTTCTGTGCGCTTTTTATTGATAATAAAAGTATCATCTTCTAGCATAACAGTGCGAATATGAGGCAATTCTCGAGTTACAAAATCAAATTCATCTGCCACGTGTCCTACGGAACGATATCGAACGCGATGACCGCTAAATGTTTGTGGGTATACACAGAAAGAACAGTGATAAGGGCAACCTCTTGTAGTATCAAAAACAACTAATGGATGCAAAGAATGTCCATAAAAGTATTTCTCTGTATTAAGAAATTTTTTATATGTTTCTGATACAAAAGGAAGTATATCCAGATCTTCAATGGCTGGTCTATCGGGAGTTTTAACCGTCTCTCCTTTTAGTCGAATAGCCAGACCTTGAACTTGCTCTAATGAGGCTCCTGACTCTAATGCGAGAGCAACATCCACAACTGTTAATTCGTATTCGCGCAAAGCAACGGCATCCACAGCCATGCTATTCTTCAAGGTCTCCAGGGGCATCGCGGAAACATGTCTACCAACCATAAGAATAAATATCCCAGGTATGGCTAATTTAATTTGCTCACAAACTTTTAAATCATTGAGAATAGAGGGAGTTGATGTGTCACAAACCAACAATTTAGAGCCAAATGATTCAATCCTATCAATGACATATGCTACTGAATGTTCGTCTGCTGGAGCATCTATAACATCGACCTTATGCTGCATTTTTTCAGCATAACCTGCGCTATGACAAAGCCATTTGGGATAATATAAAGTATCGCTTTTAGTAACGGCAGGAGATCTAGACTCCCTTGAGAATCTGCTATGAAAAGGTGGATTTAAAAAAGTGATACGCATGGCCCAAGGCTCCGAATTAATTAAATTAAAAAACTAACAAGCAATTAACTAAAATTTTTTAGTTTATTCCTTTAGCGACTTCCTCGATTCTAAAGCTTTAATTAGAGAGCTTGCAAATTTATTAATATTTTCTGATGTATTTACATATAACTCACCTGGCAAAGACTTTGCCCAAACTGCGTTAAGGAAATCTTTGATTTTTTTATTGCTTGGCCGCAAATTTGACTTATTTTTTAAGAAATCAGTCAACTCCTTTTCAAGTTCAGGAATACTTGAAACATCATAGGTAATGCCATGATTTCGATAAAACGCTTGGCCTAAAACAAATAAAGGCTTTCCTTGCATGAGAGCTTCAGCTCCTACCTTAGAATTAATCGTAATAACCGCAGAAGCATTATGAATTATAGAAAAAGAGTTTTCTAGGGGGTGAATAATTTTAACATTCGGCGAACTGAGAAGTTTCTTTAACTCCTTAATAGAGTATGCGCCGATTGCTGCTGGGTGCTCCTTAATCCAAAGATCAACTCCAGGGGGTAAGAAATTTGAGATTCGCTCTAGAAGAGCAATTTGGTTGAGCCATTCTTTTGATCTAACAGTCAGTTGAAAATCTAACGGAACATGAAGAGGGAAATATACATATTTTTTATTACTCGGTAGGTTTTCATGAAGCCAATAGAAAGTAGAAAGTTTTTTACGATTTATAATCATGCGAAAATTTCGCCAAATATGATTAGAAATTGCATCATACTCCTGCTCTGTTCTCAAGAAGAACTTATACCAAATCTTTAAGGCCAATTTACGAATATTCTGAAAATTAATCAATTTTGCTAAAGTAGCATCACGAAAATGATGCTGATCTTTTTTAGGAATTACAGCATTTTGAGAAGCCATATATTTTTCTACATACTTCTGCACAGCATTATTCCTCGATTGCCTTTTTACTTTAATAGTATAATTTATAGTATTCTCGACAAAACCCAACGTACCCTGAAACATCATGGGCTCTATGAAAATGTGTTTTATACCATTACGCTTACAAGCATGGTATAGGGACATTGGCGCAATAAATCCCCCCAGCTCTTGAATAACAACATTTGGCTTAATATCTTCTAACCATGTTTGGATAGCCTCCAGATAAACTGCGCATTTTTTTAAAAGATCAATTTCATTTTTTCGGTTAAAAGTCATATTTTCATGAAGCAACAAATCACGAATAGACTTAATTTTATACTTCTTTTCTAAGTCTTCAGGAAAATTCGGTCTTAGTATGGGTTCACGATCCAGATTAATAATAGAGTGAAGATTTAATACGTCATATCCGCACTTTTGAATTTTAGATTCGGCCGGGCCATAAAAAGTAAGAAAAAAAATATGATATCCTTGCAGAACCAACTGATTTGCAACCGACAAAAAAAAGTCTGCATCACGGTCAGCAATGATTGTTAGAACAATATTTTTTTTTGTGCCAGACATTTTAATTTGAGCTTTTGTTTAAAAATCTCACGGTAGACCTAAAGAAAGTTTTTTATTTTGAAGGTTGCGAATCGCAAAAACTCCTCCAATTAGAAGGAAATAAATATATGAAAAAGGAAATTGAGAGGTTATCGAAACAAAGTTAAATCCAAAAATTACCATTGTTAAAAGAAAAGCGCTGAATCCTAAGCAATATAAAAAATATAGTTCATTTTTACCAGAAACATTTTTCTTATAATTACGAAGAATGTCAAAACATGTCTTTAGTATATAAAAATTCATTGCTAGGAAAGTCACTAGCCCTATAAAACCCAAATTATAGAATATTTGTAAATAATTACTGTCACTAGTAATTATATGTTCTGCGGAATAATTACCAAACAATAAACTAGCAACAGATTCATTTTGAATAGAATTAAAAAAGAGTAAATATTGATTCAGTCTCGAGGAGATGCTTGTGCTGACGGCGAGAGGATCTGAATGAGGATTGAATAGTGGATTGTAAATCATATTAAGAAAACGATTCTCAAGAATATTTAAAAAACCAGTTACATGAGAGCCTATAGCGACTAAAAATGCAGATACAGAAAGAACTCTAAACTTAAATTTTTTACCTAGAAAGTATCTATATCCTAAAAATAAAAATAGAATCGAAATTATTAGGATAATAATTGCTCCAAATGATGCACCTAATAAAATACTAAGAAATATCAAGAAGAAATTTATATACAAAATTTTCTGATTCCTACTTGCAAATGCCATTTCCGGCAATATAAAAATAAGAATAAAAGCTGTGTTTATATAAGAAGATCTTAACGGGTCCTTGAAAAAAGAAATAAATCTACCTTCATAAGATATGCCAAGAATGTAAAGCAACAAAGATGCCACTGAAAGAATAAGTAAATATTTTACAAAGAGTTTATAAAAATAAATAAAATGTTTTTGCGATCTTATTAAGGATGGAAGAATAAAAAATGCCAAGCTATGCAAAATGTAATTCCTAAAATAAAAATGCATCCATTCAATTAAATCTAACCTTGAAAAGAGATGAGTTAATATAATTAAAGCTGTGATTAACTGACATATGCTTACTGTATTTCTAATACTAGCTTTTACTATTTTTTTTCTAAAGCCGAAAAAAATAAAAATTAATATGAAGAGCAGATCAGGTATTATTTTTATAATGAATGGGGCTTGAAATTGATAGTCTTTGTTTTGCTCAAAAAAATAATTTAACCCTATTGATACAAGTAAAATAAAATTTAAAGCGCAGAATAACTCTATTTTTTTACTAGGACTTTTAATTTCCGGGCACATGACACCTACTCCGCTTAACTAAAATTTAATGAAGGGCTTTTCCATATCTTCTTGAAAAGAAAACTGTAATAAATAGCAGTCATCACAACAAGAGAACATACTTCGACAACGGAAGATAAGTTTAATAATTTTAGAACCGTGCATGGTAAAACAATAAAAATTAATGCTGCGGTAATTTTAAGGAATCTTTGCTTGTTGTTAGATCCATCAGAAGAGACCTTGTAAATACTAAAATTCAAATAAATATTTAGTGCACAATTGACTATTAACCAAGATAAAGCCGCCCCCTTCGTTCCAAATATCCTAATTGCAATTAAAAGTGTTGGCAAATATAAAATAAATGCCAAAATATTTATACGAATCAAAAATTTCAAATTACCAACTGCAAATTGAAAATTAGATAAAATCTGATTAAGTTTCGTGAAAAGTTGGGCAGCAATTAACATGGATAGAACCTCTCCCGCCATAATTGCTGTGCTTGTAGAATGGGTCCAAAAAAATAATAGCTCCCTAGAAAAAAAGACTGAGCTAACCAGGACGGGCAAGTAGATAAAAATTACTGCATCAGAACTAACTTTATAGATTCTCTCCATAACTTCATGTTTACCTTGAATAAAACTTGAAGAAAATGTTGGGAAAATTGCAACAATTATTGAATCAACGAGCCTGCTAGTTGAAACGGCAACGGTGGCAGCAACGGTATAATATCCTAGCTGCCGCAATGGCAGTTGAAGGCCAAGCATTAGTTTATCTGCCTGAGTTATAAGGATTCCTAGTATAGAAATGATACTAACACTAACCAAAGCCCGCCATGTTGTTCTTAACTCCTTTATTTTAAATTCAAAATGGTTGGGCCGATAAATCGGCATCTTACGAATTGAGCTCCATACCATGTAATGTAAAAGAATTGTTTCAAGTAAAGACGAAACCAACTGAGCAAAAAGAAAGGCAACCACAGAAGGGGAAATAAAGATTATTACAAGGACAGATGATACTCCTCTAACAGTTGAAGCAATCGCTGAAACATAATTGTACTCTATTTGCTTATCCAATCCACGCAGGACGCCACGATAAAAAGATACAGGCCAATTAATTCCCAATGTGAGCGCAAATATATATTGTGATTTTTTGATAATACTTGGCTCTAAAGCATCTAATTTAAACCACCCCTCAGAAAAAAATAATGCGAAAAATCCCAGAAGAAAGCATAAAAATAAAGCAACAGCCCAATATACTATCTCTATAGTTCTGACATATGAACCGAGCGATTTTGTTTTTTTCCACCCAATACTAGCGCGCCTTGCAACCTCTCTAGTGCTGTATGTACTCAACCCCAAATCTAATATTGCAAGCGACGCTTTAAAAGCCAAAAAAAAGCCGACTAGTCCGAACGCCTCAGGCCCCAACACCTTAAGGTATATAGGAACAAGTAGTATGGAAATTAAAGATATCCAAATCGTACCTAAATAATTGGCGGTAATGTTATTTCGTATGGTACTCATTTAAAAATTAATCCGATTAAGAATTAGAAATGACGGCTTGACAAGTTAATACTGGACAATTTAAAGCCAGTTATTTCATTTCGCGCATGCTCAACGCTAAAATAAAGCTGTTTTTTTTCACAAATGGCAATTGCCTCAAGTCTGGATTTTACAATAGGCACAGTTGTATACTTAAAACTTCGTTCTGGACGAATCTTTCTTCTTAAAAGGGAAGTAAAATTCGAACCTAAAAGTAACGCAGCAATTCCTTGCACGATCAGATGCAACTTTACACCGTTCTGAGATGATTTTACGCAATTAAGGATCTGTACAAATTTTCTTTGATAGTTATTTGTGTGAGATGTACTATTTATCAGATTAGCTACCCTTATCGCAGAATCACCATCACACTTGTAAAACCATGGCTCAATTTCTGCCATAATCTTATCTTTGGACAAATAATCTTTCTCGTCAAGCTTGCTGTTTTTTACTAATTCATTGAGCTCATCAAAACCCTTAACTTGGCAGCTTATACGTGAAGGCAGATTAACGTTATATCTCAGCGCGTCAGAATTTAAAAACTCTAAACTTACTGGAAGTTTATCCAGCAATCTAGCTTCAACAGAAGTGCTGCAATTGAGATTTAAAATCAAAATTGACTTATTTATTACCCTCGTTACTTCATCGTTTGAGTCAACGTATACATTAGTTATGCCATGAAAGTATAGGTGATAAATATCATTGTTTTCAAATGGATGAGGCCTCAAAACAAACTTTTTTTCGGGGTTCAGTTTAGCTAGCTTTCTGATGACATTCAAATAGCGTTTAAATACCATCTTTCTAGCATTTTCAAGCGGAGCGGCAGATTCCACATCTGTCTTACCAATCTTGGCAATCTTTGCTATTTCTTCTTCTGCGGAGTGAAAGATAAACTGATCTGCACTGTCATCATACCCAACACTTCCCCACCAAGGGTTTATAGATGGGAAATTTAAATTTATTAAAATATGCAATTTTTCAATATTTCCAAGCGCAGATCTCCACTTCAAATTACACAAATCAAATCTTGGACAACCTGTTATATATAGCTGCTTAGAAGATAAACCTCCATACAAATGAAAGGCGTTACGCAAGCCTCTGCCCCAAAAAAAATATTTATCTACAACTTTATTTCCTCCTATGGAATTGAAATATTTAGCCCAAAACTCTGCAGAACCATTTCCAATTTCTGGCAGCACCCCGCCTTCTGTATCCAGAACACAAATATAGATCCCCATCTCTTTGTATTTTTGGAGTAATTCAAGATTATTAGATCTTACGTAATTTACAACAATCAAGTCCAATCCAAGTAATGGGATATCATAGCCCTGATCATATAGAGGAACTATTGAAACTGTATGTCCAAATTTAATTAGCTGATATGAAAGTAAAATTAATCCATCAAGGTCACGCTTTGGATTATCAAGAATTAGTCCGATTTTCATACTAAACTTTCTACCAGTTCTATTTAAAATTTGAGCATTTAGCTGCAATACGAAGATCGAATTCAGGCAACATCCCATCTGGCTTAGTTGTATCATCCAGCTCTGTCAGGGAGAAAATCAATCTAGTTAACGAAGCAGGCTCAACTTTTTTGTTGACCAACATAGGAAAAATGGCAGATTTCGCAGGATCCCACTTAAATTCCAAGTAATTGGAGTTATCAGAAATTGCAATCCATCCCTCAGAAGATCCAAATCCTGAATTACATGAAACAAATGTTGAGGGAGGCATTGAATGATCACAATCGAAATTAAGACTAAATACTTCTTGATTTAAACCTCCGTTAATTGTGTGAATTTTAGCGTCCTCATTAAAGGCTCCAGGCAGTAATGTCATGATCAAAACACGAATAATTCCAGCTGGTCTTTTCCAGTCCTTCAGTCTTACAGAGACATTGATATAACTCTCTTTTTTGGGAATAGTATATTTTTTATGAATTTCTCCGAACTTGGTATTCACAACCGAAGAAATTATCCATTCATTTAAAGTTTCAACTACGCTTGGTTCAACCTGAGATAAATCTGTAACCCTTATTTGATCTGACACAAGCTCCGCAATTGTTGTTCCTGAGTAAAAATCGGCTCCATAGTTTATTGAATCAAAATAACCATGCGGTATAGTTCCTAAAATGGGATTTTTTGAAATTCTCTTAAAGGTTAGTTCCTTTATACTCAAGCCCCTCTTTAGATTGAGAACGAGATTTAATTGCTCACATTCTAATTTCAAATACATACCATCATCTTCCAAAGATATAGATTGAGAAAAATTCTTCAAGCCATTTAGATTGATGATAGGCACGTTTTTTTTAGGTAATTTTTGGTATTCAAATTCAGAAGAAATTCCAAGTTTAGAGCACATTAACCTCAACACATGAGTTGATTTATTCCATCGGGAGAGAGTTATATGCGTTCTCAAATCACTAGCCCAGAGTTCACAAAGCGTGCTCCAGTCAGTCATATTTGTAGAATCATTCAATTTCTTTGCTATACGATGACAAATAGTATTAAGCCAAATATCATTTCTGCCGGTTACCGCCCATCTCGCCAAGTTATATTTGGCTTGCTTTTTGACTGGTACTGGATAAGTTAAACTTGATAGGTAGCCAGCCAAATATCTATCACCGGCCAACATTTCCCCCAACAGCTGATTAGGGCTAATCCATTCAAGGGCGAGATCTTGTTTAAGAGTCTTGAGAATATTTTCCAGCCTGTTCCACTCTCCCTCAGGATGAAGCTCTGCCTCAGCCTCAAATCGACCAGGCCTAAAATCAAAAATTTCAACATCATTACTATAAATTGGCAGGACTTGCTCACCCGAAGAAATACGCCGCTCAACGTAATCAATATATTCCTTAGTAGAAATTTCACCATGAACGGCCCTTTGTAGGCGTTGAAAAAGTGTAGAATCCGCCCAAATTACCGGCAACACTTGGGCATCCGTTCCTTTAGCATGATTTGGCATACCAAAATTTTTCAATTCATTTTTAAGGGCAAGCCGGACATTATCTCTATCCATCACTATCCCCTGATACCCAGCATTTGTGTAGATATCAACCATTCCGCTAGAGAACGCCATCTCATTAACCAGAGCTATCTTGGGCGAATAATTTAAATACTCCTTATAGGCCAATAAACCCAATTTCTGATTCCAGTTATTAACTTTCGCAGGCACCAAAGGCCCAATTATTTGACTCCATCCGCTGCCTATTAAATCGCAATCACCATCTTTCAACATACCTGCAAAGTTCTTTACCCAGCCCGAGTTTAAACGATTGATCTCTTGTAATGTCCAACCCGTTAATTCCACGCCTGCAGGAATACCCAAACGCTTGATTAATTTTAATAATGGCCAATAACATCTTTGGATTAACTCTGGACGAAGCTCCTCTTCAATAGAGGAGAAAGCCAAATTTAAATGAAAAATCAAGTATCCTTTCGCCATTACCGCTCCAAAAGTTTAGTAATTTTATTCAAGAATTTTTTTCCGCCCCTCATAGACATTTGCCTTAAAGCATTCGAAGACATATTTCGCGCATATTGTTCATCATTCATTAATAAAATTAGCTTCGCAATAGAGTCATGTTCGTCATCTGCGACTATTGCTAAATTTTTTTCTTTAATTATTTCTAAGTTTTTTTTATCCTTATCACCGTATGGGGAGAAAACCACGGTAGGGATCCCATAATACAAAAGCTCAAAAAAACTAACCCCATAGATAGTAACCGCATAGTTAGTGTTAGTCATCAAGCCATAAAGATCAGATGGAGCCAGATGATTCGTCATTTTTATTCGGGGGCATTGCGGCCATATTGGTAACTTAGAAAAAGGGCCTGTAACCCAATTCACCTCACAACACTCCTCGAGTTTTTTATTTAATTCATTTGGCCATAGATTTCCTAATCCTGTTGCATCACTGCCTCCTGTCAGAACCAAAACTTTTTTACCGCACTGCCAATTAGGATATTTATCTTCAACATTTAATAAAAAACTATCCCAACCAAAAACAAACTTCTCTATATCCACACAAGATTCTGGAACTTCAAACTCGAAGGATGGGATAAAAACCAAATCGAGAGCAGAATGATAATCAGCTAACCCATCAATTGCGACGAGCTTGATTTTATAAGTTCGAAGTTTAGATAGCAGCCCTAAAAAATTTGGTGTTATCTGGCTAGGATGTAAATCAAAAGCCATTAGGTCAAAACTGGTCGTCTTAGCCAATTCCAAAACACTAGCCTCGAAAGATTTATTAAATCCGATGAACTGATGGGGTATTTCCTCTAAAATTTGAGTAGCAAATTCATCTCCTTGTATTAGCAAATGGACTTTAATACCAACATCTCGCATGGTTTTAGCTAAATAGATAACTCTTGTTAGATGTCCTAAACCAAATCCCTTTCCAACATGACAAGCCAACAAGGAACTAACGGAAGAAAAGGAATCCATGTCTGAATCACTTCCAGTTCTCTCTAATTTCACGGAGAGGTCTTAATCCATCCAATGGATCAGCCCTCCAAAGGCGATCAGATAATTCCGAGGCAACAGGCTCTTTAATTCCTGATCCATCAGCTTTAAATCCTTTTTTCACATCATTTATAACAGGACCTATTTGCTCTGGCAGCCAACAATGTCCTGCCTTGAATTCTTCACCTTTGCCATCGAGGTCTAAATGAAACTCAACAAATTTTACATTCCATCTATTTATTGCTCTATTAATTACTGCCGGCTCTACGGTATGATCAGACCATCCAACCTCACAATCTGTAGCTTTACGAATAGTCTCTATAGCCGCTAAATTTGCTTCCTCATAGGGGGTGGGATAAGCTGACGTACAGTGAAGTAGGACTGGCGAATTACAGCCGCCTTTTTTTAAAACTTGGACAGCATGTTGAATTTCATTTAAAAATGCCATACCAGTTGACAGAATAACTGGCTTACCTGTTCTAGCGCATGCTAGAAGAATATCGTCCCAAAGTAACTCATATGATGCAATCTTATAAAAGTCGACATAAGGCGCAAGCTCATCTACAGCCTTAAGATAAAATGGTGTGCACGAAAATTCGATACCGACTTGCTTACATCGCGCCGCAAGCTTGGGAATAAATTCCAAAGGCAATTCCCAATCTTTACGCTTACGATGTTCTTCTGAATTGTTAAGAATCTCTGGAGAGAATAATTGTTCAACTCTAAAAAGTTGAAATTTTATTGCAGAACATCCAACAGCGCCTGCAGCATCAATAAATTCATATGATCTCTCAATATCACGATTATGGTTGCTAGACACTTCTGCTATAAATTTCACATTTTTATCAGATCGGTTCATACATTTTACCTCTTAAAGTCAAGCATCTAAGCCACTATAAAAATTTAAAAAACTTTGAGAAGTAGCCAGGAATGATGGATTGATTAGATTTGAGACTGATTTATAGGAAAGCTTTTTTCCTGTTAACTGAACA
>Ga0209358_10001741_pt1 | contig 17081 bp, 11 predicted proteins | sample LauGreFa1BDMLBSN_2_FD_187574 | JGI IMG/M metagenome (GOLD analysis project Ga0209358, IMG submission 187574) | Freshwater lake microbial communities from Lake Michigan, USA - Fa13.BD.MLB.SN (SPAdes) (version 2) | ecosystem: Environmental > Aquatic > Freshwater > Lake | place: Lake Michigan, USA... | reverse complement strand
CAATCAGGGCCATTTGATCGCTGTCGACGGCAGCAAGGTGCCTGTTTCGGCTGATACCTTGTGCATCCATGGTGATAAGGCAACAGCACTGCCCTTTGTGAGAGCCCTAAGAGAAGCGCTTTCGCTAGCTCGCGTCGAAGTGCGCGCCCATTAAGCGAGGACCCAAAGACTCCCATCAAGAGCCGCTCAGCAAGCGAAAAAGTTCTCAAACATCGCGCGCCCGGCAGGAATCGAACTTGCGACCCCTGGCTTCGGAGGCTAATCCGCATGCTGCGGGCTACGCTCTTTGTTGCTTTAATTCAATGACATAGATCGACTGCACTACTAAGCTGAACGGTTCTGACCACCTCCTGACCAACGGAGGTAGTACATGGCTTCCATTAGGCATCGGGGCGATAAATGGCAAGCGCGCATCAAAAGAAATCAACGAGTTCTTGAGGTACGGACAGGAGGTCACACCAAAAAAACGCGGGGCTGAGGTTGAAGGGATCCGGATCACCGCACTCACTAGACATGCCTTAGCAGCAAGGACACTCGTAAATCCTGCACCTGGCTTTTCAAAACCCCAACAGCCGGATGGGCGCAAACGGCGCTTAATCGATGGCGAAGAACAGTTGCTTCTTAGCGTACTTGATCACCACCCGGTGCGAGCGACCAAAACTTTGGGCATGTAATCTAGGTCTTGTCCTGGCCCACTGCACGCCGCCTACCTGTGCGGTCGATATCGACCAATTCAACCCAGCCACTTCGTGGTTAACAGCTAGAGGCCTTGACGAAGTGAGCCTGGTGGAGGCATCTGACGCCGTCGGCATTAGCTCTGGCAGAGAAGTTCAAAACTTTTATATCGATTGCCAACTGAACTTAGTTTTCTTCCGTCAATAAAAATTTCAAATCGACAAAATTTTTGCATTCTAGACTTTGTTGCGCTACAAACAATGGTCATACCGTTCACGATTTCATGCCAACGAGTACGCATCCAACAAGATCGATTTATCGGTGGACCGGGGCGGGAAACCCAATGAAAATAACATTAATACCCGATAACGTTCTAAAACTTTGTAAGGACTTCATCAAGCAAAGCCGAATCCAGATCGATCTTGCTAGGAAGCTTATTGGGCCGTCGTTGGTCGATATCACGGTGCCTACCGACAACGTTGCATACTACGCGGCGAAGATCACCCCAATTATCGGCACGGTGATGCAACCAATGAGGCACGAGACCAACACTGTCGGGCCGCTGCACGACTACACCGCCTTTTCGATCTCGGGAAAGCAGCCGGCCCCTACCCTGCTAAAGACACTATCGGACGAGGTCGGAAATCAAAGTTCTATAAACATCCCAATCCCAATGATTCGACCGAGCGTGCGTTACTGCTTTTGAAAGTCTTATAACGCGAAGTCCAACAACAGACTTCCTGCCATTGATGAAATGGCCTTGTCTCCATACGCGCTTAACCCTTCCTAGGCCTAATCCATCCGTAGGGCCATTAGCTGGACAATAGTCAATTCCGATCTTGGTTTTGCACTGTCTGGGACCGTTTGAGCTAAATCCTATTGACTTACCCACCAGATGTAACCGACTCAGATTCCGGTGAAGAAGGTAAACAATGAGATCACTATGGAACTAAAGCGAACGACATCAAGACGGAAAGCCGCTCAAACAGTTTTTAAAGAACGAACATTCGAGCAGAGCCTCTACGGATTGTTTTTAATGTTAACGTGATAGAACATAGCTTAAGTACAAGATCTTTTTTTCAAAAGAGGAACCCTCAATGGCAAGTAATACGATAGACACACCCTTTGTCGTCGAACCCTACGCTCGTTCAATGGGGAGTACCATTCTTTTCATTGACGCTAAGGGTTGTTGGAACGTCGGTCAGTTTGGACAGCCGGTTTCGTCCTATAAGCAAGTTACTTCTGATGGAAAACCGGTCAATGACGATACCCTTGAATTAACGGCGTTGACCGTCGAGACGGACGGTGTTGGTTTTGTGATCTATGCTCAATCGAACCAAGACCTAGCAAAGTTCTCCGAAATAAAGCTCAGCGCCGGGCTACAAGTGCAGACAACCCGTGCCTTGTCACAACAAGAGCTCTACGCCGCTGAAACACGCTATCAAGTGGACCTCAATGAGAACGGCGGTATAGGCGATCAACTGGTTCTGGTTGACGATGGCCAAAACGATCTCTACGTGGATGGGTCGGGTGCGTATGTAATTAAGACTGCTAAGGGTACGCTTATCCCCTTGTCCTTTAATGGCGAGCCGATCACGATTTATACGCTCGAAGACTATGAATTTGAAGAGATCTTCATTGAAGATGACGGCAGCATCACCATTTACGCGCAAGACGCAGATCAAGAAATTGTCAAGCTCAAGTCAAGCCCTTCAGGTGCAACAAGCAGTGCGCCACAACCGGTGTCGGCAGAAGAGCTTGCGGCACGAGAGGCAAATGCGGGCATTGATTTAAACGGTAAATTTGATACGCCACTTACCGATGGTTGGAGTGCGGTGCTCAAAACGCCAACCTTGAAAAATGAGATTGAGAGTCAGCTGGCGAACACTGGGCGCATAGACCATGCCGGACTGTTAAAGCTGATGCAAGTGGTCATCACCGGTATGGAGTCATCAGGTGCTGGGGTTGTTGGCGATACCATGGTTGGCGATCTTAGATTAATTGCTTCGCGCGGCAAGGCTTTGTTTAGCTCGCTTGACTTGGCAGGTAATGAGACGACCTATCTTGCTTATGTATTTGACAAAATGGTCAATGGGTCTAAAGCGAACCAGTTCTTTACCGGTGGACAGACAAAGGTGGAGTCCCTCGGCAATCTGAGTAGCGATTCAACGGTGGCACAACTTGCCCTGCTTCGAGATAAATGGCTGTTAGGTAAAGACCTACCCGACCCCCGTACCCAGGGCGACACTGCCAATGCCAGTGCTACTGCCGCATCGGGCGTTTATAAGACCTTTGATGGCCCACTATTTGAGGGCGGTGCAAGTGCCTTTGATGTTAATCAAGGATCGGCAGGTACCTGTTATCTCTTGGCCGCCCTTGCAGGAATAGCAAATAACAGCGCGTCTTCTCTAAGCACCGTCTTCTCATCGGGAATCAACACAGGTGGAAACAGGGTGTGGGGTGTTCGCTTTTTTGACACGACGGGAAATGAAGTTTGGGTAAGCGTCAATGATCAGTTAGTCGTTTCCGACCCAACCGATGACGAAGCCTCGTATGCCAAGGCTGTCGGGCGAGATGCAGCGGGGAATATTGTTCCAGAGTTGTGGGTGCCATTGATTGAAAAGGCTTATGCGCAAGCCAACGAGCTTGGCGCCTTTGGTCGTCAAGGAGACAAAAACTCATTGTTTGCCATTGAAGGAGGGCTTGCTGAACCGATAGCAAATTTGCTTGGTGGCAGCATGAGTTGGTTATCAAATCAGAACGTCGCTAGTATCAACGGAAACCCTCTTCTGAATAAGATCGATGCAACTGCCGGCAGCTCCTTAACCGCGGAGTTACTGAAAGCGATCAATGGTGGGCAAATTGTTTTCGCGGCATCATTTAACAACACCAACGAGCCAGTTACCAATGAAAAGCTATGGACAAAAGAGCACGCGTTTGCAGTCTTCGATCCAGAGCCGAACAATCCAACAAATACAACAATCCAAATTTACAACCCTTGGGGGTTCAGTACAAAGTCGCAACAGAAGAATCCTTCCAATCCCTATCTTTCGCCTTTTGTTATTGAAGCCTCAGAAGTTGCAAATGACGGTGGATTTTGGTTTTTTACACGTAAGCTGGGTGGGTCAACGGCGGATGACGCAGTGTTGGGTTCTGATAAAGCAGACACTGCTGATGGGGGAGGTGGGGACGATTCAATCGAAGGTTTTGAAGGAAATGACACCCTCTTTGGCGGAGAAGGTAACGATACCTTGGATGGTGGTACGGGCGCCGACACTCTTGGTGGTGGAGAAGGCGACGATACGTTAAGTGGTGGTGAAGGTAATGACACCCTTAACGGTGGGGAAGGCGACGATACGTTGGATGGTGGCGCGGGTGATGACTTTATAGACGGAGCTGAGGGTGAGGATAAGGTTGTTTTTCCAGGAGCTGAAGCAGATTACGTAGTACGCACGGATGCCGTATCAAAAATCACGACAGTGACGTCGAAGTCTGGCGAAACCGATACATTAAAGAATATTGAAACGATCTCATTTAAGGTCACCTTGGGATCTGCTGCGACTGTGACGCAGTCAAGCATCACATTAAGTGGCGGCAAGTTTCAATGGGTTGATAATAAGGTGACCTCACAAACACCCGACGCCTCGACAACACAAGTGGTTAAATATAACGGTGCTTGGTCTGCATCATTTAGAGCGGATGCGCAAGCCTTACTTGCTTGGCATCAAAACCCAGCAAGTCCGGGTCGCAACGCATCGCTAGATGGTCTGAGTTTGGAGGTTGCTCTCGGTGCTTTAGACCGTGGCCTTGCCGGTGCCGAGCGTGCAGCCTTTATTGAACTCGTGGGTCTTATCGCAGACTGCAAGATTGTCAATGGGGTCCCGCTTTTTGATGGTAATTTCATTTAGTTATGTCACTCCTTTGGCGCTGGTTGAAAGCCCATTGGATGACTGTTTTCAACCCTTAGTTTTGGGCTGCAGAAGAAATTTGCGTCATCTTGATCGATCAAATTACAAAATCTTAGGATCTGGGAACCTTATCCCTCGTAGACTACAAGGCTAGGATCTTCCGCATCATCAAGAAGGAGTTGTGCTCATGCCTAAACCGATTTCGCTTAAGTTTTTAAACACTGTTCGGGAACTCAAGGCTGATCACCCAGCGCCAAGCCCCGTAGCCCAAGCACCCAGCAAAACACCACTTGCCCCTCCAAGCGTTGAAACGATTGTCGGTGCCCTAACAAAAAAGCTTGATGCAAGTGGCGATGGGAAGGTCTCACTTTCGGAAATGTCATCGGTCTTGGATCCCAAGTCAAAGTTTCCCGTGATTGATAAAATGCTTGGCAACCTCGTTCAACGGGTGGATGCAAGCAAAGACGGCTTGATTGATAACAGCGAATGGAGCAAGTCCATCGGTGCGCTTGATAAAAACGTCGACGGTCTTTTATCTCGGCCTGAGCTGCATCATGGGCCCGATGTTCTACTTGCACTGATCGGCGTCATTCCGCACGATCCACCACCGGGGGGTTAGACCACCCCTTGCTTGCTTGCGTGCTTTCATGTAGTCCGCTTCGACGCTACGGGCGTCGGTAACCGTCTGGCTCGGTGTATGGCATGGCCAAGGTAATTGCAAGCACGACGGTGTTACCCCCGATTGCTTGGAATCTGTCTGATTCGGATCAGCCGGGCGTGGATGACTTCTGGGGCGATGTTCCTGAAGCGAGTTCTTCGGTCGCAAGCGTAGGGGACTATCTCGTGTTGTCCGGGGTATCAAAAAGTGGTGCGATCAAAAGCCAGTGGCTTGGGTTTTCAGGCACGTCGCTTGCTCTGATTACTTGGGCCATGAATGAGCAGACCGTCTTGACCTTAACAGGTCTCTCAGTTGATCTTTCGGGGCTATCTGAGGCGCTTCGTTTTGAGGATCTTTTTGCGTCAAACGACCGCATTGATATGGGGTATGGCGCAGACTATGTCCATGCATACGCGGGTAACGACACTATCGCGGGAGGCTTTGGCAACGACACCATCCACGGGGGCGAAGGACTTGATACCGCGGTTTTTTCGAATCGCCGAGAGAGTTATTCGATCAGTATTCTCGAAACAAATACGGTCAGTGTTCGTTTTGAGGGCCCCATCGTCGCTATCTACCCACCGCCACCGACGGATGGAACAGACACACTCATCCATATGGAGCGGATTCAATTCTCTGATCGATCTGTTGCGATGGACCTCGACAGTAGCGCCGGTAATGCCGCTCGCCTTTTGGCTGCCGTGTTTGGTAAAGACGCAGTGAAGAATCCAAGGTATGCAGGCATTGCCATCAGTCTGTTCGATCAGGGGTTAAGCAAAGACCAAGTCAGCCAAGTGGCGCTCAATGCCGTATTTGGAGCCAATGCCAAAAGTAAAGATGTAGTTTCCTTGATTTGGAAGAACCTCACAGGTTCAGCAATCGACAGCAAGAACTTGGATGATCTCAGCGGATTGATTGATTCAAAGGCCATAACGGCGGCGCAACTTACGACGAAAGCGGCTGATCTCGAATAAACTGCTCAATTAATTGACTTAGTTGGACTTAGCAAGACAGGTTGGGAGTACATACCTTATGGTGGATAGCCCCTGATTCGGGATCGATGCTAATCGGTGCCTTACTCACTTTACCTTCGGTTTGTCTTTCTCCTTCTCTGACTTATCAGGCGTGACCAGATCGACCGCAGCACCTACGGTTTTAACACCAGCCTTTGCGACTGTAGCGGCGGTTGTCACAGCCAAATCGGCGACGGCAACAACGGCACAACCCTGAAAGAACGCAAGTGCGATGGCAGCGAACAAAAATCTCATGAGGTCGAGTTCCTATGTAGGGTATGGTTTGGTAAAGTTGTACGATGAAATGTGACATTACTCAGTTGGCTTTGCAAGCAAGCTTGGTGCTCATGCTGCCTTGCGCTTTTGCCGCAGAGGGGCGGCACGCGTTGATTGTTGGCATCGGTCAATATTCAGAGGCTTCGCAGACAACGGCACTACCGGGTGTCCCCAAGGACATGGAGAATGCGAGGAAGATGGCATATGCCATGGGCATTGAGGACCAGAACATCGTTGAACTTCGGGATACCGCTGCTACCAAGCAGTCGATTATTAGAGCGCTGCAAGACCTTCGCACCAAGGTCCAGCAAGGCGATAGGGTTTTTATCTATTACTCTGGACATGGGACGCGCTATGGAGTTGGCGATCGTTGCGTTGAAGGGCTTCAGACTTATAGTTCGGGGCCATTCACAGAGGCTGACGTTTTAAGTGAAGAGGACCTGGCTAAATTTACCCATCCAATTAGCGAGCGCGCTGACAAGCTTGTAACGATCGTGGATGCTTGTTTTTCCGGTGGTGTATTGGCGGGAAAGACGAGGTCGCTTTCACAGGATCTAGGCATACGCCCTAAATACAACGCCACACGCACCGAATGTTCGGTTGCGGTAAATGAACGCCTGACGAGAAGCTTTGTACCAGCGATGTCCAGATTAGGCGCTTCAAGGGAAAACTTTGTGCAGATTGCTGCGGCTAACTATAACGAAGTGTCATGGGACTTTCCGCAGTTTGGGGGGCTTGCGACTCACAGCCTCGCGCAGTGTCTTTTAGGTGAAGCTACAGATATCAACCGTAGTGGTGCTGTTTCCCTGGAGGAGATTAGACAGTGCGCTCAGCAAAAGGTCGACGAAACCATGAAGCCTCACGCACGTTATGGGCGTTTTAGTTCGACGTTACAAATTCGAGGCGCAAGAAATCTGGTGGTTACTCAGGCGCCACCAGTGAGCATCGTTTCAGTCCAGCCGCAGCCAGCCGTTGCCGAGCAGTCATCGAAAGATCTTGTATCCGTTTCTGGTACACCCAATGCCTCGTCCGGTAGTCAGAGACTCGAGTCAATTAAACCCGACCGCCAAGCAGATCAAAAGCTAGCAGCCGAGGCGACACTTCGGGATGTCTATGAGCAGCGTAACGGGCGCCTTCGCCTCGATGTTTCTGCTCCCAAACAACTCGTCATCGGTAAAGATCCTTTCGAGTTCTCGGTTCGAGCGAATGCAGATGGCTACCTATACGTTGTTATGCTTGGCTCGGATGGCAAGAGTTTCTACTTGTTGTTTCCGAATAAAATTGATCAAGATAATCGGATCAAAGCCAATACGCGATACAACTTCCCAAGGCCGGGATGGTCGATAAAGGCTGGAGGGCCAGACGGAACAAATCAAATACTTTTTGTTCTCAGTCAGTCCCCTCGCGATGCTAGCGTGTTCGTTCCCGATGATGCCTCGGGCGGTGGCCCCTTCACTTATTCGGTAACCGATCTTGATTCACGTAAACGCCTAATTGACTTTTTCATCGGGCGAGGCGTACAAGGTCGAAACGGTTCGCTCGCGGCTTCGTTGATTTCCGTAAAGGAGATTCCGTGATCAGACTCTCATTGGCAATCTGTTTGGCGTTATCGCTCGCTTCAGCCTTTGCTCAGACTCAGACCAACGCCTCGGTCGAAGAGATCATTAAGGCCTTGGCACCTGCCGTGAAGACTCGAAGCTTGGGGCGTAACCTACAGGTCGAGTCGCCGAAGATTGATCTTTCAATTGCCTTTGATTTTGATTCGGCAAAGCTCAAGGACGACAGTAAACCCCAGTTGGATCGCCTAATTGAAGCCCTCAAAAATGATCGACTTGCTAGCCTTCGCTTCCAAGTCGAAGGGCATACCGATGCACAGGGTAGCGCGGCGTACAACGATGCTCTCTCAACTAGGCGAGCCGATGCAGTTGTCACCTACCTGACGCAAGGTGGGGTTGAAAAGGACAGACTGCAATCGATTGGCAAGGGTTTCATGGAACTGCTTGACCCCAACGACCCGCGGGCGGCCAAAAATAGGCGTGTTCGCGTACTTACCTTGGAGTAGTGCGATGAAATTTGTGTTGGCATTGCTAGCCTGTTTAATGGGTACGCCCTTAGTTGCGCAACCGCTGATGCTTGTGACTGAAGCTGAAGCGAAAGCGTCGATGGATGCTGGCGGGCTTCCCACACCACGATCAACGCCCCAACCAGGTGCTCCCAGAATCGAGTTGGTGTCACCTGATATCAAGAAAACCATCGCCGTGCCAACCAAGATCGAGGTTCGGTTTCAGGGCAATGCGCCGGCCGAACCCAAACCCGAAACGTTTAAGGCACTGTATGGTGCTTTTAGGATCGACATTACACAACGATTGCTTGGTGTCGCCAAGGTGACCAAGGATGGTATTTTGGTCAGCGATGCAGCGCTGCCGTCTGGCAAGCATCAATTGCTATTGACACTGACGGATACCCTTGGTCGGGAAGCGCAGCATGTCGTTTCATTCACCGTGCAGTAATCGGACTGAACCACCCCATGGAATCCCAAATAGAGCGTGCAAGAACTATCGCTAGCCATCATTGGATCTTGAGTTTGCTGGTTTCGTTGGCGCTACTGGTATGCGCTTTGGTTCCGCGCTGCGGACTAGCCCAGAGCGACACGGGTTCGATTCGATTCATCGATTTAACAAAGTTTGATAGTGACTTAGAAAAAGCGTTGAGTACACAAAAGGATAGCGTTCTTGTAACGTTCTATGAAAAGACTTCGCCAAATAATATGCCTAATCGCCTGCAAAAATGGATTTCATCGGTTGAAAAGTCGGGCGGTAAAATTGACATCGAGCCACCTCCCGATGAGCCCAGACCTAGAAGTCCTGGCTTGTTGATCGGCTTGCTCGGTGGCTTATGGTCAAGCATCAAAGCTTGGGGCGAGATTCGTGAAAAAGCAATGTTAAAGGTTGCTGAAGGGCGTAACGTGGTGATCTATTTGGAGCGCAATCCTGGCGGAGAAATCATTGTGTCCAAAGTCACATTTGCGCCGCGGTAGATAGTAACGTGACCCCATTGTGACTTAAGCTAACCGAAGGACCGCTTTTACCAGCACGCAACCTGATGCCCTCATTTATTCAACCCATCGCTTTGTTTCCTCATCGATATCTTCTGGGCGCACGAGAGCTATCGGTGTACTGCTGGATAGCGCTACATGCATTGCGGCGGGCGACGTCGAGCTTGTTTGTCTTATCCGCATTGGTCTTCATGACGATGTACAGCAGCGATAGTCGATCGCAGTCTAGTTGCGGCTTTTTTGACCCCAAAGTCAGGTTTGCTGATGGAACCAGCGCATGTCTCAATACCTTTCCGCTCTTCGTTCGCCAGGGGCTGATTACCAATGACTTCCCCGATGTGGTGAGCGTTGCCAAATCCCACAGCGCGGCCTATGCCGTTGCTGCCACGGCTAACCCAAGACAGTGCCCCTTTGTACAGTTCACGTCGTGGAACTGGTCTGGGCAAGAGGCTTCGTATGCGTTGCCAGGCTGCGAGAAGCGGCTCGAAGAAGCGGCTAAGAAGTTCCCGACGGCAAAAGGCTGTACTTGCGAGGTACTGATAAACGGGGGCCGAACGCGGCTGAGTAAGGCACAGTTTGAGGAACGCCTAAGTCTGATTGACCGATTCCTTGCAACGGGCGTGCCCCAAGGCATTGAAGAGAGTCGCCTAGCGCTGGATAAGCAGCGAATCCAAGACGAGGAACGATTAGAAGCTGGCAAGAGAAAGGCCGAAGAGGGGCGGCGGGCCGCCGAGGAACAACGCCTTGCCAAAGCCATTCAGGACGAACGCGAACGAGTTATTGCCGCAGAACGTCTCCGTGCTGAGGAGCGCCGCCTTGCCGAAGAGAGGCAGCGTTTTGAAAAGGAACTTGCTGCACTCAAATCAAAGCTGCAAGCTGACGATAAAGACAGACAAAATGCCTCGATCGCTACGCTTGCAGATCCACTTTATTTTCGAAACAGAGTGGCTTTAGTGGTGGGCAACTCAGCTTACAGTGGTACTTGGGCACTTCGAAACCCGGCCAACGATGCAAGAGCCATGGCCGAGCGACTGGATGCTATCGGGTTTGATGTCACGCTTGTTAAAGATCTCAAGGTGACCGATATTGGAACCGTGATGGCATCGATCAGCCAGAAGCTCAAGGCCGGTGGCGCTTTTGTCTTTTACTACGCTGGTCATGGCGTGCAGCTGAGAAATGAAAATTATTTTCCGGCAGTTGATGCAAACATCAGAACGCAGTTTGATGTACCGACCCAGAGTCTCTCATTACAGCAAATCTTAAGCCTCGCAGATGATGTCAAATCAGAGTTGCGGATTATCATGCTGGATGCCTGTCGAAATAATCCATGGATGGTAGCCTCTCGATCGATATCCGGCGGCTTAGCAAAGGTCGAAGCACCCAAAGGCACCTTGATTTCCTATGCCACCCGACCTGGTAGTGTTGCCGAAGATGGAACGGGTCAGAACGGTCTCTACACCGGCATGCTTCTCAAGCATATGTTGACGCCTAATCTACCTATCGAAAGCATGTTTAAACGAGTGGCCCGCGATGTTGAAGAAGCCTCCCGCGGTGGACAGGAGCCATGGCATGAAGGTAATCTGCGAGGTGAATTTGCCTTCGTTGTGAAGCGTTAACCCCCACCCCCACCCCCACCTCCTCCACCTCCGCCCCCCGACTCTTCTTGAATACCCACTGTGGTGATGTCATAGCGGGTGAGCCCTGCAAAGGCGTTGCCTGCCAAATCGGCAAGAGCTCCCTGAGGAATCGATACGCCGTAGTTGGTGTTGTTGATCATCCCCGCGGGTGTGATTTGAAGCATGTTGGCGCTCACCGAAAGCTGAATGCTTGTAGCGACGTTACCCGGGCCGAGGAGCTTGATGAGGCTTACGTTTGCAGCCTTGATCGGTTCACTAAAGTAAAAGACGAGCGGCTTATCAACGGGCGCATTGGTGGTAGGTGGGTAGGGTCCAGAGAGCACCGGCGCTACCTGATCAAGGGCTACCGCTATTGAGGTATCTTGAATCGAGATGGTACTTTGTTTGCCTTCAAGGGTGACGACCAAGGTCTCTGAGCCTTCGGTGCTTTGGTCTGATGCAAGACCGACGCTGATCGTTCCTTGCCCATTACTGCCGATGATGACTTTGCCTGAGAGTTGCCCGCCAATGATGTCGGCACTCGTGATCCCTTGACCGGAGAGCGTGTAGCCAAGCTCGGTGCCTGCGGCCACATTAGTGGTGGTGACTTGAAACTGGGCGTTGGTGCCTTCGTTCACCGAGGCACTTAAGGCTTGCAGTTGATAGCTTGGTGTGGCCACCGCAGGCAGCACAAGATTGCCATCAAAGGTCGGCATCCCATTTCTCATCTCCACATCGGCAATGAGTCCTAAGAGCGTAATGAAGGCCGATTGCTCCGAACCCGTAAGACCGCGCTCAAGGGCTGCAAGTGCCTGATCCGTACTCAGACCATCAAGGGCGGTATTACGTGCCACACTGGCAGGGTTTTGATGCCACTTCAAAAGCGCCTCGGCATTGGCTCGAAACCCCGTAGTCCACGTATTGCCAACCTTCACCACCAGCGATGAGGCCGTGTTGACTTCTGACCCCACCGCAGCTCTCACCTCAAAGACGCCTGCGCCGGGCGTTGTAATCGCATAGCTAGCTGGTAATGTCAGTAGCGCCTTGGAGTTGTCGTTGATCTGCATTGTGGCGCCAAACCCCTGAACGGTCACCACCAGCGTCTCGACCCCCTCGGTCAGATTGTCATTGGCAAGCGGCACCGTGATCGTCGCCTTGCCTTGAGCATCAACCACCACCACCCCCGCTAATTGCCCACCGACCACATCGGCCGCACTCACTCCGCTCAGGATGTAGCTAACCGCCGTCCCCGCTGCCACATTGGTCGTCGTGAGGCTAAACCCTGCCACCCCCCCCTCATCCACACTGGCCGTATTCGCCCTCACAATGTAGGTCGCTGACTGTGTATCGGCAGCCGCCCTTGATGTGTCGTTGATCGGCACACTGAGGATCTGCCCGGCCAGTGTCAGCACGATCGTCTCAGGCCCTTCCGAAATACTGTCTGCTGCCAGCGGGATCTTGATCAACGCCTCCCCATTGGCATCAAGCTTCACACTGCCTGTTAACTTCACTCCAGATACATCAAAGGGCGAGATCCCTGTAATGCTGTAACTCACCTCCGTGCCTACCGCGACATTGCTCGATCCCACTAGGACCGAAAGGGTCTCCCCTTCATTGATCACGCCGCGATCACCTGCCAGGGTATAGACCTGAGGCTTACTGATCTGAATGTCTGAGGCGACTAACGCCGTACCCTTTTCTAGAATCAGCGCAGGCCAGGTCGGACTCGGCCCGTTGCCGTCTTGGTCAAAGTACACCACTCCTGTGCTCGTGTCGTAGATCACATACTGCTCGGGACTCGCAGGTAGCTTGATTCCTGCCCCTGAAAGGAAGTTTCTGTTCTCAAGGTTGGCGCTGATCGCTGCACCCGCTGGTGCTGTGGACGCAGCTAACTGTAATAAATCTGAACCCGACTTAAAACCAGAAAGCAGAGATGCTGTCTTACCCTGAGAGGCATCGAAACTCACCAAATCCTGATAGGGGGTTAACGTTACCGCTTTCGTCATATCGTGTACTAACCAGGGACCAACCTTGCCTGCAGAGGAGGTTAAAACATCGCCTGTGTACCGACTAATCACACGTGAATCTGTCAATCGTACCTCAAGCTCGAGACCCGATTTAACAATGTCGTACTTATCGAAAAATCCGCTTAAAACATAAGATGCTGTTAATCCGCTCAGAGATTCTAGCCGTACCGTAGTTTCGTAGGTTGAAATATTGAATTGAAGTAAAATTTTTGATCTAAAATCTGAATCCAACATTGAAGAGAATGCTTGTGCAGAATAATTCGTCCAGAACCCCCAATTGGCAACTAACCTGTCATCTACGGAATAATCAGTAATCTCCGCACGGACACCGGAACTGCTAATTATGAAATCATCAGGACCTGGCCCTGCCGCAACTTTTGTTCTGGGACTGCCAAGAATTAAGATCTGCCTATTTAGGTCTCCAGTAAAATTATAAGATGCGCTAGCATCAAGTAAAAACCATTCATTTATGTTTCGTAGATCTAAATAATCCTTGTTGACATGAAATCCCCCGAAATTGGATGAAGAGGGGAAAATGTTAATATTAGAGACAGATGCGTTGCCACTGATTGCAAGTATGCTTCGGATTGACCCGTCAGAATAAAAACTATCTGATCCAAAACCTGGTTTGAGATTCAATAAGACGCTATCGACTTTACTATTGAATAGCCCTCGACTTATCTCAATTTGATCATTGGCTGGCGAACTTTCAATATTGAGTTGAATGCCAAAACCTGAAGCCAAATTAGAAAAATCAAGCGTATCAACGCCACTATATCCGTCGTAGAGTTGGCCACTAAGAATTGCAAGACCATTTTTAGTTAAAGCATTAGACCCAAGATTTAGTAAAAATCCATCGGATTGATAACTGGGGGAATTAGCAAAGTAATAAACCTTATCGTTTCGTTGGAATTTGAATAAATCATTGCCAGGACTTAGAGCTATCTCACCGATCAAATTACCGAACGGTTGTATTAAATCATCAGCAGGCGTTCCTTTTATAGGGGATTTGCCATCGCCGTTTATTGCCATGGGTTTCAAAGTAACATTGACATTTACACCATCAAGCAATACTGAATTTAAATCAAAAATCCCCAGTAATGTGTAGGTGGCATCGTTTGAATCCCCGGCTAATGACTTTAGTCTCGCAACTGTTATTCCTTTGCTTTGATCTGTAGTCAGACTGATTAGGTTTCTGAGTTCCTCTAGACTAAAATTTCTTAATTTGTTAGTCAGGAGCTGATCATTCCTTACAAGAAACAAATTATTTAGTTCGATTTTGTCATCGATAGAATAATCTAAAATGGTTACATTTCTAACACCATTTGTGACAAAAGTGTCTGACCCACCTCCTCCAGCTATCGATATCGCGCTCTCTTTATCTTCATTAAACTGTAACCGTTCATTAGCCTTAGAACCTTGAATGTTAAAGCTGCCATTTTCAAATATCCAAAAAGTGTTTGTGTCGTATGTTAACGTTGAATCCCCAATACGAATTACACCCGCGGATCCAGGTATTATTATATTATTCTCTGCTTTCCAATTAAAAAAATGAACATCACCAGGCCCAAGTTTTGTGTCTTGATTAAATTTTGGTCCAAGTATATTTAGGGTTGCATAATCATCACTTTTCAGAAATTCATTTCTTATGGTGCCCCAAAGAGACAGCATTATTCTGTCAGGGTATATTGAATTTATAACCTTGTCTTCGCCTCCGTATGGGTCTAATATTGTTCTGGATCGGATGATTTTGTTATCAATTGACCAATCATTTTTCGTCAAGTTGACATAAGTATTGCCAAGAGAGAGATCATCTGAGGGGCTGTATATTTGCGCCGCGCTGTTTATTGAATTTTTTAGATCAATCGTATCGTTACCAGGATCCAGCCAAACCTCTTGATGTGGTTTTCCAGAAGGGAAGATCAAATCGTCGCCCGACCCTGCCTTTATTTGGCCAACTCCGTCACCATAGATAATGTCATTACCATCGGTACCCTTAATGATCGCGGACTTACCGTCGCCATATATAGGTATGGGGTTTAACCTAATGTCAACATCATTATTACTTGTTCTTGATACGCTTGTAAGTTCGTAGTTACCATTGAGTGTATAAATAGCTGGGTTCTGACTTGGTTTTAGCGTTTTTAGGGTAAGCGTTGTCGTGCCTGCAATTTGGTTAGGCGTGATCTCGATCAGCGCTTTAAGTTCAGCATCGGAGTAACCTCGGAGTTGTTGATTTATTATTAGATCGTTGCCAGTCAAGAACCAGTTCCATAACCTTATAGTGTCATCTGAATCAAAATCGAGAATTATTACTTTATTTGAGCCGCTATTCATTACTTGAAATGTATCTCCGCCTCCCCCACCAGCTACCGTGATTTGTTTATCGCTACCCCAAAAATTGAAAGTTTCTCCTTCTCTCGATCCATTAATATTGAATTCACCATTCGAAAATGACCAATTCTTTATATTCTTATAGGTTAATTTTGACGAATCTATAACTACTTCACCTGTTGTTCCCTTTATGGTGATATTTACCTTTCCCCAGTCCTGAAATCTGATGTCGTTAGCAGAGTCAACATAATCGGTTCCAAAATTAGGATAGACGTTGAATGTACCGCCTCCTTTCAGATATTCATTTCGGTCACTGCCATGAATAACGTTGATTCCAATCGAGTCGTTTTTTGAGTCAATTAATCGATCAACGCCGCCGTATGGATCAAAGATTGTTAGCGAGGGGACCGTACGTCCATTAATAGACCAAATCTGATTAGTGAGATTGATGTAAGTGTCTCGACCTGCGGCCGGGTCATTCGACGGCACAAGTATTTGTGGGCCGTTTCCATTTCTAACATCGTATGTCTCATTACCAGGCTCAAGAATTACCTCTTCATGAACCCCTCCGTAAGGGTAGATCGTGTCATTACCCTTGCCGCCGTTTATCTGGGATTTCCCGTCGCCATATAGGACGTCATCACCATCGGTACCTTGGATGATTGGCATAGGTGTTGGTTCCTAATAGTTATCCATTGGTTTTGCTGTAAAGGATTTGGTATCGTTGCGATTGGTGAGTTCAGTGTCTTCTAGTCTCATTGCAAGCATATCGAGTCTTTAGCGTGACTGGAACTGCTTTGCTTTTGAACAAAGGGAATAGTTATTGCCGCACAAGGTCGGTTAGCGCGAATTAGCGGTGAGGTAACGAAAACGGCACCCGTCCTATTCCGTCAAATTCTAGAAATACCGTATTGGGCAGTCGTTCGTGCAAATGAAAGTGCAGCTAGCCGGACGATGGTACCAACTGACGATTGGGGGGTACCCCCGGGGTGGGGTCGGCGTGGCGGGGATTTGAGAAGGGATGGGGGTCAAAGCCACAGTCGGCATTGCCCGAGAAAGATCTTGATGAAACTGTTTCCTGTTGGAACGATCTGGAGTTCCCGTTGGTGGAGTCCATTCGCTGAAGATGAGTAAAGCAAATACCTACAGCAAGTCGTGTAAGGCAACTAACCCTCAAAAAACTTTGGTTTGCCGGGCCTTAATCCGTTTTGCTTTGACCCAAAGCTTGCAGCTTTTTCAGCGCTAAAGCACAATCTTAGAGGGAAAAAATCGATTAATCTTGACCACTTTCTGACCACCTTCTGACCACCAAGGAGGGTTTAGAACCGTTTTTTGGCAGTGTTGTCTCTCGTAAGTCCTTGATTTGGCGCGCCCGGCAGGAATCGAACCTGCGACCCCTGGCTTCGGAGGCCAGTACTCTATCCACTGAGCTACGGGCGCCCAACAAGCCATTATAATGATGCTTTCAGACTTCAGCCTGGAACTTTCATGAGCGATGCACACAACGAAGAGCACGGTG
>Ga0209358_10001739_pt1 | contig 17083 bp, 21 predicted proteins | sample LauGreFa1BDMLBSN_2_FD_187574 | JGI IMG/M metagenome (GOLD analysis project Ga0209358, IMG submission 187574) | Freshwater lake microbial communities from Lake Michigan, USA - Fa13.BD.MLB.SN (SPAdes) (version 2) | ecosystem: Environmental > Aquatic > Freshwater > Lake | place: Lake Michigan, USA... | reverse complement strand
GACTTCTTCAAACACACCTACCCCAAGTATAACTCCATCATCAGAATTACCATGTTCTTCAACATCTTATTTGTTGTATAATTCAACAGAGGTTCCTATCACTTGGACTGGTGAAGATTGTTTGGGTAATTTGGTGAATGGAACTATTGATTCAGGTAATACTGGTGGAACAGGATGTATAAAAGATGGAACATTAAACTTAAATGGTCTTACTATAAACTTCTCTGCTGCTTGTTGATATGAGTATAAGTAAATTGAATATATCACCCACACCGAGTAATACCTCAACGAACACTCCTACGAACACTTCAACAAATACCTTGTGTCCTACAAACACACCCACACCTACGAACACTCCAACTATAACAACTTGTTATAATCCTCAAAGTTTTCTGTTATTTGATTCTTTCTCTGATAGATTAAATCTAAATGCATGGATGTTAGCACAAGGTTCAGCATTTCGTGGAATGCATTTGGGTTCACCAAGTTTGAGTCAGGTAATTTTCCAACAGCAAATGAACGACTATATCAATTATAGTGGTTGGGGATTATCTAACAATGCGATAATGTATAAGACGACAAGTTATAATGAAGACCCTATAGATATAACGAATAGTAATACTTGGACTGGAGATGAAACTTGGGTAAGTGCTTTCGTTCCAATATGTACGCATTGTGAAGGTAGTTATCAAAGATTCGGTACTGTTGGGACACCAGCGGTATCAAATGTTTCATACTCAAATATGATATTTTATTATTCAGGTTCAGTTGTCCCTTTAGGTTATTACAGATTATACACAACAAAACCAAATACTGCGAATAGATATAATAGTGCTGACAACCCATATAGAATTAGTGGTTTAACATGTACTGGAACAACTCCCACACCGACTCCGACTATAACAAGTACACAAACAATCACTCCTACACAGACTAACACATCAACTCCAAATGCTCTTTGTACCGAACAATTATATTTCTCTGCTTTTACAGGAAGTGATATTGATTATACATTTAATAGATTACATACCTATAGTGGTGGTTCTTTAAGTTATGGTTGGTATTCAGATTTCAGCGGCCCATTCTATGCTAATCAAACTTTAGGTGGAAATGCATTCGCTGTTTTTGGAGCACAATCAGGCTCAACATATTATACAATAATAAGAAGGGGAACTGCCAGTCCTGAAAGTTGGAAATGTTTTGTTTCCACAGGTGATTATATTATAAATGGTGGTATTTCCGTTTCAGGAGTTTCATTCAATACAGCATTGGGCATTTTATCTGATGGTATTTACTATCCGCCGACAGGTTTTGGAACAAGTAATAATTCATATTTATATTATAGTGAAGTTTGTCCGACACCGACTCCGACAGCTACTCCTACCATGACTTCAACAAGTACAAGTACTCCTAATTTGACTCCAACAAGTACCGAAACTCCCACATCAAGTCCAAATATAACACCGAGTGTAAGTCCAACTAATACAGGTACACCAGGTTTTACACCAACTAATACGAGCACTCCTACACAGACTGCCACTCCTACATCAACTCAACCTGATTTATCACCATTACCTTTAACACCGACTTCAACACCAACTAATACGAGTACTCCTACCAACACGAATACATCCACAATAACAAGTACCCCATCTATGACACCAAGCAGCACCCCTGTATGTGCTTGTTATCTATTCCAAAATGAAGATTCAACAAGTTCATCAATTTTCTATACGACTTGTGGTGGAAGTAGTACAAGTGAGTCTTTACCAGCAGGACAAGCAGTTAGAAGATGTATTGACCCTGTTGCTGAAACGCCAAGTTATACAGGAGGAGTCACGACCATAGTTCCTTGCACATCACAAACAAGTTGTGATGAAGATAATGATTGTACCAGTTGTTCATAAATCAATTAGAGACGAATTATGACCAAATAAACTAAAAATGATATTTCATATTATGGAGAACAAAATAGTTGAAAATAACGACCCTAATGAGTTTATAGACCCAATAGGTGATTTGAGAAGAGCCTTAAACCAAGAAATTCCCACAAGAGAGGAGTTCCATAAGTTCTATAACAAACTCAAAAACTTACCGATGTTATTTGAGATTGCTAAAAACAGACAAGAACAATAATGGCACAGACACAAACTATAGATGTAAAAATAAAAGCGATACTTGACGCAGGTGCGACAACTAAAGGTTTACGCGAATTAAAAACTTTACAAAAGGAAATAGGTGCGGGAACTGCAGAATACACCAAAGTTCAAAGTGCAATAAATGATACTTCGGACAAAATAAAGACAGCTAAAAGTCAATCTCAAGATTGGATTGATACTCTTGGTGGTTTACCTGGGCCTCTCGGTAGTATTGGTCGTGGTCTTGATACATTTACATCATCTACTAACAAATTAGGTCTAGCATTCAAATCACTCGGTATAGGTCTCATCGTTTCAGCGATTGGTGCTCTCACAGCAGCATTTAGTCAAAACGAAAAGATGACTAAAAAGTTGGAACCACTACTCATAGGATTTGAGAAAATCTTGGGTGGTATATTCGCAGCACTTGAACCTGTGATAGATGCAATTTTAGAATTGGCATTATCCGCATTACCATATATTACAGATGGTATTGGTATATTTTATTCAGGTCTTATTGCTCTATTCAATTTATTAAAGAACGCAGGTGGTGCTGTTGGTAAAATACTCAAAGGTATATTCACTTTGGATTTTGACGCAGTAAGTGAAGGTTTAGACCAATTTGGTAATTCTTGGAATGTCGCTGTTGATAGTTTCAAAGGTTCTATGAAGCGTTATGAAGCGGGGACAAAGGAACTTACAAAGACAGAAAAAAAGAACGCAGAAGAGAGAGCAAAAGCAGTAGAGAGTGAAGCAGAGAAAAAGAAAAAGGCGTTAGAAGAAATCCAACAATACATAGAAAAAGGTGTTGAAGCAAGGGGTAAGACACAACAAGAAGAATTAGCAGGTGCTAAAGCAACTTATGATGACCTATTAGCGAAGGCAAAAAAATATGGTATTGATACATCTGCGATTACCAAATCTTACAACGAACAAGTCGCAGCAATCAACGATAAGTTTAGAAAACAAGAGTTAGAAGAAGACCAAAAAAAGTTTGACGAGAAATTAAAGAAACAACAAGACAGTAATGCTTTAATTCAAAATCAAAGAAAGGCTGACTTGGAACAAGCCAAGGTAATCTATGGTGAAAATAGTAAAGAAGCAAGAACTGCTCAAGACAATATTTTCGCAACACAAAAACAAGCATTAGAAGACGAGAAAAAACTAATTGAAGGTAAGAAACAACTTACCGACGCAGATAGAAACAGACTTGCTCAAATTGCAATAGACCAACAAAATCTTACAACTACAATCACCGCAGAAAACAACAAGAGATTAAAAAGTGATGTAGAGACAGCAGTAAAGACAGCAGAAGAACAGAAAAAAGCAGACGACCAAAAGTTTGCAGACAAGATGAAGGCTGCGGGTGATGACCTTGTATTACAACAACAGATATTAGACCAAAAAATAGCACAGGATGCGGCTTACTATGAGAAGTTGTTAGCACAGGAAGGACTCACCGCAGAACAAATCAAAAAAATAAAGGACGACCAAACAGCAAACGCACAGAAAAATGCAGAAGCACAGATTGCTATTGAAGGTAAAAAGTTTGAAGCCCAACAAAAGTTATTAGGTGCCACAGCAAACGCCATAAACGCTCTTGCAGATATTGTTGGTAAAAATACCGTAGCGGGTAAAGCACTCGCAGTAGCGGCTTCACTTATCAATACATATTCAGCCATCGCAGGTCAATTAAAGGCATTCGCAGGATTACCAATTCCAGGTTATGCGATAGTTCAAGCGGTAGCAACAGGACTTGTGGGTTTCAAAGCAGTTGCGGACATTATCAAGACACCTGTACCAACAGGTAATACAGGTGGAGGTGGTGGTGGAACAGGTGCTGCAGCAGGCACCGCAGTTCCAAAACCAAGAGGTATGGCATTTGGTGGTATGGTTTCTGGTCCTGGTTCAGGCAGGAGTGATTTGGTACCAGCGATGTTATCAAATGGTGAAAGTGTAATAAATGCAGAATCAACAGCAATGTTTAGACCACTATTATCATCAATCAATGCAATTGGTGGTGGCAAAAGATTTGCTGATGGTGGACTTGCTGTTGGTGGATTTAGTCAAGACCAAGCGATGTCCCAATTACAAGAAGCTTTAAGTATACAACAAGCACCGATTAGGACTTATGTTGTTTCAAGTGATATGACTAATCAACAGATGTTAGATAGAAATATTAAAACTCGTTCAACAATATAAAATTGAACTTTCCAATAAAATTGATATTTAATAGTATATGACCCCTAAAATAATTGAACTTATCATTCAAGACGGAGATGACGAAGCGGGGCTTGATGGTATTGCGTTGGTAGAGATGCCAGCACACGAAGCGAACTTTGAATATTTCAACGACGAAAAAGAAGCACCTTGTGAGGACAACAAATGTTCACACTATATTCTCGCAGATGAGAAAATACCACAGGTGATTCAAATGTTCCACGCTTACGGGGAACCACAAGGGTTCCTTGAAAAAGAAGGTTGGGAAATAACAGCGGTTAGACCCGTAGGAAAAAAAGAGTTTCAAATTATTTCCAATCCCAACTTACCATCAGCACAAGATACACCTAATGTAAGATTTAGATACAAATATGTAGGCCCAAAAGATGAACTCAACAGAACATTTTGTGCTGAAATGATGGCTGCTCGTAGAGTATTCCGTATTGAAGACATTATGGAAATGAGTAATCGGTCTGTAAATGAAGTTGGGCCTGATGGGTATGATATTTTTACATGGAGGGGTTCTTATAATTGTCGTCATAAATGGGTACAACTTGTTTATGAACCAACAGGTAGAATTGTAAATAACGATAAAGCACTCGGTAATGTTGAAGATGAAGATGGAATGCCAGGACCAGATACAAGAACAACCGCAACCATCAACGCTGGTAATACACCACCTAGAACGGGTTTTTCATCATCAAATCCTGATGTGAGTGCTTTGAGTCCGTATGTAGACCAAATTAAAAAACCAAAGAAAAAGCCTGTTCTTGCTTCATTACCACTTTTTGAAAAACAAGAGGACGCTGAAGCGATTGCTATGTTGATTGGTTGTGAAGGTTCACATCCACATTCATACGGGGATAAGACCTTGTTTATGCCATGTAAGGCACATCCAAAGGAAGATACTGATTACATTACTGATAATGGTACTGACCCTGATGATGTTGGTGGAAGTGATAACCCTATGGATAATTACGGATTGGAAGAAGCATGTTGGGAAGGATATGAACCTATTGGAACAAAGATATTAGATGGAAGAGAAGTCCCTAATTGTGTCCCATTAGAAGCAGCAAAAGAAATGATGAAACAGGAGTTTCAATCTTACGATGATTATCCTGAAAGTGCGAAGAACAACGCTTGTAAAGCGATTAGATGGAAGGAAGAACACGGAGACGAAGTAAAGGGAATGACCCAAGTAGGTTGGATAAGAGCAAACCAATTATGTAAGGGTGAAAAGATAAGTGAAGAAACAATTGCCAGAATGTCTGGTTTCCAAAGACATAAAAAGAATAGTGAAGTATCACCCGAGTTCAAGGATACGCCTTGGAAAGACAAGGGTTATGTTGCATGGCTTGGATGGGGTGGTGATACAGGAATAAATTGGGCAGCCGATAAAATCCAATCCATAAGAAACGAGATGAGTTTTTCTGTGTTTTCTATGGAAGAAAAAATGGTTGTTGGGCCTGCTATGGTTCCTGATAAAATGATTATCCGTAGAAATGAAATTACTGGTGAGGTATACTATGTGTACTTTACCGCAGAAACAATCAAAAAACTCCAACAAAAATATATGCAAGAAAAACTCTTGGATAAAAATAATATTGAACACGGAAGAAAGTTCCTAAATGGAGTATCTGTGGTTGAAAGTTGGATTGTTGATGACCCTGAAAAAGATAAACAACAAGTTTTCGGTATGGATTATCCAAAAGGTACTTGGATGATTTCTATGAAGATAGAAGACGATTCAATTTGGCAAAAAGTCAAAGATGGTAAACTAAATGGATTTTCCGTTCAAGGTTATTTTCTTGAAAAAGCAAAGTTCAATCACGACACAGAAATACTTGATGAAATTAAAGATATCTTAAAACAAATTGTATGAATTACCAAGATGCAATCAGAAGAATAAATAAACTACTTGGTTTGTATAAGTTCAACTCCTATAAAATCAAAGAAAGTGGTGATGAAATCATTACTGAAGGTGATTTGAGTGTTGGTGAACCTATTTATATTATCAATAAAGACGGACAAATACCAGCACCTGATGGTGAGTTTGAGTTAGATGATACAACCAAAATAACAATCAAGGACGGCAAAGTCCAAAAAATAAATTACGACAATATGGAACAAAAACAAAACTTCGTAGAAGCTATGCTAAAGGATGGCACAGTTGTAAAATCTCCAACATTTGATGTCGGTGAAGAAGTTAAAGTTGTAAGTCCTGATGGGAAAGAAATGCCAGCACCAGACGGAGAGCATGAATTAAAGCTCAAAGATAGTGAAGGTAAAGAAGTTCTCATAAAGATTATGACTAAAGACGGAAAAATCACAGAAAGAGAAAATGTTGAACTTCCTGCTGAAGAAGCAAAAGAAGTTGAAGAAGAGATGGGTATGACTACACCTGCTTTATCTCAAGGCAACGACAATATGGAAGGGTTCAAAAAAGAAGTAATGGCTGTACTCGGTGAAATCAAAGATAAAATTGATACCATCGTTGCAGACCAAGAAGAAATGAAAAAGAAGGTCTCCAAGTTTGCGAAGGAACCCGCAGGAGAACCTTTGAGAGTTGGTAATAACCAAATCCAAACAGAACTAAACGCAGCTAAAGACGATTATATCGCTCAATTAGTGAAGATTAGACAAGGTTTCAAATAATAAACTAATAAACAAATATTAAAGAAAATGGCAAACAAAAAGTATGACTTTTCTTTCAACCTTTCATCACTCGGAACTTACACAGACGAAGTTGGTGGTGAATTGATTAGAAGAGCAATTTTGGAAAGTGAAACCATCAAAATTATAAAGGTACAACCAGGTGTCAAGGGCTCACAAGCTATCAACTTGCTTAACTCTGACCTTTATGTACAGGATGGTACTTGTGGATGGTCTCCAAGTGGAAGCACTATCTACACACAAAGAGACATCACAGTATGTCAATATAAAATCAACGAGACATTATGTCCTGCTGATTTGAATAACTATTGGTTGGGTCAATTACTTACTCCTGGTTCAACACCAGAAACAGTACCGTTTGAGCAGCAAATATCAGAGCTTAAAGTGGCTCAGATTTCTCAATATGTAGAAAATACAATTTGGGGTGCTTCATCAGCGACAACTTGTTTCTCTGGAATTAAAGAGTTAGTAGCTCAACAAGGAACAGGAACAACTACCGTAACTGGTGGTATCGTGGTAACTGGTCAAACTGCATTATCTTCAACTACAGCATTATCACAAATTGATAATCTTATTGAGCAAATCCCTGATGATGTGGTAAACAGAACTGACTGGGTTGTTTTCATGTCCCATGCTAACTACCGTAAGTACCTCATCAATTACAGAACGGCGAACTATTACCACTTCAATCCTGAAGGGTCTTATGAAGATTTCAAAACATTCCATCCTGCTACGAACATTTTGGTTCATCCAGTAGGAGGCCTGTTAAACTCAAATCTTGTGGTATTGATGCCGGCAGGATACGCAGTTGCAGGAGTTGACCTTATGGGCGACATGGACAATCTTAAAATGTTCTATTCAGTTGATTTTGATGAAGTTAGATTGAGATGTAATTTCAAAATTGGTGTGCAATTAGCATGGCCTAATTTTGTAATCACAAATGGTTTAACATAATAAACGGACTTGAAAAGTCAAAAAATTAAAAACAAAAGTTATGAGTTTTTCATCTTGTTATGTATCATCTTCGGTTTGTAAAGGATGTCGTGATGCGGTCGGTGGTGTAAAAAATGTTTATATCGTCGCTGGTTGTGTTACTGGTACCACAGAAAATGGAGACCAAGAAATCCTTACAGTAGGTGCTACAGGTGGAACTGTTTATCAATTCCAAGTTGAAAAAAATACATCTAACTTTGTTGAGACAATCCAAGCGAGTTTAGAAAATGGTACAGTTGTATACAATCAAGTTGTAAACTTGGTGTTCTTAAAATTACAACAATCTACCAGAAATCAAATTAAACTCTTGGCTCAAAATACCGACATGAAGGTATTTGTTGAGACAAATGAAGGTGATATTTTCTATTTGGGTGAAGATTTCGGTCTCGCACTCCAAACAGGCACAGCGGAAACGGGAACTGCATTTGCAGACCGCTACGGGTACACGATTGTTCTGGAAGGGTTTGAAAAAGAGCCGGCAAAAAAACTTGCTGGTACACTTGCTTCAACTCTTGTGGGACTTTCTTTGTCAAATTGTGTTTGTTAAAAATAATAATAAAGGGAGGGTTCGCTCTCCCTTTATTTTAGCCACTATTTCCTAATGAGAAAAAATATAGACAAGAGAACATGGGGTGTTCTCGGTAAAATGAAGACATATTATTCTCCCCAAAAACAAGTTGAGGGGAAATCAAAAACTCCATTAAATGCTAATGCTTTTGATAGTTGGGATGTAAAAAGGTCAAGGTTCAAAAGAATAGATGGATACGAAAATAAAGTTCCACCAAATGTTCAACAAATGGACGGAATAAATGAAAGTTCATCTTCTCCAATACCTGTTTCTCCCACACCTACGCCGAGTTTCACTCCTACAAGTACTTCAACCCCGACTCCTTCAATTACACCTTCTTCAACACCAATAATAGATTGTTATTGGGACACGAATAATGATAATTGGGAAAATGATTCTACACTTTGGAACGATTGTGTAAATGTTCCAACACCGACTCCGAGTCCTACTAATACTATGACTCCGACTAACACGATGACCCCAACTAATACCAATACTTCAACCCCGACTCCGACTCCTTCAATAACACCATCTACATCGTTTGTGAGTGGTACAACTGAAGCGGAAACTTATTTGGCAGCGGTATTAGCAGGAGGTGGAACAGGTTTAACTTCAACAATTTCAGGTGCAACGATTACGATGTTCAGAGATATTATGGCTAATAACCTTTGGGACAAATTGGATATTTTCTATCCGATGCTGGGTGGTAATTCAGGTGGAATGAAGGTCAACGGAAGAAATCCTGGAACAAATGATTTAACTTTCAACGGAGGTTGGACTTTCAGTAATAGTGGTGCTACGGGTAATGGAACAAATGCTTATGCTGAAACGGGATACGCTGACACGAATACATTATTAAATGATTACCATCAGGCAATTTATTCTTTCGTGAGAAATTCGAATGGTAATATAGATTGTGGTGTTGGTTCAGCATCAGCAAACACAAGGTCAGCAATGTATGTAAATGAGTTGACAACATTTGGTGCGTCTGCACATAGAGCTAACTCTGGTTACATCTCTTCGACTTATACAGCTAACACAGGTGCTGGTCTTTATGTTGTTGATAGACCACTTTCTAATAGTGAAAAATCATTTACAAATGGTTCATTCTCAACAAGTGCAGCAACCGCATCTACTTCAAGAACATCAAACACTTATGTCTTTGGAGCGAGAAGAATTGACAATCAAGTTACAGAAGCATATAACAATAGAGGATATTGTTGGTACAGTATTGGAAAATCACTTTCAGATTCTCAACAATCAACTTTATCATCTATAATAAACACTTTCCAAACGACATTAAACCGAAACACTTATTAAAATGGAATTAGTTGCAGCACTTACCATAAATGAAAAGGATAGTTTGGTAGGACAATTAGTCCAACCTGATTGGTATTTCAATCCAAGATTGAGTGGTGATACTTTGCCTTGGATAATTTCAGAACAAGAAATAAACGCCTCAATTTATCCAGACCATATTTGGATAAAAGATTTGACTTTAGTGGAGTATAACCCACCAGTAAATCCTTCAGGTTCAACAATAAATTAAAGAAATATAAAAATATAAATTATGTCTACTTTAACAGGACAACAAATACAGAACACATACCAGGGATTATTAAAATTAGCCGATTCCACAACTGGTATTACTTCATCACTTCAAGCAATTCAAGATGGAATCGGGAATAATACAGGTTTAAGATTAGCAACAAATCAATTAGAAGGTTTAAACATTCCAACTTTCGTACCATTAAAATCACAATATTACGGGCCTGGTTTTTCTTCAGTATCAGCAACACAGATGGCGTCAGGGACACAAAATGTCATAATCGCTTATCCATTCTATGATGGTGGACAATACTCTTATTCAGCGATGTCATATAATCTGGTTACCGCAACTTCATCAAGTGATACTTGTGAAGCGGCAATCTACACATCACAGATGATAAATCCAAATGGGTTATTTCCACACACTCCTATAATTTCAGGACTTACAATTTCAACAACAGCACCAACAGGTATAAAAACCGTATCATTCGGTTCAAATATTTCTATGAGTGGATATGGGGCGGGAATCTATTGGGTTGTATTTAAGGTCTCAAATGCTGGTGTTCAACCTACAGTAAGATATGGTACAGCTACAATTGGAACAGCGGTTGCAATGGGAGCTACAATTTATGGTTCTCTTTTAACAAACACCGCGAACCAGTATCAACCATCGGTTTATAGAAGTAATGGTAACTTCCAAGTATTTAGTGGAACTACAACTTTTGATAATCCATATTCTAACACATTAAATGCGAGTCAATCCACAACAGCATCAATTGCTGGTTCAAACTTGGGAATGATTCTACATACAATAGATGTTTAATGGAAATTCTGTTCATTTTGATTGATGATAAACTTGATGCACATTACATTATAAGCGAAGATGTTGATAATAAGGAAAAGTCAGACGAATAACTTGATTGCTACGGTGTCTATGAATAAGACACTACCCAACCCTTATTATCTTTTTTCGTTCCAACATATAGCGTCAAAAGATAGGATATCATTTTATCCACAAGTTATAACGAGTAATATTCGTTATGACAAGTTTAGATTTGTTGAAAATCCAACAACAAATCTTTCTGCCACACCACCACAAGTTTTCTTTGAATACTTGGGACAGTATTACTACTCAATCTACGAAACCATAACATCTGGCTCAACCGACCCGGCGCTTGCATACAATAAATTAGAAAGTGGGAGAGCATGGGTAATCGTAGGAGATGATAATTTGGATGAGTGTTTCTTTGAACCTTATATTTCAAATGATGAAGATTTTGCACAAGTCATTTATGTAAGTGAAGAAGAACAAAATTGTATAATTCCACCTACTTCCACACCGACCCCAAGTATAACTCCATCCATAACCCCAACTATGACGAACACACCGACCAATACAGGAACGCCCACACAGACTCCAAGTATGACCCCGACTTTCACCCCTACTCCTTCAACTACACCAGCTGCTAATACACCAGCAGCACTCAACGCTTTATGGTGGGTTGATTTCACAGATACTGCAACATTAAACATAAACTTTTTTGCTCAAACTATTATTGACGCTGATGATAAGATTGCAAATGTTCAATTTTCAGCATCAACAACAACTGGTGGGCCTAATTATAATGCCACAGGTTATCTTTCAGTTTCAGGTACAGCAAGAACAAATGCTGTTCCACTTGAAAACCAATTAGGAACTTATACAGGTCATAAGGACGGATTTACTTGGTTTGGATTTATGTATGATGACGGAGTAAGTCAGAGAGGGGGATGTATGGTTGAAAATTATGATGGTGGATTCCCATCAGGAACAAGAGTATTTTTTGTGAGAGATATAAATACTCCACCTTATACTTGGTGGACAAGAGTAAGATTACAAAGTGGTTCTGATTTGGATTTAGGATTCAATCCAACACTATCTGCTTGGACACCAATCGCAGTAAGAGCGTGGACTCAAAGTGGAGATGTCAATTTGGAGGTTTGGGAAAATGGTTCCTTACTCACATCAACAAGCGCATCAACTGCATCCCTTTATACTTTATCAGACCAACAATTCAGATTGATGTTTGATGGAGGAATAGATTTCAATACAGAACAATTCTTCTTTGATAAAAAACTATCTGATGCCCAAATGACATCAATGTTTACTTACCTGTCAAACAAATATTGATATGGATAATTTCAAATTTTAAGATATTTATAAGTAATGAGTGATAATAACAAATACGGATTACATATACAGGAGTTTAACGCCGCTTATGTTCCACAATATCAAGAGGTCATAAAAAATCGTCCTTGGGTGTTCTATGGGGACGACAACCAATTTCCAAATCACCTTCTAACCATCTATCAATATTCACCAATCACTCGTGCTTGTGCTAACGCCACGATGTATGGTGTGAAGGGTAAAAACTTTATTGTGAAGGAAGGAGACCCTAATAGAATTGCTATGGCGAACCGTAGTGAAACTTTATATGAGGTATTTGAGAAGTGTGTTGTTGACCGAATTATTTTCGGTGGATTCGCACTAAACATCGTAAAATCTAATGATGGTGGAATTGCTGAAATCTACCATACTGATTTTTCAAGATTGAGAGCAGGTAAAGAAGATATGTTTGGTAATGTTGGAACTTACTACTATTCTGTAGATTGGAAAGGAACACAAATCAACCCTCAAAAATGGAAGCCAGTTGAATTACCATCATTTAATATGGTAAATGATGATGCCCCTTCTCAAATCTACTATGTAAAACGATATTCACCGATGATGTCGTATTATCCACCTTGCGACTACATCGCAAGTTTAACAACCGCCCAATTAGATATTGAAATAAGAAACTTCCATTTGAATAACACACAAAACTCTATGATGCCGTCTATGTCCGTATCATTTACAAATGGTGTTCCAAGTGAAGAAGAAAGGGATATTCTAATGAGACAATTAGAAGCCAAATATACATCAACAAATAACGCAGGTAAGATTTTTTTATTTTTTAGTGAAAACCCTGAAACCGCACCAGTAATTGCACCCCTACCGAACAACGCAAGTGATGCTTGGTATTCAAATATGGCACCACAGATAGACCAAACAATTCTTACAGCGTGGGGTATTTCTTCACCGATGTTATTAGGTATTAAAACTGAAGGACAACTTGGCGGAAGAACAGAGATGTTGGACGCTTACAATTTATTCCTAACTACACGAATTTTGCCAATCCAAGAGGAAATCCTCAAGTGTTTTGAGAAACTATTGTTCTTGAGAGATAAACAACCTATCAACTTGGGGATAGAACAAAATCAAATCCTACCTGATATTGAACAAACACAGGTGGATATCAAAGAAGGAATATAATGGCAACAGTATTACTCGTAAGTGAAACAAAGGTTAAAGCATTCAGTACCCTCAATCAAAATCTGGATATGGCGTTGCTAACTAGCACGATTTATATGGCTCAGGAATTGGGTTTGCAGACGCTTATAGGAACAAGAGGTTATGATTACTATATGAACCTTGTAAAATCAGTTCAACTTTCAGGTGGAACTATGAGTACAGCTGATAGAATAATGCTTGATGATTACATTGCACCATATCTTATTCATAGAGCGTATTATGAAGCGATGCCTGAAATATTCGCCCGTAAAATGAATAAAGCTATAGTGATAGGTAATACAGACCAAGGCACATCAATAGACATTAAAGGTATGTCTTATTTGAGAGAGATAGAACAAGGTAGATATGAGTTCTACGCTCAAAGATTACTTGATAGAGTACAAGCATTCCCAAGTGATTATCCCTGGTTCTACAACTATACACAACAAGATGGTATGCAGAGTTCAACTCAAACTTATTTCGCAGGTATTCACTTTGCTCCTGGTATGAGAAGACCACCAAGAAGAAATGATTGGTATAGAAACTTACCTTACTACCAAGGCCCCGAGTATGATGCGTGTGTAAATTGCGACTAATATGACAAACGAAGTATTACTTTTATTATCAAATACACTTACAGGAATTGCTGCTTGGTTTGTCGGTAGAAGAAAGATGAGTGCTGAAACTGACAATCAGGTTCTTCGTAATCTTGAATTATCAATTGCTTTATACAAAGACATAATTGATAGTTTGAAACAGGAAATACACGAATTGAACTTGAAGATACAGGATTTGGAGAAAAAGGTAGATGAATTACACGCCGAAAATAAAAAATTGAAATCTAAATTATAATTTTATGCCAGTTAAACCTGAAGCAAACGAAACCGAACAAGAGTTCATTAGCCGTTGTATGAGTGAAGAAAAAGATAGTTTCCCTGAAACAGACCAAAGGTACGCTGTTTGTAAATCTAAATGGGACAAAGAAAACATGGCGACTGAAGACATCACAGATACTCTTGATGAAGAAGAAACAGAAGTGGAACAAGGTTTTACATTTGCCACAAAAGAAAGTAAGGATTTCGCAACCCTACCAACCACAGATTGTATGGAAAAACATAAGTCCGCTGGTTACACAAAGGAATATGCAGAACAAGCGTGTTCACCAAGAAAATCAAATGACGGACAACAAGGGGGAGTTGTAGGTATGAGTGAAGAGTTCGGTAGAAAAAAGTTTGAGTATTCCCCAAAGTCAAAAGAAAGTTTGGGTGAGTTTATGGGAAGATGTATGAGTGATGAGATGGTAAGAGAGAAAAAGAAGGACAGAGGTGTTCGTGCGGGTTTCTGCTATTCTCAATACCAACAGAAGTACATTTCCAATATAGCGATGCGTTGGAAGTAATGTATTGTCTAAAATCTCATTAGACGAACAGAAACACCCCTAATTTCAATTATAATTACAAAATGGTATTATGACCTTACCGAATAAAGATGTCCCAAATACGAGGATTTGTCGTGGTTGTGAAAAAGAAAAACCAATTACAAGTTTTTATAGAAATAACTTATTGAAGACTGGTTATGAGATTAGATGTAAGTTATGTAAAAATGGTGGGATAAGATGTAGGAAAAAAGGGGACTATTCAAGGAATGGTAGACCAGTCAGGAAAAATGACCCACAACTTTTTAATGTAAGGAAGTCTGATTGGATTGAGACTTATGTTTTTTTGGAAAAGATTGGTTATTCGTTGAAAGAAAATATACATGAGCAGTTTTGTAGAAAGTACAATTTACCTACGAAGAAAAGGACTTACGAAAAATCTGTAATTTATTCTCCACAAGATTTAGGGTTAGTTTGACTTTTTTTAATTTAATTCATATTTATTAGTGTCCCTCTTCACATTATGGACATTACGAAATTATTAAAACCCTTGTAGAGTAATCCTTGAAGTGAAGAGCAAGAGATGAAATACAGGGGTTTTTATTTTATTTATGAAAAATAGAAAAGCGTTCAACTTCTACAAAAGTTATTATGAAGTTGCATTAGAATTGGAAAATGAAAAAGATAGATTGGACTATCTAATGGCAATCTTGAATAAACAATTCAAAGATGAGGAACCAAAACTTACTGGTCTTGCTAATTTTGCTTACATAAGTCAAAAACATAGTATAGAAAGTCAGGTTCAAGGGTACAAGAATAAAAGTGGTTATGAACCCCCTACCGAACCCCCTACCGAACCCCCTACCGAACCCCCTTACCTACAAGAGCAAGGGCAAGGGCAAGAGCAAGGGCAAGAGCAAGAGAAAGAAAAAGAAAAAGTACAATTGCAAGAGCAAGAAAAAATTGTTTGCGAAAAATATGGTTTGGTATTAGAAACTTTCAATTAAAATATGGGATATTATACTCAATTAGAAGATGATAGATGGAAAATAAAAAGACAGGAAATATTACATAGAGATAGGTATAAATGTAGAAAATGTGGTTGTAAATATAGTCTTCAAGTACATCATAAAATCTATGTGAAAGGTAGGAAGCCTTGGGAATATACAAATCAATTTCTGGTAACTTTATGTGGACGCTGTCATCTTAAAGAACATCAAGGAAAGGAAACTAAAGATTTTGTCTCAACGGATAAAAAAATTATTAAACATAGTAATCCCAACAAAAATCATAAAGATAGTAAAAGAAATAAATACAAATCAAACAGAAGCAACACGAGTTGGTGGGACTATATAAAATGAATTACGAATTATTACCATTACAATTACTATTATCTTATCTTATAATTTTATTTATTATTAGAAAGAAAAAAAATTGAACTTTTTTATTTTTTTGTATATTTATTAGTATGAAAGTCAAAGCACATAAGATATTAGATTGTAAGTTGATAAAGGTTGAAAAACTTTATAATCAATCAAGTAAACAAAAATTATTTTACAATCTTTCATTAGAAGGTTTTGATGAGCCATTACTTATTGAAACAGACTATCCTCTTGAAGCAGGATTGGTAGGTCATAAAATAAAGTACAAACTCAACTCTGATAACGAAGTTAGTGAGTTTGAGTTTTTATAACTATTTGAGGGGAGGTTTTCAGTTTCTCTGAGCTCCCATTATACGCAGGTTTTTTCCTCCCCTCAATTTTTTTTCATGAGTTCAACACAGAACATATTACCCCTCCTACAAAGCATAGTTGACGACAACATAACATTTAAGTTCCCATTAGAACTTATACAGAAAGAATTGTTAAATATGTTTATGCAAAGGGAGGAGTTTGATTATTTCCGTATGATATGTTATCGTAAATTAAAAAGGGAGTACGGACAAACCATAGCACATATTTTCCTTCAAGTTATGGAAATCAAATTGGAATCACAAAAAATAGATATATTCACAATACCGCTAATGGAGTATCAAGATAGAATTGAAATATTCATATCAACTTTGGAAAGATTATACATAACAAGAATTGACAAGAAAACTCCTGATGGAGAAATGATGTCTGCTATGGTATAATTTTTTTTCTTTTTTTTTAATGTGGAACTTGACTTTTGTGTGTCTTGTGTTATATTTATAATAT
>Ga0209358_10001738_pt1 | contig 17094 bp, 14 predicted proteins | sample LauGreFa1BDMLBSN_2_FD_187574 | JGI IMG/M metagenome (GOLD analysis project Ga0209358, IMG submission 187574) | Freshwater lake microbial communities from Lake Michigan, USA - Fa13.BD.MLB.SN (SPAdes) (version 2) | ecosystem: Environmental > Aquatic > Freshwater > Lake | place: Lake Michigan, USA... | reverse complement strand
AATGCCAAAATTCCTTTTTCATGCGCCCTGTCAAAAATGGCCTTATGCCATTCCCAGGGAGTGTACGCTTGTTTATATAAATCATACAATTCCTGCCCGTGCCATAATGAATTTTTATCAGCAATGGAATAAACACCCTTCATGGTAATAGTATCGGCGGTATAGGTCTGTAATTTAATAGCATGTGCGCCACACGCAGCGGCGGCATCAACTATCGCTAAGGCGCGGCTTAATGTTTGGTTGTGGTTACCGCTCATCTCCGCAATAATAAAAGGAGGCTGATTTTCCCCGATAAGAATGTTTCCGATTCTAATATCTTTCATTTTTCAAAATCATTTTATAGCTTTCACTTCCATTGTATAATTTGGTTTCCACCAAATGAAATCCAGCTTCCAAAAATGCCTTATAAGAAGCCATATTTTCTGTTTTAATAAAAGCTGTTATTTCAGTGGCATTTGTTTTGTTAAAATAAAACGAGGATGCTTTTCGCAGCATTGTTGCTGCCAAACCTAATCCTCTGAAAATAGGGGCAATAGTTATACTTATAATATGTTCCGAACTAACTTTATCTATTCGCACCATGCCAGTATGTGTATCCAGTAAAGTAAAAATCAGAAATATACTATCAGGACTTTGGATTTTATTTTCATACCAGTTTTTATGTGAACTGTATTCTATTGCATTTGGATTGTATGAGTTTTGGCGAGTCAGTTTATCGTTATTGCACGCATAAACAAAATCCACATCTGCAGGTTCTGCCAATCTGAAATATAAAAAGGTGTCCATAATAATACCTCTATGGTTTTTTCTTGCCTTTTTAAAAGGCAGTTGTGACTGAGCCGCTATTTGTTTATTTACTGTATCAAGCGAAATATCCGCAATGGTATGAAACGTATCTACTGTAAACTCCACAGCACATCCGCTATAAAGCAAATTATGCTTAATAAATTTCTGATTATCCGCTGTTTGAAGTAATGCCACGCCGATTCCCACAGCACAAGCTTCCAGTGCAATATTACTAGGCTGTAGAATAGCTAGATCATTCGATGAAAAACAAGTTACCAGTTCGTTGGCATTTAATCCAATTAACATTTTGCATCGTTCCGGATTTGCCGCTTCTAATTGTTTTAACGCTTCGTAATGGGTGTTTATTGAATATGTAATAATTGTAATATTCTTATCAGTACTTTCCAGCATATACTGTGCTATTTTACAAGAATATCCATTAGGATCTGTTCCTCCAATACAAATCAAAACTCTTTGTATGTTACTGCGTTGTCCTGAAAAGAGTGCCTTCAGAAAGGCCTCTTTTAAAATGATGTAGTTAAATCCCGTATATAATTTTGTTTCTCTTCCTATTTGGTAATCATCTGCTGAACCCGTATAGGCATGATTAATAACCACATCTGCTAATTGTTGCCAAGCATTTAAATCATCTATTATTAATATCTTATGTCCAAGTTCTTTTAATGCCTTCTGATACTCTGTATCAAATGAATAACCGTCCAAAATAATGAGTTGACTGCGATTTAACATACGTGAGATATCCTGTACAACAGATTTAAACGGTAAAATCTCTAAACAGTAATCGGCTTTACGTACCAAATCATAAACCATCTCATTGGTTTGATCTATATAAAAAGTAACTTCAAAAAAATCGCTTATATAATCTGCATACGCAAGGGTACGATGAATATGGCCTATGCCTATTTCATGATTAGCATTTGTGCGTATTGCTAGTTGCGGTTTCATTAAACCATCCTTGTTGCCTTATTAAGGGTATCTATTAAAGCTTGATCCGTTTTAAATTTTAATTCAATATGAGCATTCATTTTTGCAATTTCTGGATTTGCTTTTAAATAGGCTACAATGCTGGCCAATGAAAACTCAGAATGCGTTTCTTCATAATATTTCATTATTCGGTTATACATTTCCAAATCCTCTTCATAGTCTAAAGTCAATCGGTAGTCACCTATCCATTCGTTGGGTAATTCCACAAAATTTAGGTTAAAATACTCTGGGTTATTTGTAAAATACCAAGTCATGTATTCTGAATAATTAGCACTTTTAAAATAGTCCTTAATTCTACGTAATGCCGTTACATTCATAATTTCCATATTAGCGCCTATGGGAGCGCCCAAACCTGTAGTATAGTCGGCGCCTTTACTAATATGACTTTGTAACAAAAAATCTGCCAGTTCCTTACAGACAAAGGCGTTATCTCCTGTAATACGGATGATAATATCAATATTCAACTTTTCGGCAATACTCAGATACCGTGTAATAACATCTTCTGGATCACCTTGATGAAAAATAACATCCTTAGAATAGGTGTAATTTTTTAATTCGGCATCATGCTCCGTTGTAGATGTTGCCAAAATTGTATAGTCGGATACTGTAAACCGTAGAGCATGCTTAAGGCACAACTCAATAGAAGATAAATTACCAATTTTAAGTTTAGCTTTTTCTTTTAAACGCGATGACTTCAAGCGCACAGCTATTATGGTGGCTACTTTTGGTACATAAAAATCCGTTTCATTAAACGTTTTGCCTGCCTCTTTTGATTCAGCCAGGTAATACCTGCCATTTAATTTTGTTTTTAGATTACTATATGTAATACCTTTTTGTGAAGTGCGTTTAAATGTGAGAATATCATTTGTTAATCGTGTACCCTTTTTTAGGCTTATATTGGTTAACGGTATTTGATTCGATTTAACGAAATAGTGGAGTTCTCGTTCATTTAAAAAAGGTTGTATAAAGGCATTTTCAATAATCTTTTGATTCAAAATAATTTGCTTAAATTTATCTACCGTAATACTCGAAAACGTATCGTATTTTGTTTCACGTTTAGAATGCATAACATGTTTCTCAATAATTGAAGCGCCTTGCAACATTGCATATACAGGTAATTGTAGTGCTTCAGGACTATTTCCGTCAAGATGATCGGCAAATACAATCCGTTTGTTAAAGGCTTCTTTAACCATCTTTACTTTTGCTAGACCACTGTCTTCAAACGCTGTGGGGTAAGATTGAAATCCTACTTCCAATAACAATTCAGCCGGTCTTAACTTCATTTCAAAAAAATTAATAAACGACCTAATATCATCCATTTCCCGACCAGCAATATTAATTATAAGTAACTTATCCGAAATTCCCTCGTTTGCTAATGCATTTATAACCTCATGATTTTCAAGAACAGACGTTTGTAGCTTTATCCCCCTGATGTGATGTTTATTTTCTGAAATAATCTGCACACCATATGCATCAAACACATCTATCCATACTTCTTTAGTTTGTCCGGACCTCGAAATTATTTCCTTCCATTGCCTCCTATCGAAATATAATTCCTCATATACATTGTAATACTCAAAATCCTTTAAGGCAATGCCATCGGGTTTAAATACTTGAAACTTTATGCCAGTATGATTTTTACTGTCAAGATGTTGAAATTCATCAAGCAAGGAAAAAATATAATCCAAATTTCCACCATGCGTGTTTGCAACTTCTAAGATATTGTAACGATCCATTATTTCTCTATCAACATCCATTCCCAATTAAAGACAAGACTTCCAACAATTTGCATATTATCCTTTACTCGTGTAACACCTTTTATTTTTGTATCAAAATCTTTGTGTTCCTTATTAATTTGTTCGGCATCAAACTGATCCTTTATAAAACTTACTTTAAAATCACCAAGTGATTTCACGTAAGATTCCAGCAACGAACGGCTGTATGTATTTTGATGTACGTAATTAAGTGGATTACCTTCATCATCAAACTCATCCGTATACAAGTAACGTGATAGTAAAGTTGAATCGGATATCAATGTGCGTACTAATACGTGCTTTTTAGAACGATTAATTAATGTACGGAATGGCGTTTTAAAATCCGGAAGATGGAGAATAACGTTGCAACAATAAACAATGTCAAAACTTCCGAAATCTGCGTGTTCATTAAACAAATCAGCTTCTATAAACTTGGCAGATGTTCCCTTAAAATATGTATTGGCAAATGCAATATATGTTTTAGTGGCATCTGCACCCATGTAATTTACATTCGGATTTAGTCTCCTTACTGAATTATAATAATGTCCGGCTGCACAACCAAAATCCAAAATACTAGTTTCAGGTTTATATAATGGCTTTATAATTTCAACAAGCTGCTTTGCCGATTCCATTTCAGGTAATTCACCAACAGCACGCTGGTATGTTCTTAATTCAACTTTATCGTCTTTATTCCAAATTCTCCAATTGTTTTCCATCTTAGTTTATTTTTAGTTTTTAATTTTTAGCGAATAGTCCAACCACCATCTATAACAATATTTTGACCGGTAATAAAATCAGATGCCGCAGTTGATAATAGCAACAATGCTCCAGTAATTTCCTTTGGATTTCCAATGCGCTTTAACGGTACCCGCTTTATTAACTCATCTATAAACCCGATATTTTTTTGTACCTCCAAAGAGGGGAATGGTCCAGGTGAAATACAATTAACACAAATACCTTTTTCTGCAAAGTAGTTAGCGTAATAACGCGTTAGCTGAATAATAGCCGCCTTTGCTGCGCCATACTGCATAGAATTAAAATAATCTGGGTACTTATTATAGATTTCAAAATCAGGGGAAACTAAACCATACATTGACGAAATATTGATTACTTTTGCCTTATCTGAAAAATAAGGTTGCGCGGCATAAATACAATCTGCCACACTTGCAATTATCCCATCAAACGATAGTACTAAATCTGCACGTGTGACATACTCTGGTTTATTACTTTTTAATGAAAAAGCATTATTCACCAACACATCCACCTTACCGTAGTTCTGGCAAATGTTATTAAAAAACGATTTTACCGAGTCCGCATCCATTATATCCAACGTCTCAAAATGAATTGTTTCGCGTTCTAATTCTGTAAAAACCTTATGGTACTTCTCTCTATTTCTGCCTCCTACAATTACCGTTGCACCAGCTTGTGCTAGCGCTCTGCACATCTCTGAACCCAGGTAACCGTAACCCCCAGTTACAATAGCTTTTTTGTTTTTTAAATCAAATATCTTGTTCATATCACCAATTTATCGGTAAAATTAATTGTTCATCATCTTCTCTAAGTTTTCGGAGTTCTGTAATAATAACTGGTGAAACCCATTGATTACAGGCGTTAAGATTATCAGTAAAATTTTTAAAATTATTAACGCCTATAATCACTCTGTCTATTTCTGGAAAACTAAAATTAAATCCCAGTGCTAATGCTTCAACTGATATGCTATTTAAAATTCCTACCTGCTGTATGGCTTTTACTTTATCTGCAAGTGGTTTTAGTTTAACAGGTAAATACTCGACGCCCATAAAGAATAAACCTTGTAAAAAACACGATCGGATATGAATTTCAATATTCCTACTTTTTAACTCAGTGAAATAGGCAGCAAAACGCTGATCGAAAATATTAAAAGGAATTTGTATCAAATCAAACACAAATTGATTCTCTAACAAAAATTCTAAATCTTTGGTGTAATATAGCGAAAAGCCAATTTTTTTAATTGGACATTTATTTTTTAGTGATAAAAATTCATTTATATAATTTTTATTATTTCTTACTATAGAAAAATCATGCAGCAAATACCCATAAAGTTGATTCATGTTCAAACGCCGCATGGTGGCAAGAGCACTATCTGCATAAAACACTCCATTTGCTGTATAACATTTGCTAACCATATTAAAAGTAATTAAAGCCTCGGGGTGTTCTTTAACAAATTGTCCTATTTGGTGTTCTGCATTTCCATATGCTTCAGCAGTATCTATTAAATTTATTCTTGATTGAAGTGCCGCTTGTAAAATTTGTTTGATTTCAGATTGATTCACCTTACCATTTGTATTATTAATACCATATGGTAAACCAAATTGCACAGTTCCAAGCGCTAATCGTGAAAAACTATTTGAATTCAATTTGTAAAATTAAATTGATTATTAATTTGGTTCAAAGTTAATATCGACATTTTGCTTAATTAATAATTGAAGTTTAGGTGCATCTACCCATTCGTTATTTGTTTTAGAATTATACTGAAAACCTTGTTCTACTTTTATAGCTTTAAAATGCTGTATAAACTCTTCGATTTTAAAGCTTGGGGCCTGAGGCAATATGGCATAGTATTTACCCAAATCATAAGTAGAAAAGGAATCGGAAGAAGTAATCATTTCCTCGTGTATTTTTTCGCCTGGACGAATACCAATAATTTCGTAGCGGCAATTAGGCCCTATTGCCTTGGCCACTTCGGTTATCTTATAGGAAGGTATTTTTGGCACAAATATTTCTCCACCCCATGCAGTTTCAACCGCATGTAATACCATTTCCGCACCCTCCTGTAACGAAATATTAAATCGTGTCATGGCAGGGTCTGTTATGGGAATAACGCCGTTTTTTGCTTTTTGTATAAAATAAGGAATTACGGAACCATTAGAACCCATAACATTTCCGTAACGAACAACTGAAAATTTAATACTATTCCAACCCTTAATATTATTTGCTGCAACAAACAATTTATCAGAACATAATTTAGTAGCCCCGTAAAGATTTATTGGTGCTGCAGCTTTATCCGTACTTAATGCTACAACATTTTTAACTCCACATTCCATGGCAGCATTAATAACATTTTCAGCTCCTATGACATTTGTCATTACGCACTCCATTGGATTATATTCTGCAATATGTACGTGTTTCATAGCTGCCGCATGTATTACAATATCAATATCCTTAAAGGCTCTTTTTAATCGTTCAAAATCTCTAACATCGCCAATAAAATAACGGATATTTCCCCCGGCTACTGCAGGGTATTCCATATTCATTTGGAATTGTTTTTGTTCATCACGTGATAATATTACAAGACGTTTAACTTCAGGCCAGCGTTTTAAAATTATTTTAGTAAGTTGCTTTCCAAGTGAACCAGTTCCTCCGGTTATTAAAATGGATTTGCCGTTTAAAGTAAAAGACATATTTATTTATTTATTTATTTTTTTAAGTAATTTATACCCCCAGTTTTTAATGGGTATTTCAAAGTAATAGTGCAATAAAAAACTCGTTACTAATGAAAATATAATGGACAATGGGATAACGTATGAAATTTTAATACTTAAAAAAACAAAAAAACTCCATACTAAACCATGGATTAAGTACAATGAATATGATACTTCTCCAAGTATTTTAAATATATATTTTATAAACTTTGGATACTTATTAAATTCAAGTTTGTAAAAACTAAATACTATTACACATGAAATAAAGGTCATTATTAAACGTGGATTTCCAATAAATAAATTAAATTGAGATCCTCGAATAGGATAAAAACAAAATAAAATAAGAGCTATTAATAAAATAGCAATCAATAATTTACTTGACAAATTGATATACTGAGATACGTGTGCAATTAAAATACCTAAAATAAAATAAAAAACTTGATTTAACGGATTTTTATATATCCAATCAATAGTATAATTAATACGAAAACTATACATTTTATATGAAAAAAATAGATGTATAGTTAAAAATAAAATAAAAATAACTATACATGCACGAATTTTATTCAGGTTTATAAAGTACACTATACTAGGAAAAATCATATAAAAAAAAAGCTCATTACCAATTGACCAAAAACCAAGCGGCGTGGTGGCATCCCATTTTAATATGGAAAAAAAACCTGAAAATACAAGAACAATATCCGATGTATTAAATCTGTTTTGATAAACAATGATATTAATTAACATGATAATCCATAGTAATGGAAATAATCTAAAAAATCGCTTAACGTAAAATTTACTTAATAGATTTAACCCGTTTAAAGATGAATATGGATAAATTAAGGTAAGCGTTAAACCGCTTAATATGTAAAATATTGAAACCCCGTACACGCCAAATCTACCTAATGGATTTGAGGCCTGAAAATGTCCAAATGTCCATGTCGCATAATGATAAATCATAATGCCAAATGCTGCCATCCCTCTGAGAACATCTAATGAAAAATAACGCATTTATTAATTTTTAAAGATTAATGAGTTGCTGTGCAAAGTGCTTATAATTTGTTTCAGCATTAAAATGTTTGCACCAATAGGCTTTACACTTTAAACGAAATTCTTTTGTATTTTTTGTGCTATTTTTAAAGTCTTCTATTTTTTTAGCAACTTCTAAAGGTTTAAAATTTTTTTCAATTAAAATTCCAGTTTGTTCATTACAGATTTCATTACATCCACCTACATCAGTGCTCATAATGGGAATCCCAAAACTTAACGCTTCCATCATTGAAACAGGTAAACCTTCAGAACTACTTAAACTCACAAATAAATTTATAGAATTTTGCGCATAAAAATCTAGAATCCTTTCATTTGGTAATGCACCATGAAATATAACTTTAATATTAGATGGCAAGAATGCAACTGATTTTTTTAGTAAAAATAAATCTTCGCCATCGCCTAATACATGCCAAATCAAATCTAATTTAAAATGTTTAAGTATTTCTGGCATTAAATTTAAGCGTTTAACGCTACGCACAAACGAGCAAGTTACAATAGTAAAAACAGCTTGTTCAGAAAACACACCTACACCCTTATCAAGGGTTCCAACATATGCATAATCATTTTTTTCTTTGAATTGGATGTATTTTGGATGTGCGTTAAGATGCCATAAACCTCGTTTAGAATCGGTATATATTTTTGATAAATAACGATACTGAAATAATCGAAATGGAATAACGCCATAACGCGTTTGTTCTTCAAAAACCTCAAAGCCATGACCTCGAGTTACCACTATACTATCATGGTATTTTTGTTTAATAATACACGCAATAGTGGCCAAATCTCCGGCCCAATATGAATATAAAATTGGCTTAGTATTAAACAAATGACGATACGAACTAATTTCTTTTGCCCAGTTATTTAAGTTTTTAAGAAGGGCAACATTATAACGAAACGTTTTTAAAAAACTAATTTTAGAAGGATAATTCCAAAATTCGGAGCAGACAATTTTAATAAAATTGAAATAATTAGATAAACTAAAATTATCCTTATTGTTCATTATGTTTAGTACTGAAACATTAGGCGGTAAAACGGTATCAGAAAACTCAAAACATAAAGGAATAATAGTGATGTTTTCAAATAATTTGAATGTTATTTTAAGTTCAGTAAATAACCAATTTTCCGATTTAGCCTTTCCTCCTGGAAAATGATTAGTTAGTATAATGAGGTCTTTTTTCAGGTAAAAAATTTTAAATTAAATATGTTTATCGGAGGCAATAACAGAAAGCCAAAATTCTTCAATTTGATTTTTAAAATTATTATAGGTGTGCGTTGTATTCATAAATTCAACACTATTTTTTCCCATAAAAAGTGTTTCTGATAGATTACTCATTAATTCCATAAGCGTAGATGCAACTCCGTTTGGACTGTCTTCTTTTAATATCTTACCATTATAGCTATCTTTTACAAAATACGATGTTTGACCAACTGGTCTTGCAACAATTGCATTTCCGGAAGCCATGGCTTCAGCCATTGTTAATGAAGGAAAATTTTCATAGTCTTGACATGAAACATAAATTAATGAATGATTTAAAATGTGTTGAAGCTCTGCTTCAATTTTAAATTCAATAAATTGGTAAACACCCCGTTTCTTACTCCTTTCAATTAAATTGATTCGTAAGGGGCCGGTTCCACATAAAATAAATTTCCAATCAGATACTAAAGTTGGATTTGTTTTGAATATTATTTCTATAGCATCAATGAACCAATCGGGTCTTTTTTGTTCATCTAAGCGTGATGCAAAAACAATGTGATTTTTTTTAGTGTCAGGATAAAATTTATCCATGTTTGAAAAACGAGAGTTTATAGCGTATATGGTTTTGGGCGATTTTTTGAATTTGTTATTTTTTATAAATGAAATAAAATTTTCATACCAACTGAAATAACCGGTAACGTCAATTTCATTAAATAAAGGAATATATGTATTGCAGGTTTGAATGTGTTTTGGGTGATTTATGTCAGATAACCACGGTACTAAATAACAATTAGAAACATTTATAACAATTTTTGGTCTACAAAAAAAAGGTAATTTATTTAAAAATTTTAATAGGGGCAAATAGGAAATGTTATATAATGGAAGATGTATAATTTTAATACTATAACTTAGAATAAACTTAACTAATTGTAAATATTCTAGATATAATTTAAAACGATTGCTAAAAACCCTAAAAAACAATAATTGTTTTTCTGAATTAAATTTACCAACTTTTTTTAAATGCAAAAATGAATCTTTATCGGTAATATAATAAACTTTAAATTTTGTATTATCGGTTTTTATATACTTTTCAAAAAAATCTGCAAAAAAACGCTCGGCGCCACCACCACCTGATAAATCTCCAATTCCATATATAAAAAATGCAATATTTGCCATTATTAAATAAAAGGCTTTATTAAATCTAATAATGGACCAATAGTTCTTTTAAAAATATAGTGCTTTCTAAAATGTTTTTTGTCCCATTGCGTTCCGTATTTTACATGCGGTACCGGTGGTTCATTCATGTATTTTTCAAATTCTTCTCTCCTTAAATCTAATTTTTTTAAAGCATATTCATAATCTTGCTTTTGAAGTTCGGGATTGTATGTTGGCTGTTTAAGTTCTTCAAGTGCTTCATTTCTTTTCATTAAATGGGCAGCAACCAAAGTAGCCAAATGTGCCCGTCTTTTATCTACCTTAAACTTACGTGGCAAAATATAGCCCTGATAAAAACGAGTGAATACAGATTCATAATGTTTTCCGCCATAATCGCACCAGGCAAACTCCTTAATTAAAAATTCTTTAGCTTTATTCTTATCATAGTCTAATAAGTTAAACGGTGATAGCGAAAACATATTAAATAATTTTGAATATACATATTGTCGCGTTAAACTAAGCTTAGGAAAGTTTTTTAGCTTACGTGTGCCAAATTGTTTATGAATAGATGTCAAATTAACAATGTCTAGTTTATCAGCATAAATCCACGAACATGGTAAAATAGCTTCAGATGAAATATTATTACCATTGATAATACTTTTTACTTTAAACTTTCTGGCAATTCTATATAAACTTGCAAAAATCAACTGATCAGTTGGAACTTCAATATCAATAACTGAAGCTTTAATATATGACAACTGCAAATCTTTGAAATCTTCCCAATTAATAACATATGTATATAAATCAAATCCCGTTTTCTGAATTATTCTTTCAATATTAATTGTTGCAAGTTCACTATTCCATCCATTATCAAAGTGTACTACAAGAGGACGCAGGCCTTCTTGTTTAGCCCAATAACACAAAAAAGAACTATCAACACCTCCGCTTAAACCAATCAAGCAATCGTATTTGTCGAATTTACCTAGATTCTTTATTTTAATTATAGACTCCTTTAATTCATTTAACCGAATTTCAAGTGGACGCCAAATTGTTTTATTTGCTAATACTTCAAAATCTCTGCAAAAATTACATACACCTTTTTCATCAAAGATAATTTCGATAGCACTAGTATCCATTACACAATTTGTACAAATTTGATAATGTCTATTAGTTTCCATTGAGAATAATCTGTGCATTTAAAACATTCCAAACTTTATTACAGAATGTCTTATCAAATTTTTTATTTCTATAACTTGATACCACTTCATTTGAGATTACATTTCCATTCCAGTATGGTGATGATTTAAAATCATCAGAATGTACAGTATCTAACACAAAATCTTTTAATTGATCTTCAAACCACTCTTTCATTGGTGCACCTATTCCTATTTTTAATGTGCGTGTTCTTATATCTTCAGGTAATGTATTTTTAACAGCATCTCGTAAAATTCTTTTTGTAAATCCGCCTCCAAGCTTTGAACTTATAGGTAATGAAAAAACGAAACTCACAATCCTGTAATCCATAAACGGCATTCGAATTTCAATTCCATGCTGCATAGAAGCCCTGTCAAAATCACGAAGATTTACAGGTAACGATAAAAAATGAAAATCATTATACAGCATTTTTTCTGATTTTGAAAAATTTTGCGGGGCATCAAGTTCCGATAATACTGCTGAAATAATTTCTGAATGAGATATCGGAAACCATTCATGCTTATAATCAGTTGAAATTTGTTTATATAATTTTCTATTAAAAACTCGTTTTAGTAAATGTAGACCTTTTTCAATAATTGACCTGTTGTAAGAATTTATAATTTTTTTAAAGTAACTAATGTTATAATTAGGAGTTAATCCAGCGAGAATTAATGCATATTCCTCTGCTTTCTTAAAATCACTATTTTCTATGCTGTCGTAAAAAGCTTGATATACATATGAATTATATCCGTACATCATTTCATCAACACCATGTCCATCCATTGAAACTGTAACACCATTTTGACGCATACTTTTATAGATATCAGAAATGGAGATTATCGGTGTAGAGATAATGCCATCAAATAATCTGGTAGTTGTAATTATATCATCAATTAAATTATTATAGTTAGGAGTGATGTATTTCGCATTTCCATTAATTGCCTTTACAACTTTTTCGGCGTAAAGCTTTTCATCAACAGAAGTGCCTGGAAACGTTGCCACAAAAGCTTGTTGCCAATTAGCCGGAAGTCTTTCGATGTTTGTGAGATTCGTATTAATCTTATGCAATGTAGTGTAAATCGAACTTGAATCTAAACCCCCGCTAAGTGCAGATGCAAGTGTAACATCACTTCGCATTCTTAATTTGCATGCATCTTTAAATAATTCGGTAAACTGCTCTAGTTGTTGATTATAATTTAAAGGCACATCTATTAAATTTTCTATAGTATTCCACCATCGCTTTACCACTGGTCTTGAATAATTTTTTTTAAATTCTAGGTAATGACCTGGTCTTAATTGAAAGATATTTTTATAGATAGTATGAACAGAGCCTTCGAGTATTTCTGGGTGTTTAAGCGCTATTTGGAAAGTTTCGGAATTTACTTCTCTTTTAAAGCCCTGTAGGTATTTAAATGCAACCGTTTCAGATGCAAATGCGAATATTTGCTGAGGTAGGTATAAATAATAAAGCGGCTTAACACCAAAGCGATCTCTGCATAGTAAAAGAGATTTATTTTCAAAATCCCAAATGGCAATGGCAAACATGCCATTAAATAAATTTAAACAATTAATACCCCATTGACGGTATGCCTGTAAAATAATTTCAGTATCAGATTGTGTAATAAACCGAATGCCTATTTTTTCTAATTCGCGTTTAATTTCTAGAAAATTATAAACTTCACCATTATATGTAATCAACAATTTTTTATCATGGCTAAACATGGGCTGTTTACCTGCATCACTTAAGTCAAGTATAGAAAGACGGCGATGACCAAAACCGACTAACTCATTCTCAAAAATTTCATACCCTGCGCCATCTGGGCCTCGGTGAAACATGGAATCAGTAAATTTTTGAAGTTTTTCTGAGGAAACTTTATCAGAGTTTAAATGTACTATTCCCGCAATACCACACATGATTAATTAATAAGCTGGTTGACTGATTGCAACATTACTTTATAATTTTCTTCAGCACTCAGCTTTAAAGCATATTGATTTGAGGAATACTTATACTGACTAATTTGTTCTCTAGTTATTTTCATTAAAGCACTAGCCATAGATTTCGTAGTATAATCTTCAGCAACAACACCAAGCTTGTATTTATTAACGAGATTTCTCATATTCACATTTGGAGATACTGCCAAAGCTAAACGGGCTTGTACATATTCAAATACTTTATTAGGCAATGCATTTTCCCAATTATAATTAACAGGTGGTAATATAAAAATTCCAATGTCATACTGATTACAAAACTTAGGAATTTCATTTACTTTTACAGGTTCTGTAAACTTAATTCGACTATTAACTGAATACTTAGCAAAAAATTCATTGTAATAATTTAAATCCGTTTTTACTAACATAAAAGTAAGTTCATACTCTTCTCCTAAAAAATCCACTAATTCAGCCATTCTTTCTAATTCTCTTGATCTAATGGCTGCTCCATGATGAATTATTCGAATTTTGTTTCCTAGTTGCGTGGGTTTTAAATCGTTATATTTAGTGGCATTGGTTATAACCAAAGATTTAATTTTACACTTTTTTAAATATTCATTTTGTATTGATTCACAGACACAAAACATTAAATCAACCTCTTTAAGATAGGTTTGAATCAGATAATTATAATAAGGTTGAGTAAATTTTTTCCAATTTTCATTCTCTTCAAATTCCCTTTCATAAAATTCATGAGTATTGAAAATTGTTGGACATTTTAATTTTTTCAAAATAGGTAAAATAAATATACCGTGCCCAATAACAAGATCGTATTTTTCCTCTTCAATTATAGTCAATAACTTTTTTCTTCCTCCGTCCCAATATAAACGTTCAAAATACTTATCTGAACCTAATTTATATCCTAAAATATTTCTTTCAAAAACCCTTACAATTGAGCTAAAATAAGAACCGCCATTAAAACTTTTATAGTTATTGTCATACATTGTAATATCTATCGAACTAACTTTTTCAAAGATCCTTCCATTAGAATAAATATCAATATTGTAATGACTTGTTAAAGACTCAATGGTCCTGATTACTCTAGGTTCTTTAGTAAAATCGGTGAAACAAAGAATAGCGATTTTTTTCAAAACTTTTAATCAGTTGGGCGTTTTAATAAACCTAATGGATAGGCAATTTTGTACCGATAAAAGAAATATAACCAATTCTCAAACTTCAACCACCAAGACATTTTATCGTACCCAAATTCATCGTGACTTACTTTAGGTTTTTTCATGATAGTCTCAAACTCTTCCCTTGTCATTTCCCATTTTTTCAGAATATATTCTAAATCTTCCATCTGATCTTTTACAGGATATGGCGGTTTCTCAAGTTCTTTTAAAGCTTGCTCTCTAGTTATAAATCCTGAGTTAATTAAATTGGAAAGATGTGGCAATCGTTTATCATATCCGAATTTTTTTGGCAATATATATCCTTGATAAAACCTGGTGAAAACCGATTCAAAATGCTTTCCTTCGTAATTAGTCCAGCCAATTTCTTTTTGAAGGGTATCAATAACTTTAAAATAATTAAAGTCGGTATTGTTTATTAGACAATACAATTTGATTCTTTCTCTATCGTATTGCATTCTTTGCCTTAAACCTATTTTAGGAAAGTTGTTTAATTTCCTCTCTCCATATTTTGAATGAATGTTTTTAAGATTTGTGTAGTCTAATTTAAATTCAAATGCCCAATCCAGAGGCATGATAGTTTCAGTAAACATATTCTCTCCACTTAGTATAGCTTTAATGTTGTACTGTTTTGCTATCTTATATAATGCCGCAAAAATTAACTGATCAGTAGGAACTTCAATATCAACTACAGAAGCTCTAAAATAGGCATTCTGTAGATCCTTAAATAATTCCCAATCAATTACATGCGTGTGCAAATCAAAACCTGTGTAATGCACAATTTTATTAATATTACTTATTGCATGATTTGAATTCCATCCATTATCAAAATGTACTAAAAGAACTCTTAACCCATTTTGTTTTGCAAGATATGCAAGATAAGTGCTATCCATACCACCACTAATACCAACAATACAATCATACTTATTAGCCTTACCTATACGTTTTATTTTTTCTATATCAGCTAAAAACATTTTTTGACGCTCTGCAAATGGAAGGCCTGTAGTTTTAGATGTAATTTCCTTGTGTTTAGCACAAAAGTTACATTCACCTTTTTCATTAAAGCAAATTAACTTTGACGTTGTGTCCATCACGCATTGATTACATCGTTGATATTTTTTTTCCATTATTTAACTTCTATAATCCTAGATTAACATTTTTCCATATATAGATAGCCAACGTTTAGCAACAATATTATAGGAAATCATTCCTAGAACTTTCTTTTCAATTTGGTCATCTAGTTCCTTATTGTTATTTACAAACTCCTCTACGCAGAAAGTTAATTCTTGAAAAGAGTCAATTGTTTTTAAATTAATATTGTTTTTTTTAAAATTAGAATAAGGAAGCCAGCTTCCAGTAATAACTTGAGTTCCAAATAATAGCGTCTCGTAAATTGTCGCATTTCCGGCATCGGTTTCAGGCATATTAATATACAAATCAATACTGGCGGCACGTTTGAGATAATCTTCCTGACTCAAGTAGGCTGTATTTAAAATGATATTACTGAAATGCTCGCTGGATATTTGTTTAACTTTATAAATATACTCTTGATCCCCATCCCCATATCCCATAGGAATCACTAATTGAATTGTATTCCTTATAGATTGTGGGAGCATATTTAATGCCGTTATTATCTTTATATGGTTTTGAGTTGGGCTAGAATTATAACCTACTTGAACAACAAGTTTGCTTTTTTCTTTTAAATAACGTTCCCTATAGTCTATAATAGATTTTAAACTTTTAAATGGTATTCCAAATAAAACATCTTCTGTTTTAATTTCATTTTCTTTGCCGAATTTATTTGAGACAACAGCGCGCATATCGTCGCTCTGTACAGTAATAACATCTGCATAACTTAGCAAATCAGCTTGTTTTTTTATTTTTGAAATTTCAAATGTATTTAAAAGATCAGAGCCCCAAAACGAAACAATTACCTTTTTATTTTCTTGTTTTGCTATTCTTAACAAATCAATTTGTGGCTCAAACAAAGTTTGATGATGAATTATGTTATACTTTTTTAATTCGTTCTGCCAAAACAAATGATACTTATAATCACTTAAAATAAAATTTAGTTCTTTATCTAACTGTAACGTTAAAACTCCTTTAATAAAAGCTTTAATATATTTGTAACAATTATTTTCTTTCAATAAAAATGTAAACAATTGAGCTGCAGTTAATGTATAAGTTAACTCTGCGTTTAATTTATATACTGTGCTAAAAGAATTCAGTGAGTTCTCATTTACTACACCAGAAACATGATACGGATTATAAACACTAAAATTAATATCACAACTAGAGGCTTTAAGCTCGTTGACAAATGGAAGAATAATTGACAATTCATTATCACCAACCAATACTACATTTATTTTTTCTGCCAT
>Ga0209358_10001736_pt1 | contig 17099 bp, 11 predicted proteins | sample LauGreFa1BDMLBSN_2_FD_187574 | JGI IMG/M metagenome (GOLD analysis project Ga0209358, IMG submission 187574) | Freshwater lake microbial communities from Lake Michigan, USA - Fa13.BD.MLB.SN (SPAdes) (version 2) | ecosystem: Environmental > Aquatic > Freshwater > Lake | place: Lake Michigan, USA... | reverse complement strand
AATTTATTTCCTACCACTTCTCTAAATTCAGGTTCATCAAAACCTTTTCCAGTTCCAATAACGATGAATGAAGTCACATTGAATTTAATACCTTCAAAAATAAAATCTTTCAATTCAGCAACCACACCACCTTGCACCCTAAATACATTCGCTGCCATATTTCCACCTGCACTTTCCCCAACTAATGCCAAAGGATTTGGTACACGTTTAACAGGTATGGATACTTTTTGCGTTTGTTTGCCATCATTGATATTCACCACCACTGAACCCAACTGGGTGCAGTTTACAATGTATTGTCCAGGTCCTGCTTTTTTAATGGTTGCGCCAGTGCCTTCAACACTTGCATTAATTTTTTCAGCCCCGCCACCACCAGTAATACTTAAAGGATTGTCCAAGCCTTTATAAAATACCCTCGTTTTATCTGTAGACACCACTAAACCCGTTGGCGTACCTACCGTATAGTTCACGATTTTTTCAACAATTGCTGTTTCGCCATCAGGCTTTATAAATGAAATACGAACTCTTTTCGAATTTAAGCCTGGTGCACCAGCCGTTGATTTATAAGTTGCAGATCCATCTGCAGTAATTGGAATCACGGTGCCATCCACAGAGATAGTAGGCTTAGCTGCACTGCTGAACGCACCCACCCCTGCAGTAATGATTAATTCCTCACCTGACATTAAATATTGGGAATTAGAAGCCGCAAATGCATTGAACTGATCGTAGATCAACTCCACTTCTCCAATTTGTCTGTGACAATACTCCACTACTTGTGACTCACTATTGCGAATGTCATTTTGAAATTTAGTTAATATAGCGAGAGATGCGACTGTTGGTGTCATATTAAAATAAGCATAGGCCCAATCGGACTTGGCAGCCATGTTATTAGAACTTGGAATACTTAGATCCAAAGGTAAATTAGGAATTACTTCCTTCGCTAAGGCTGGATCAATGTCTGCCAATTCCTTCTTAAACTGTGTCAACCTATTTAATAAATCCTTCCCTTTAGGATCATTCCCTTTTAAAAACAATCTAGTTGAAGCTTCTAAATCATCCTCATTAAAAACTTCTTTACCATCTACCTTCTTTAATCTTGATTCAACTTTTAACTCCTGCTTTAATGTTTGTATATGATTGTATATAGCATCTGAAAGTGCATGCGCTTTATCCGCCAAAGGGGTCCAAATTGCAGCCTTCTCTGCAGTCTTAGGATCTGCTAATTTTTTTTGTAAAGATTTTAATATATCATCATTCTTTTTTTGAATAATGGTATTTGCATTGGATAAACTTTGATCAATTGTTTTAAATGCATTTAAAATTTCACTGGATACATTTAATGCCAAAAGCGCGGTCAACACCAAATACATGATGTTAATCATTTTCTGCCTAGGCTCTTTAGGTAACGACATGTATACTAATTTTTTTTAGTGGTAGTAATTTTATGAAATATTAAGCGCGACCTTGCATGGCTACAATCATGTTACCATAAATCTGATTCAACTTTGTCAAATTATCTGCTAATATTCCTATTTGCTCTTTCGCACGAACAGCATCACCAGCCGAACTTGACATAGCAGCCGAAGCTTCTGTCAACTTGCCGTAATACTGATTCATTGCTTCCATTGACTTTGCCATCATTTCAAACTGATTGCTTAAATCTTTAACACCGCTTGTTGCTGTTGCAAATCCAGCCAAATTATTGGATACTCCTTGAATAGCTTCGTTGACACCGCCCATGGAGGTAGCCGCCGTGCTTGTATTTTGTGCAAATTCTTTGCTCGATTTTGCCATATCTGCAATATCTCCCAAATACATTGCTGTATCATTTAATCTTTGAAAACTGGTACTTAATTTATCAAATGCAGCTTGGTCAATTTTAGCTGCCTCTAACTTTGCTAAAACAGCATCTGTCGCGCCTGAAGCACCATCAGAAGAACCACTTCCAGTTTCTGGTGGCGGTAAAAATGCGTAAATAACGAATATAAGTGCTTCCGTAAGCAAACCAACGATTAATGCGTAGTCAGCCCATGAAAGGTGAATGATTTTTGCTAATGCCCCAACAAGAACAACTGCTGCACCTAATGAAATAACAACATTGACAATTTTATTTGTTCTGGGTGAAATTGAATTTGACATTCTTCTATTTTTGTTTGATTAAAAATTAAAATTAATATAAATGATTATTTTGTCTTTGGAGACATAGATAAAGCACATCTAAATCCAATATAGGATTTCGCAGTATCTTGGTATTCATAATTGCGCGTACTCACTTGGCAATTGTAGGCAATATCCTTCCATGATCCACCACGTACTACTTTACGCTTCATTGAAATTGGATCTTCTTCTTTTGCATTGTATTGTAAATCTGGGCTTAAATCACCTAAAAAATTATAGCCGCCTTCATAATAAACAGAACCAGTCCACTCTGCCACATTACCAGCCATATCAGCTAAACCATATCCATTCAATGGAAAACTTTCCACCTTCATGGTATATATATTATCCTTATTTGGAGTGCCCCCGTAATAATCACCACGACCAGGCTTAAAGTTTGCCAATAACCATCCTTGCTTTGTTCTTGAATTTGGACTACCCCAAGGATACATCGCATTGGTTTGCAAACCACCTCTTGCCGCATATTCCCACTCCGCTTCTGTTGGTAAGCGATATATCGCATCCACTTTTAAATCAGGACGACCAGGGTGTCCACCAAAGTAATCACTGTTATTAGTTCTCCAGTAGCAAAAAGCATTTGCTTGTTTCCAAGTAATTCCGACTACCGGATATTCATTAAAGGATCTGTGTGAAAAATATAATCTTGTTAATGGCTCGTTATAGGAATAGGAATAATCGCGCATCCACACTAAACTGTCTGGATAAACAGGCTGATTTTGTTTGACAATAAATTTACCAATAGCTTGCTCTAAACCTTTTGAAGCTTTGGCTGCGGCTTTTAAATCAATATAAACAGTTTTGTATATTAATTTATTAGGGTCAATTTCAATGCGACCTTGTATGCGGTTGTCTGGTGAAAGCAATAGCTCGTTTAATTTTTCAATCACCGCTTTACTCGAATAATTGATTCTTCTAACTTTAGTCCAATCTACTTTTAATACCGTGTCTTCGGTTTGATTAATACCCCCACCGTATAAAGCCAAATAACATAAAGAGTCCCTTACGTAATTTACAAACTGGCGGTATTGGGCATTGGTGATTTCAGTTCGGTCCATCCAAAAGCTTGGAACGGAAACCAACTTTTTTCGATTGATCATGGCCATATCCACCTCTTCATCACTAGCACCTAAATAAAAAGCACCCCCTTTAATTTCGATTGTGTTAGGGTCGGGTTTCCAAACCGCTTTTTTGGGCTTTCTTGCTTGTATAAAAACAAGTGCAAAGAGCACTGTTAAAAACAAAAAAGGAAATTTAAACTGCCTTATTGTAAAATTTTTTATCATAATCTTGTTTTAGACCGGCCCTTTTAAAAAATGTTTAAAAGGACAAAAGCTTTAAGGTTTGAAATTACAAAAAAATATATAAAATGCCTGCATTTGTCTAACCAATTAACTGATAGTCAGGCCTTTTATAAGTCTTGCAAAATAGTAAAATAAATTGGAGGATATGTTAGAATAAAGCTAAAATAGGTTCCAAGTCGCTATTTGCTGGCAAACAGGTTTTATTTATACATATATAGTATTGATTATCAGTCGAGTATTTACCAATGGTGCTTGCTAAACTAGGGTCTTCCTTGGTTGAAAAAATTAGCAATTTATGGGGTTGAAACGGGGATAATACCTTTTTTAAGGAATTGTGAACTTTTGGTCCAATGGCGACTAATTCAATGGCATCGGCAGCCATCCAGCTAAAACATTGCCCCCAATAGCTAAATGAACTCGGGTATTGAATGATCAGCTTGCGCATTTGGTGCACCATTTGCTCGGATTGGCTGACCCAGTTTACCCTTTCAAAAACATGGCCTAGGTAATATAAACTCATACATACCAAGGCATTTCCACTTGGCTGAGCACCATCATAGGTATCCTTTTGTCTTACAATCACATCCGATTGGTATTGTGCCGTGTAATAAAAAAATACGCCCTCCTCGTCTATAAAATGGGTTTGCACATAGTCCATCCACTTTGCTGCTTTATGCAAATAATGGGTATCTCCAGTAATTTCTTGCAACTGAATATAACATTGTATTAAAGCACCATAATCATCTAAAAAAGCAAATGCTTTTTTTACACCGTTAGTATTGGTATGAAATAAATATTCCTCATCCTTGTCAGAAAAATTATTTTCAACCCAAACAATTGCATCAATTGCAGCCTGCTTGTATTCCTCATCACCAATGGCAGCATAGGCTTTACACAATGCAGTAATTAACAAACAATTCCAAGATAAAATTATTTTATAGTCAAGTGCCGGTCTAATTCTTTTAGATCGATGATTAAATAAAATATTTTTTGCATCTACAAATTCAGTGGTGACACTTTTTTCAAGTACTTCTGTCGTCCACAATATATTGGTATGTTCCCAATTGCCATTTTTTGTTACTTGATAATAATTACAAAATTCCGTGAACAAGGATGGGTCCAATAGCTGTTCAATTTCATCATAGGTCCAGGTATAAAATTTACCTTCCACACCTTCACTGTCCGCATCCAATGCAGCATAATAAGCACCTTGTTGATTAGCTAATTCTCTTTTTAAAAACGAAACAGTTTGTTTTATGATAGGAACATATATTTCCTTTTGAGTTATTTGATAGGCTTCGGCCATTACCCCAATGAGTAATGCATTATCATACAACATTTTTTCAAAATGAGGCGCCTGCCACTGCGCATCTGTACTATATCTGGCAAAGCCGCCACCCAAATGGTCATACAGCCCACCTTGTATCATTTTATCAATGGACCGAATCGCATGAACCATGCAACTTTCATTGCCATTCATTTTATAATTTCTAAATAACATTTGTAAACAAAAAGTTTGCGGAAATTTTGGAGCTACCCCAAAGCCGCCCCACATTGTATCTGCATTTTGTAATATTCTGTTCCCAATGATTTCTACTTCTTCCTTGGTGGGTAAACTATTTTCCTCATTTTCAGATACGCTTGCGCTCGCTAATGATGCGGGTTGGTGTATAATATTCTTGTCTAATAAATGTTGCGTAAGTTGCTCAGCTTGGTCATTTAGCTTTGCTATATTATTGGTAAAAGCTTCATTTACTCCTTTTAACACATCCAACCAGGAAGCGCGTTGTGGAATCGTCCGTGGTGGAAAATAAGTGCCGCCAAAAAAAGGCTTACCATTCGGGAGTAAAAAAATATTTAAAGGCCATCCGCCAGAACCAGTCATTGCTTGAAGTGCATCCATATAAATATGATCCACATCGGGCCGCTCTTCACGATCCACTTTCACATTAATAAAGTTCGCATTCATGTATGCCGCAATAGTTTCATCTTCGAAACTTTCTCGCTCCATCACATGACACCAATGACAGGCAGCATAGCCAATACTTAATAAAATGGGTTTGTTTTGATTTTGCGCATCGGTAAATATAGTTGGTGACCAAGCCACCCAATCCACTGGATTATGCGCATGCTGTAATAAATACGGGCTTGTTTCTTCAATAAGACGATTGGTATACTTTGGATTTGCATTCATTTAAATGCAATTTAATTGAAGCAGAAAAATATTAAGTAAATACGCCTTACTTCTTTTTACTACTTAAGGAAAGATATTGATCCAACCCAGACATCATACTGGTTGTTTGTGGGCTAGGCACTCTGATATGCAATGTTAAACCTGCTTCTTCAACGGCTTTACAAGTATTGGAACCAAACGCACCAATGATGGTGCCATTTTGTTTAAAATCAGGTTTGTTATCAAATAAACTTTTCAATCCGCTCGGCGTAAACAAACAAATAATGTCAAATTCAGTTGTTTTCAAGAGTGCTGATATATCACTGCTCACAGAGCGATACATATAGCCTAATTCAAATTTGGTTGCATGCTCCTTTAACCAATTGACAATTTCATTGTCTTGTTGATTTTCGCTACACACATACAAAAACTTTTCGTTTAATTTATGTTTGTTTAAAACATCAAACATTTTTTTATTAGAACCATCTGTGCCGAAAAATACTTTTCTTTTTCGATACATGATGAACTTTTGCAAATACAATGCAACTGATTCAGTTATACAGAAATATTTCGTATCCTGACTAATGCTTACTTTTAATTCGTCGCAGGTTCTAAAAAAATGATCAATTGCATTTTTACTCGTAAAAATAACGGCAGTATATTCTGAAATATCAATCTTTGTTTTTCTAAAATCTTTTCCTGAAATGGGCACTAATTGAATGAGTGGTTGAAAATGCAATGCAACAGCGTGTTTTCGCTCTAACTCGAAATAAGGCGACTTTTCACTTTCTGGCCTTGCCTGGGAAACTAGAATTTTTTTAATGGTCTTTGTTGTAGTCGATTTTTTTGCTCCACTCATTTCACTTCCATTTTTATTTTCGTATCCTATTAATAAATGCCGCCAAAATATTGTACGATAAATTTATACAATATGGTGAGTGGCAATATCTCGAAGGCACAAAGGTATAGAAAAAAATGAAAAGACGAGATATGTAATTTATTCCTAACTGATGTTAGGGAGAACAAGTACCTATATAAAATTAAAAGCACCGTAATTAAAGCAGCACCGCCTATTGCATAAGGATGAAAGAAGGGTTTTGAAAAGGCCAATATCAATATAAAAGGCACTAATAAAACACCCAACACTTTATTAATCATAAATACTACGAAAATATAGGTATTGACGAGTTCCTTTGCATTAAAAACATACCCGGCTATTTGCAAGGAAATATATTTCCCAATATATAAAAATGTAAAAAATAAACTAATATAAAAAAAGCCCTCCCAAAAGGATAGCGCCAACAAGTGCCTATTAAAAATCAACAAGGTAGACATCAAAGAAAAACTTAAAATAAAACATATATTAATAATAAGCGAGCCCAAACTATTTTGTAAAAGCTGCTCCCGATATTGAATCATTCGTAACGAGGATTGACTAAACTGTTTAAAAAGTTTAGAAAAATATTGGGGGTAAATATTATTTACAAACCCGAATAAAAAAATCAGCAAGAGGATTATGTAAAAAAGCAAATCTTTATCTGGCAATGCAAACCTTTGTTCAATTTTATATACCACTTGCGATTCTCTTGCGATTATACTGCTGGGGAAATATAATTTATACGCATTTCTTTTTTGTAAAAAATAATTTTTATACGCCTTTAAGGTATTGAAATTACTATCCATTTTGTTATCAACGAATGATTGTACTAGCCAAGCATCTGCAATTTGAAAGGAAGCAGGAATCACAGGCACATACCTGATCAGCAAGGTATCCTTGACTAAAAGTGTATCTACCTGCAACATCGTAGTATCCTTACCCAAATCTGTTAATGTCACTTGATTTTGAAATGAGGTCAAAAGGATAAAGCACCCTATTATAATAACAATATTTTTTTTACCGAACTGCATACATTGCAAAAATAAGTATCCTGATGCAGAATTAGTAACTTATAACTAGCTTTGTCCTAATACATTTTAAACAATTCCATGGCAGGCATCTATATTCATATCCCCTTTTGTAAAAAAGCTTGCCATTATTGCAATTTTCATTTTTCCACCCAGCTCAAATACATTGATCATTTTACAGAGGCCATCATCCAAGAAATTGAAATTCAAAAAAAATATCTTTCCCAGCCTATTGAAACACTTTATTTTGGTGGTGGAACACCCTCTTTATTACCCATTGACCATTTCCATAAAATTTTAGATAAATTAAGGTCCGTCTATTCCCTTGATGCCAATATCGAATTTACCATCGAAGCCAATCCTGATGATATTCAACCCAAACAGGTCAACGCCTGGAAAAAAGCGGGGGTTAATAGACTAAGTATTGGCATCCAAAGCTTTCAACCAGCAGCACTCCAATGGATGAACCGTGCTCACACAACCGAACAAGCACATGAAGCTATTAGAGCGGCACAAGGAGAAGGGATAGAAAATATAAGTATTGACTTAATATACGGCACACCGCATTTGACTAATGATGATCTCATAGCCGATTTAGCAATGATCGACCAATACCAAATTCAACACCTTTCCTGTTATGCACTTACCGTTGAAGATAAAACGGCACTTCATCGCATGATCCAAAATAAAAAGATAGATCGGGTTCATCCAGAACACCAAGCAGCTCATTTTGAAATCATCACTAACTACACCGAAAAAATAGGAATGGAGCATTATGAGATCTCAAATTTTAGTAAACCCGGCTTTAGGAGTAAACACAATAGTAATTATTGGAAGGGCGTGCCTTACTTAGGCCTCGGCCCATCGGCCCATTCTTATAACAAAAACACTAGGCAATGGAATGTTGCTAATAATCAGCTTTATTTTAGCGCACTTGAAAAAAACGATTTGCCTTTTGAAATAGAACAATTACCCTTGGCAACAAAATTCAATGAGTATATGATGATCTCCTTGAGATGTATGGAGGGATTTTCGCTTACCTATATTTTTGAAAATTTTGGCCCCGAGTTTCATAGACATACCCTTAAAATAACGCAAGGCTATCTTGCAAAAAACTGTCTAACTGAAACTAGCCAAGGATTTACCCTTACAAAATCTGCTAAATTTTTTGCGGATGGTATTGCAAGTGATTTTTTCTGGATCAATGAATGAGGTATTCCCCATGGATGAATCGCCCAATTTAAAATAATATCTTTTCTATTTCCTTGAATGCGACCGCGGGATGGTGCCCTTCCCATAAAATTTTATATACCGCATCAATGATGGGTAACGCAATGCCTAAATTTTTATTAATCACTGTTATACACTTGCTGGCATTATAGCCTTCGGCCACCATATTCAATTCCAATTCGGCCGATTTTACTGAATAACCCTTACCAATCATATTTCCAAAAGTCCTATTTCGGCTATGCAATGAATAGCAAGTAACTAACAAATCGCCTAAATAAACGGATGCTGCATAATTTACTGGCGTTCCTTCCGATTTCTCTTTTTGCTTAATTGCACTTAGCATTACTTTCATTTCGTTCGCGCAATTCGCAATGTATACACTCAAAAAATTATCGCCGTATTCCAAGCCATGTGCAATCCCGGCACCTAATGCATAAATATTTTTTAGCACTCCTGCATACTGAACTCCCACCACATCATTGTTTACAATTGTATTGATATAATCAGATTTAAAATACGAAGCAATTTCATTGGTTAACAATGTATCTACCCCCGAAAATGTTAAGTAGGACAATTGCTCTGCTGCTACTTCTTCGGCATGGCTGGGGCCCAATAAAGTAAAATATTGACTTAATGGAAAATCAAATTTTTGTGCCAAAAACTCATGTAATAAAATATTATAATTAGGCATTACCCCTTTAATAGCAGAGACCACTTTTTTATCTTTCAATAAATCCGAAGGCACTCCTTCCAAAACAGATGCAATATGAATGGAGGGTACTGCCATAATAATAACATTGGATTGTTTGACCACTTCAACGATATCATCTGAGAAATTGATCTTAGTCGTATCAAAAAATGCATTTCTAAGGTAATGGGGATTGTGGTGGCGCTTTTTAAAGTAGGCGATATTGTCCGATTGCCTAACCCACCAATTTATTTCATGTCCATTATCTGTGATAATTTTTGCAATAGCGGTTGCCCAACTTCCACTTCCAATTATACCAATTTGCATGTTGCTCATTTTACAAACATACGAAACTCAATAAAAAAGGGGCGCATTTTTTAAATGCACCCCATATCCCGCTAGTTTTCAACTAAATATGATTATTTTTTCTCCTCGAATAATTTTTCTTTGGTTACTACATTTACCAAACTACCCTCTTTTAAAGTTTTACTTACTGTACTATAAGGTCCAGTGATAATTTTATCTCCTACTTTTACTCCAGCCACTTCAATAAAATTTAAATCCTGGATATCAGTTTTCACTTTCACCATTTTCACTTTATTGTCCTTTTGCAACACAAAAACTACTTCGCTCACATCTTCATCAATGGTAGTAGGTGCTTTTTCAGTACTTGAATTTGCAGTTGATTTAGTCACCTCCGTATTTTTCCCTTCCCCTTTTGCATCTCTTGTTGTTACTGCATTTAATGGAACAGTGACCACATTTCTTTTTGACTTGGTTTGTATATCAGCACTTGCTGTCATTCCAGGACGGAAAGGAAATATATTATTATCCTTGGCTAAATCAGCGTACTCTTCAGGTATTAATCTAATGTGTACTTTGTAATTAGCAACTTCAGCTGAACTAGACACGCCAGAAATAGCGGTAACTGGATTTGCAATTTTATAAACGACCCCTTTGAATTTTCTATTATTATATGCATCTACTTCAACAAGTGCAGTATCACCCAATTTAACTTTGGTAATGTCATTCTCGCCTACATCTACTCTCACTTCAATGCTTTTCATATCTGCAACACGCATCATTTCGGTACCGGTCATTTGTGCAGTTCCTACCACTCTTTCTCCTTTTTTTACGTTCATCAAACTGACAATGCCATCCATAGGACATGTAATAATGGTTCGTGCTAAATCCTTTTCAGCCCTAGCCAATTGCGCTCTTACTCCTTGAATTTGCGCCGCCCCACTTTTGATAGATTCCTTTGCTGAATTATAACTTGATTCTGCAGATCTAAATGCTTGCTCTGTTTGCTCATATTCCGCTCTGGATACAATTTTATCAGCAAATAATTTTTTGAATCGTTCATTCGTTGCTTTTGTATTTTCGTAAACAGTTTTCAAACCGCTTAAACCCGCTTTTACATTCTCATATTGTGCTTTTACTTGATTTACACTCGCCGTCACCTGATCACGTTGAGATGAATAAATATCAGCGTAAATTTTTGCTAATACCTGCCCTTTAGTAACACGATCACCTTCCTCTACAAAAAGGTTGACAATTTCACCAGAAATATCTGGACTCACTTTTACTTCAATTTCAGGATATACCTTACCACTTGCATTTACAGACTCAGTAATCGTTCTGAGTTGAACCGCTTCGGCTGTTACAGCAATACCTTCCTCCTTGCCAATAACGCCTGCTTTTTTTAAGCCAATAAGTGAGCCGATGACAATCACAAAACCTACGCCTATCCAAATAATTTTCTTGTTCATTTTTATATATTTTACTTCTGTAATTTTTTAATTTATCTGTTGATTATAACTCCAACGAAACACCTTTATAAAATTCTAATAATTTAATTCTAAATACATACTCATATTGTGCAGATTTAAAATTTACCTTCGCCCTTAAAAAGTTATTTTGGTTATTCAATAATTCAATAGTGCCTAATAAGCCAAGCTCGTATCTTTTGGTTGCAAATTGATATGCCTTTTCTGCTGAGCTAACTGCTTTTTGATTCGCATTTAATTTATTTAAAGCTACAATTGCATTAGTGTAAGCAGTATAAATATCCTGTTTTAATTTACGTTGAATATTTTCCTGTTGCAACTCTGATGATCTATAATTTAACTTAGCTTGTTGGTAGGAAATTTTGGATTGACCACCATTAAAGATGGGTATGGACAATTGCAAACTTAAACTTTGGCCAAAGTTGCTATTTACTTGGTTGCCCCAACCATTCCAAATATTACCCCAGTTTCTGTTGGCAGTAGTGGCTGTATAGGTTGGGCTTTGAAGAAAATATTTACTGTTATTCACTGTAACAAATGGACTTGCTGGTGTAATTGCACTCACACCTGTAATATCAAACCCTGATGTGTATTTAAATTGATTGGAGAAATTAGATGATAACCCATAACCAAAGCTTAGGGTTGGATAAAAATTAGCTTTCGCAGCTGCAACCGACTTCGATGCTGCTTGCACGCGCAATCCTGCCGCTCTAATATTTGGTAAATTTTGTTCTGCAATGGTAAAAACATAATCTGGTTGTAAATCAGTAAACGGTTGAATTTTTATTTTTTCAACTGGTTGAACTAATATATCAAAATCAGCACTTGCATCTAAATTCAATAAAGCTTTCAAGCTTAATTTGGTTTGAATTACATTAGAGATAGCTCCAATATAATTACTACTATCATTGGCTAATTGTGTTTCCAACTCCAATAAATTAATTTCAGGGAGTACGCCCACCTCTACCCTCTTTTTAGTCGCATTCAACTGTTCAAGGGTTTGTTGAATTTGTATTTTAGTAATTTCAGATTGTTCAATGGCTGATAAAACCTGTAAATAAAAAGTAGCTACACTCATTGAAATGTCATTCGAAATAGTTTGCTTATCTGTTTCACTTGCTAACCAACTAAAATTAGTAGCTTCTGCATTATTCCTAAGTTTGCCCGCATTGAAAATTTGAATACCTCCATTTAATCCAAAATTATTGAATAAAAATTGGGTATTGGAAAAGCCGTTAGTCGTAGGGTCAATGGAACGTCCTAGTCTTAATCCCGCGCCTGTAGATCCATTAATTGTTGGTAATCTATTCGAACTCGCTAATTGTGCTTGTAATTTTGACAATCTTGCTTGCACATCAGCTTGCTGAATGGATATGTTATGCTGAATGGCGTATTCAACGCATGTTTTTAAATCCCAAGGCGCCACGTTTTGTGCTTGTAAATGGATGCCAATGCCAAGGATTAAAATAGAAAAAATGTATTTCATCGACTTAATTATGTTTTGATCTTCTTTTGAGAATACAAAAGTAAACTAATGCCGCCTAGTTTCCATATTTTTAGACAGGCGGAAAAGCCGTCTGCTGAACAGCAATTATGAACGATGAAAGGCTAACAAAATGTACCCTAGGGTTAAAAAGGGAATAAAATTTATAAAAAACTACTTTTAAGCGGTCTTTTTATAATAAAATAGCCTGTATATGATAGAAACAAGTCCTACCAATGCAATAGCCGTTAATGCGGAATAGGGTTTATCAATAACGACCGCCACCGCAACAAATGCATAGGCGCATACAAAAATCACACAAAAAATAGGGGTCCATCTTTTCAAATACCCGGTTACCGAGCCATCTCCCTGATTTTTACGCCTTAATATTAATAGCGTTGCTGCCGAGGTACTCATGCCCAAGCAATCTAAAAAAATACTAAAACTCAAAACATCATCCACCCCTTTACCAAAAAATGTGACCAAGATAGTGGTAAAAGCAAATAAGGTTAATCCAGGAACCAACGCTTCTGTTTTAGGATGCTTTTTTTGAAATATGGCAGGTAATACTTTATCCTCACTCATCGCAAACATCACACGAGGATTACTCATTAAAATCACGTTTACATATGCCAACACACTTAGCACCATCGCAAAATCAAACACTTTGGCACCTAATTTACCAAACCAGGCCTCAAATAATAAGGACCCAATCGCATTCGCGTTTTTCATTTGATCGAAGCCAATTACTTTAATATAAGTATAGTTTATAGTGAGGTATAAAAATAACACGACCAGAATACCTACTACAATTCCTTTTTGCATAATTTTTCCAGAGGCCACTTCAGAACCAAAATTGATGGTTTGTTGATAGCCACCGTAGGTAAAAAAAACGGAAACCAAACTTACCAATAATAAAAGCGCCCCATTAGTGCCATCGTAAGTATAAATTTTTCCCTCATTAATGCCATGCGGCGGAACCGTAACGCCTTTAAATAAAGAAGAAATTAATAAAACAATTAAAGAGATTTTCACGACCGTTAAAATGTTCTGTGTGCGACTACTCGTTTTTAAACCCAACAAATTAACAACATAAAATAAGGCTACTGATAATGACGCTACGCCAATATTAAATAGGGTCCCAGAAGGTTGACCAAATAATAAATCACTCACATAATCAGCGCCAATTAATGCAACCACAGCTAAGGATGCAGCATTACTTATTAATATTAAAATATTAATCGTAAATCCTACGCCTGGATGATAACAATGTGCAAATACTTTATAATAGCCACCCATCACCGGAAGTCGTTGTCCAATTTCAGCATAAGTTAATGCGCCAAACAAAGCAATGACTCCGCCAATCAACCATGCACTAAAAAAAATTAAAGGTGTTCCAGATTTCGCAGCAATGGTTGCTGGCGTTTTGAATATACCCATGCCAATAACAAGGCTAACCACAATCATGGTTAAACTAAAAAAATTAATGCCTTGTTTTGATTTCATACTTAGGTGATTAGATATACAAATAATTTACATTACTATAAAATTGCCTACACTATTTACATAAGCAACTAGCTATATTTATAAGCTTAAATATACCAAAAAGCTTTTAAGTTTTCAACAATGGGTTAATAATTAATCAAGTCATCAATTTTTTTTACAATTATGTTTGTGTTGGAATTAGGTTCATGCAAATGATTAAAAGGGAATCCCGTTTAAATCGGGGGCTATTCCCGTAGCTGTGAGTTCATTGCCAAAAGCAATCCATGCAATATATCCACTGAAGCAATTTGGGAAGGATGCATAAAAAAGAACAAGCCAGAAGACCTGCCTAATGAATACATCAACAGCTTTCGGGTAAAAAGCAGGGATTGTAAAAAATGGATATGCCCTTGCATTACATTAGACAACTTTAAAAAGGAATCTTATGCTTTGCCATACGCAGGTCAATTAATTATGGTTCTCTTTCTCCAGGAAGCTCATTGTTAACAACAAAAAAAACAAAACAATGAGCAAAAAATTAATCACGCTCTCGGTGTGCCTTATCGCCACCACCCTCGCCTTTGGGCAAAAAAAAGAAATTAAAAAAATTTCCGACACCGTTATTTCATTAGATGAAGTTATTGTTACTGCGAACAAAGTAGAACAGAAGCAAAATGCTACAGGCAAAGTGGTTACTGTAATCAATGCAGCGGCACTTCAAGCGAATGCAGGAAGAAGTATTGCGCAAATTTTAAACGAACAAGCTGGCTTGTATTTGCCAGGTAGTTTAAGTAATGCAGGAACCGTTCCAAGTATTTACATGCGCGGGGCTTCCAGTGGTCGTACCTTAATTTTAATTAATGGCATGCCCGTAGGCGATCCTTCTATGATCAGCAATGAGTTTGATTTAAACTTAGTCCCCTTGAATTTGATTGAGCGCATTGAAATTTTAAAAGGCGCACAAAGTACCCTGTATGGTTCAGATGCTATTGGCGGTGTGATTAACATCATCACCAAAAATAAATCTGTTCCCAACTTCTCGGGAGATATTAGTACTGGAACTTATGGTACAAGAAAAATAAATGCGCAACATAGTAGCGCCATTGGAAAATTGAATTATGTTATTGGATTTGGCAATGAATCTGCCAAAGGATTTTCTTCTGCCACAGACATCACTGGTAAAAATAATTTTGATAACGACGGCTATCGGAATAATAATTGGTTTGCCAATATCAATTATGCTTTTAACGAAAATTGGAATTTAAAAGCTTCCACGCAACAAACAAGTTACAATGCCGATATTGATTATGGGGCTTTTAAAGATGATAGAGACGAAAAATTTAATAACGCTACCAAATTGACAGGTTTTATTTTGAAATACAAAAAAGAAAAAACTATTTTTCAATTACAGTATCAATTAAGCACACAGGATCGTCAATATAAAAACGATAGTCTTGATAAAACTTATACCATTTTTGAAAACAATCAATACGCTGGAAAATCTCATTTTGCGGATGCCTTTTTTTCAAAAGGTATTTCAAAAAATATGCAATGGATTGCCGGCGTTGATTTTAGATACGGATCTTACCATCAAACTTATGTATCCATAAGTCAATGGGGACCTTACAATGATAATTTTAAAGATACTTTTCAATACCAAACTGCCTTGTATACCTCTTTATTAATCAATGACGCATCCAATAAGTGGCTACTTGAATTAGGGGGGAGAAGTAATAAACATGATCGCTACGGATCCAATCAAACTTTTACAATTAGTCCATCTTATAAATTAAATACAACCATTCGATTCATGGCAAGTGCTTCTAATGGATACAAAGCACCTTCACTTTATCAATTAAGTTATAATGAGGCATTGAAACCAGAGCAATCTTTCAATACAGAAATCGGAATGGAATATAAAACCACCCCTTTATTTTTTAGAGTCGTTTATTACAATAGAACCATTGATAATGGGATAGACTATAATTATATTGATTATAATTTTTTCAATTATATCCAACAAAAGGTAAATGGATTAGAACTAGAATTCAATTGGAAAGCCAATGCAAAAAATAATTTCTCCGCTAACTATACTTTAATGAATGGGCAAGAAACCAATCAAAACAGAGTCACTACTACGGATACCATAACGTATAACTATTTATTAAAACGTCCCAAAAATACAGCAGGTATTCAATGGACTTATGAAGTATCCCCTAAATTAAATTTTAGTATGGCAGCAAGATATATTGGCAAACGATACGATGTGGGTGGCTATGCAGCAGCGGATGTTAGCCTAAAAAGCTACACCTTACTAAATGCGCATATTCAATACAAGCTCAACAAGCATCTATTATTGTACGCCGATGGACAAAACATAGGAAACACGGTATTTCAGGAAATCAATGGATACAATGCAATGGGGCGCATGCTCATGCTTGGTCTGAGATTGAAATAACATATACATAACTGTTCAATTTAAAAAAGCTTTGTATCTTCATACAAAGCTTTTTTATGGACTTCCATTTTGACCAATTACTTACCGTCATATTCACCCTATTTGCGGTGATAGATATTGTGGGATCCATTCCTTTACTAATTGCCATGAAGGAAAAGTCGGGCGCCATAAAATCCCTTAGAGTGACACTAATATCAGGTGCACTCATGATTCTGTTTTTATTTTTAGGAAAACCCTTTTTGCAAATATTAGGTTTAGACGTGAAGTCATTTGCGGTGGGCGGTTCTATCGTCATATTTTTATTAGGCCTTGAAATGGTATTGGGTCATGAAATTTTCAAAGGAGATAAAAATGCACATTCAGGGGCAGTAGTTCCCATTGCATTCCCCATTATTGCAGGAAGTGGTACAC
>Ga0209358_10001732_pt1 | contig 17117 bp, 15 predicted proteins | sample LauGreFa1BDMLBSN_2_FD_187574 | JGI IMG/M metagenome (GOLD analysis project Ga0209358, IMG submission 187574) | Freshwater lake microbial communities from Lake Michigan, USA - Fa13.BD.MLB.SN (SPAdes) (version 2) | ecosystem: Environmental > Aquatic > Freshwater > Lake | place: Lake Michigan, USA... | reverse complement strand
AAGTCACCCAAAACAAACCATTCCAAACATGGTCATCGGGTTGCCCCATGGTTAAGTAAATCACAAAAGTGGTGGAAGCAATATATAATAGGATACCAAAAAAAGTATACTGCTGCCTAAATTCAAGCAGTGCATCTTTTTTCAATAAGGTATAAACTATTTTGAGGCGCATACTCGGCATCTTGGTTCATAATTATTTTTCTCACCTAATACAACAGTACCTTCTTCATCACTTGTTCGATAAGATACATTTGCCAAATGTCCGCATTGCACACAAATAGCATGCAACTTGGTGATAAAGTCACCCACAGATAAAAGTGCAGGCATGGGGCCAAATGGTTTGCCTAAATAATCCATATCTAATCCCGCAACAATCACTCTCTTACCTTGCATGACCAAGGTCTCGCAAACTGCAACAATTCCCTCGTCAAAAAATTGCGCTTCATCAATGCCTACTACTTGCGCATGTTCGGCAAGTGCAAGTATTTCAGATGAGTTTGCCACTTGGGTAGAGGCTATCGCATTAGCATCATGACTTACAATTTTGGTAACGTCGTAACGTGTATCAGCTGCTGGCTTGTAAATTTCAATTTTTAAATTAGCGATTTTGGCTCTTTTTAATCTCCGAATCAATTCTTCGGTTTTGCCGCTAAACATGCTGCCGCAGATCACTTCGATCCATCCTCTGCGTTCGCCAGTTATATTCTGCTCAATAAACATAGACAATAATTAATTTAGTTTCTTCGTTTTAATAATAAGGGTAAAGGTATTGCCCCAAAAGTAAACATTCCTATGGATAGCGTAAAGGCTTTGGTGGAAAAATTAAGTGAGCAATTGCGTCAAAATGAGGATAAAACGCGTTTAATAATAACTACACAACAAATATTGACAGAATTGGGTGGGGCGGTAGTGGCTAAGCCATTGCCTCAAAATATATACCAGGAAACAACTGTGGTCGCACCAGTGGATGAAGTAGTGATGCAAACGCAGATTACTCCGGAACTTGCACCTGTCAAAAATATTTTGGAAGAGAAGGAAACGCCTGTGGAAGTAATCGATGAAAACTTGGTCCATAATATTGTGGAAGCGCCCGTTGTCGAAATCAGTCAAGCAGGTTTAGTGGAACTGAAAACTGAGCCAATCCTGGTTGCATCTGAAAAAATTGAAATAAAGGAAGTAAAAGAGGTGAAAGATCATCTGGTAATGGAGCCAATTAAGGATTTACGATCAGCGATTGGCATCAATGATAAGTTTCAATTTATTCAAGAATTATTTAGTGGAGATGAAAAGTCATTTGAGGTTGGTATTAAAACAATCAATGCTTTTAAAATATTCCCGGAGGCGCAATTTTATATCAAAAGGGAACTAAGAGAAAAAAATAATTGGGACGAGGAAAGTAATGTTGTAAAGCAATTTGATCAATTGATCAAAAGACGATTTTCATAAATAAATTCCATAGTTTTTTGTGTAGCACCTGCATTTTCTGCAATAAAGTTTGCAGATGATTCGCAAGCCTTTGTATATTTTTCAGGGGTGCCTGATAAAATTTCAAGTGTTTTACTGAATGAGTTCACGTCATGTATTTTAAATCCGCCACCTGCATTCACTAGGCCACGCGCTTCAATATATTTTTCATCATTAGGTCCCCAGAAAACAGGTTTCCCAAATGCTGCTGGTTCTAGTACATTATGAATCCCTTCGGCTCCAAAACCACCGCCAATATAGGTTATATAGGCGTGTTGGTATAAATTACGTAACAATCCTATTTGGTCAACAATGATCACTTTTGCGTTATTAAATTTTTGGTGGCTTGCTGCAAATGAAGTTAAGGTAGTGGCATTACTAAATAGTTGTAAACATTTTTGAATGGACGTATCATCTACATGATGGGGCACGACTATCCAATTTAGGTTCGTATATTTTTCGGCTAAGCTTGATAATAAAGTATGGTCCTTTTCCCAAGTACTACCCGCTATTATTATTTTAGCAGTATTCAATTTTTGTAACCAATCAAAATTTATAATTAATTTAGAAGTACTGAGCACCCGATCAAATCGGGTATCTCCAGTGATCCTGATTTTTTCTTCTGGAAAAATCGGTGTTATTAATTTTCTTGAATTTTCATCCTGCACCAAAATGGAATAAAATAATTGAAGCATCTTTCTATAAAAATCGCCATACCATTTAAAAAATATTTGATTCGGTCTAAATATTGCAGCCACTAATAAAGTGGGGATGTTTCTTTTTTTGGCTTCTGATAAATAATAAAACCAAAATTCATATTTGATAAAAATGACCAACTTGGGTTGCACTACATCAAAAAAATGTTTCGCATTGGAGGCGCCATCCATCGGCAGGTAAGTAACAAAATCAACAGTAGGATCGTTTTTACGATGCAGGTATCCTGAAGGTGAAAAAAAGGTAAGCCAAACTTGATAACCTGGATAATCTGCCTTAATTTTCTCAATGATGGGTAAGCCTTGTTCAAATTCACCATAGGAAGCGCAGTGCACCCAAATAACGGGCTTTTCTATTTTTTCAGCAAGGCGATTTACCTCATCCCATACCCCTTTTTGCCCTATAACCCATTGCTTAACCTTCCCATTAAAGGGGGCCGTGCATTTAGCGAGGAGGGTATAGAGCAATAAAAATAGATTGTAAAGGACCATGGGCTTTATCTGTCAAGCAAAAATCAATAAAATTCGCCATATAAATGGACATTTATTGCTAATAAACACACAATATTTAGATATTCTAGTGGGTAGGCCTTTTACCCTTTTTATAGTATTTTTGCAAAAATGGAATTGATGCGTAAAATTCAGATGGTAGATACTAAAAATCAGTATCTGGCTATAAAAAAAGAAGTCGATGAATCTATTCAAGCAGTTTTGGATAGCGCTTCTTATATTAATGGGAAATCAGTGCAAGAATTTAGTCAAAGTTTAGCTTCCTATTTACAAGTTGCACATGTCATTCCTTGTGCCAATGGTACCGATGCATTGCAAATTGCAATGATGGCATTGGGCTTACAACCTGGCGACGAGGTGATCACCCCTTCATTCACTTATATTGCGACAACTGAGGTAGTTGCATTACTTGGATTAACACCCGTTTTTGTAGATGTGGATCCAGTGACTTACTGTATGGATATTGCTTCTTTAAAAAAAGCAATTACACCAAAAACAAAAGCAATTGTTCCGGTTCACTTATATGGACATGCAGCACCAATGGCCGAAATTTTACAAATCGCGCAAGAACATAATTTGTTTGTGATTGAAGATAATGCCCAAGCTATTGGTTGTAATTATACTTTTCCAAATGGAGAAACTAAAAAAACTGGTACCATGGGGCATATTGGTGCTACATCGTTTTACCCAAGTAAAAATTTAGGTGCCTTTGGTGACGGGGGTGCATTATTTACCAATGACAAAGCTTTGGCTGATAAAATGACAATGATTGCCAATCATGGTCAATCGGCAAGGTATTATCATGATGTGGTGGGTTGTAATTCAAGATTGGATTCCATACAAGCAGCGGTATTAAATATTAAATTACAAAAACTCGATAGTTATAATAACGCGCGCAATCAGGTTGGGCAATATTATAATCAAGCATTTGCTGATATTAAACAAATTATCACACCGGCTGTAAATAAATATAGTACGCATGTGTATCATCAATATACGATTCAATTAGTTGGCGTGGATCGTGAAAAGTTTATCAAGCATTTGGCTGATCTTGAAATTCCATGCATGATATATTATCCAGTGCCAGGGCATTTGCAAAAAATGTTTGGCGAAGGAAAAAATGAACACTTGGATTTGCCGGTAACCAATTCTTTAACACCAGTGGTGTGCTCACTTCCAATACATACTGAAATGGAAGAAGCACAATTAAAACATATTGCATCAGGGGTAAACTCCTTTTTTAATGCTTAAATATTGAATAAATGAAAATTACAGTAATAGGTACAGGCTATGTGGGATTGGTTACTGGAACTTGTTTTGCTGAAACAGGAAACAAAGTTACTTGTATTGATATTGACAAGGCGAAAGTGGATAAATTATCATCTGGTCAAATCACAATATATGAGCCAGGACTAGAAAAAATATTCTTGAGAAATACCAAGGAAGGTCGTCTGGTATTTACTACTAATTTAGAAGAGGTATTAGAAGCCTCTGAAATTATATTTTTAGCATTGCCTACACCGCCAGGTGCGGATGGTTCTGCTGATTTAAAATATGTATTAGGGGTAGCGGATCAATTAGGAAAATTGATGACAGGATACAAGGTGATTGTGAATAAGAGTACTGTGCCAGTAGGAACTGCTGATAAAGTAAGGGAAGCGATAGCAAAAAATTATAAAGGCGAATTTGATGTCGTAAGTAATCCTGAATTTTTAAGAGAAGGGGTTGCAGTGGAAGATTTTATGAAACCAGATCGTGTGGTGATTGGAACAAAGTCCGAGCAAGCTAAAAAAGTAATGACTGAATTATATGCGCCTTATGTAAGACAAGGAAATCCATTAATTTTCATGGATGAGCGTAGTTCGGAGTTAACCAAATATGCAGCGAATAGTTTTTTAGCAACCAAAATTTCATTCATGAATGAAATCGCTCAATTGTGTGAACGCATGGGTGCGGATGTGGACATGGTGCGTCGCGGAATAGGAAGTGATGATCGAATAGGAAAGCGTTTTTTATTCCCGGGCATTGGATACGGGGGAAGTTGTTTTCCAAAGGATGTGCAAGCATTGGTAAAATCATCCAATGAAGTGAATTATGATTTTGAAATTTTAAAAGCAGTTGAAAAAGTAAATGCACTTCAAAAGTTGCATTTGGTGAACAAGATAAATGCTTATTTCAATAATGATTTACAAGGCAAAAAAATTGCTTTGTGGGGATTGGCGTTCAAACCCAATACGGATGATATTAGAGATGCTCCGGCCATTGATATGATTAATGCACTAACCACAGCAGGCGCTACGATCACTGCCTATGATCCTGAAGCAATGCCAAATGTGAAAAATAAAATAGGGGATAAAATCAAGTATGCCACTAATCAATACGAGGCGCTTGCTGGTGCTGACATATTGGTCATTGCTACAGAGTGGAGTGAGTTTAGAACACCTGATTTTGAAATCATCGTAAAAGAATTACCTAGTAAAGTAATTTTTGATGGCCGAAATTTATTTGATGTTGCGAAGATGAAGGAGATGGGGTATCATTATGAAAGTATTGGAAGATTGTAATTGGAAACAGGGCGGAGGATGTTATCTGATAATTAAGTAGATGTCGGTAATTTTAAACAGCTTGGAAGATCGGAGTTTAAAAAAGCGTAAATGATAGTATTTTAGAAAAATAAAAATTGGAAGAGGTAGCAAATAAATAATCATGAGTCAAAAAAGAATTTTAATTACAGGTGCTGCAGGGTTTTTAGGATCTCATTTATGTGATCGATTTATTCGTGAGGGGTTTAAGGTAATCGCTATGGATAATTTGATTACAGGCGATATCAAAAATATTGAGCACTTAATGACCAATGAAAATTTTGAATTTAAGTTGCATGATGTGACTAAGTTTATAGAAATTGAAGGTTCGCTTGATTATATTTTACATTTTGCATCGCCCGCAAGTCCGATTGATTATTTAAAAATTCCAATCCAAACCTTAAAAGTAGGGGCATTAGGTACACATAATTGTTTGGGTTTGGCGAAGGATAAAAAAGCACGCATATTAGTAGCAAGCACCAGTGAGGTATATGGTGATCCTTTAGTGCATCCACAAACTGAGGAGTATTGGGGTAATGTAAATCCAGTGGGTCCAAGAGGCGTATACGACGAAGCAAAAAGGTACATGGAATCCATTACCATGGCCTATCATACATTCCATCAGGTGGAAACACGCATCATTCGTATTTTTAATACTTATGGTCCTAGAATGAGGCTGAATGATGGCCGCGCATTACCTGCATTTATCGGTCAAGCATTAAGAGGTGAGGATATGACTGTGTTTGGTGATGGATCACAAACAAGAAGCTTTTGTTATGTGGATGATTTAGTGGAAGGTATATATAGATTATTATTATGTGATTATTCCAGTCCGGTGAATATTGGCAATCCGAATGAAATTAGTTTAAAGGATTTTGCCGAGGAGGTTTTGAAGTTAACTGGTTCCGCTGTGAAAATTGTTTACAAGGATTTGCCGGTAGATGATCCAAAGCAAAGACAACCAGATATTACCAAAGCCAAAACCATTTTAGGATGGGAACCCAAAGTAGATCGTGCAGAAGGATTGAAAAAAACCTACGATTACTTTAAGTCACTCCCTTCAAGTGAATGGACAAAGTTGCCTAAGGAATTCCAGTCTAAATAATTATCCAATTTTAATTCCTTAACCACGCAATGAGTATAAACAAAATATTAGTAACGGGTGCCAATGGGCAATTAGGTTGGGAGTTAACGCAATTGGCGGCTAGTTATCCAATGTATGAATTTATTTTTGCGGATAGAAGCATGTTTGATTTATCGAAGCCTGAATTATTTGAATCACTAATACTACAATGGGCACCACAAGCAATAATTAATACTGCTGCATATACTGCAGTAGATAAAGCGGAAACGGAACAAGATTTAGCTAATTTAATTAATGAAACATCAGTTGCTGAATTAGCGCGCATTACGGGTAAAAATGATATTTTATTTATTACATTCTCGACCGATTATGTTTTTAATGGTAATGCAACTAGCCCTTATTTAACGGATACTATTATTGATCCGGTCAATTTTTATGGCACTACAAAGGCACAGGGAGAGTTGATGGCGTTGGATGTGAATCCTAATACCATCATAATTCGTACTTCATGGGTATTTAGTAGTCATGGTAATAATTTTGTTAAAACCATGATGCGATTAATGAAGGAGAGAACCACTTTAAATGTGGTGAGTGATCAAATTGGTCGACCTACCTATGCAAGGGATTTGGCTATTGCTACAATAAAAATAGTTAATGAAGTAAGTGATGGTAAAAAAATAAAGGGCGTGTATCACTTTGCAAATAAAGGGGTTACGAGTTGGTTCGAATTTGCACAGCAAATCAAAAAAAATGCAGGATTAAGTTGCGATCTACTTCCGATTAATACAGCGCAATTCCCAACACCTGCAAAACGACCTGCTTATTCCGTGTTGGATACCCAAAAAATTGAAACAGCAATTAATATAGACATTCCAAGTTGGGAGGAATCCTTATTAGCTTGTCAAAAAATGTTAGGATAAATTAAATGAAAAAGGAAGCATTATTAAAACAGTTGCAATCACAAACCTATGTGATGATTAAACCTTCACCATTGCATGGGATAGGTGTTTTCGCAATTCGTGATATACCAAAGGGGACCAAGGATATTTTTTCAGAAGGCTTTGGGGATTGGATTAAAGTAAGCAAGGAGGAGGTGGATGCTTTGCCGATGCATTCAAGGGAGTTAATTGAAAATCATTGTTTGTTTGATGAAGACAGTTATTTTGTTCCTGAATATGGGTTTAAGTTGGTTGATTTAGTGATCTATTTAAATCATTCTGAAACGCCTAATGTCATATCTTTAAATGACGGTGAGCAGTTTGAGGCATTGGTGGATATAAAAGTAGGTGAGGAATTACTAGTGGATTATGGAACGATTGTTGAATGCGATGAGTAAAGGGATGAATATTGCGCTCATTTTTGCATTTTGTGTAAGTGGTTATGGAAAATAATGTAATGATTACTTCTAAACTTTGATTTATATAATTTCAAATAGTTCCAACATGAAAAAAATCTTTTTTATTCTTTCTACAATCTTGCTTTTCAATCAAGCGAATGCATTCACATTTACAGATACTTTAAAAATTAAAAAAACAGCCGATTTTCAATTAGATGGCGCTGGCACGAATGTCCAATGGGATTCCGCTGCCTGGGTTAACTTGATTCAATTGGATTCAGGTATTCGTGGATATGACACTAAGTTTAAAGTGCTTTATTCGGATGCAGGTGTTTATGTATTTTTTACAGGAAATGATAAAAAAGTGACTTCTACTTTTACAAAGGATTTTGATAATTTATTTACTGCTGATGTTTTTGAAGTATTTTTTCATCCAGCACCTAAAATGCCTATTTATCTAGAATATGAAGTGAATGCGTTAAACGCAGAACTGGTGTTATTGGTACCGCATCTAGATAAAAAAGCGATGGGGTGGACACCATGGCATTATGAAGGGAAGCGTAAAGTGGTTAAAAAAGTGCAAGTACATCAGTTAAATAATGAAATGTATAAATGGACTGCAGAATTATTTTTCCCTATTGCACTTTTCGGTCCTTTGCAAAATACGGAATTAAAAAAAGGGGTTTGCTGGAATGCTAATTTTTACAGATTAGATTATGATGCAGGTAGAATGATCAAGTTTGCTTGGTCGCCAGTTAACGCAAGCTTTCATGAGTATGATAAGTATGGGGTAATACAATTTAACTAAGTAGTATCTAGCAACTAACATAGCCCGTATATTTTATTTCCGAGCTATTTTAAAAAAAGGAATTTAATGGCGCTGTTTTTATAAATGAACAAGCCCCGTCCCGATTTATCGGGATGGGGCTTGTTGTTAATACTTATATATAACTAATCCTTTGGTTCTTTCTTATGCCAATAGGAAGCAAGTATAGATCCTGTAATATTCATAAATGGTCCAAATACGGCAGCAGCCAATCCCATGGTTGCAGCTTTTCCTAACTTCTCGGCAAGGCCAGAGGCTAAGCCACCATTTTGCATACCCACTTCAATAGCTACAGTGCGACAGTCTCTTTCAGGCATTTTAAATAATCGAGCACTCCAATACCCCAATAAATAGCCAAACGTATTATGAATTAAAACAATGATTACTAATAATGGTCCGATTTTTAATAAATTATCACGGCCTGAAGCTGTAATAATGGTAATAATACATGCGATACCAACCATCGAAACAATTGGCATTGCGTCATCTACCCATTTTGATCTTCCTTTTAAAAGTTTATTGAAAATTAAACCAGCACCAATAGGTAAGATGATCATTTTATTTATATCCCACATCATTTTTATTACGTCAATTTCAACTAATGCGCCGGCAAATAATTTCATTAGTAATGGTGTTACAAAAGGGGCTATTAGTGTAGTGATTGAAGTAATTGTAATGGATAGTGCCAGGTTGGCTTTTGCTAAATAGGACATTACATTTGACGCAAGTCCACTAGGAGAGCATCCAATCAATATAATTCCAGCAGCAATCTCAGGAGGGAAATTAGATAAGCTTGCTAAGGTAAAGCCTAAGGTTGGCATAATTATAAATTGACTAAAAACACCAATAATTACTCCTTTGGGTGTCTTAACTACTGCGGCAAAGTCATTCATGCTCATAGAGGTTCCCATACCAAACATAATAATTTGAATGAGTGGTACAATCAGTCCGCCTAATTTAAATCCACCCCATACTCTAAAATATTCAGGGTGAAACATGGACAACGATACAGCTGAAAATATAACCATCGTAAAACTTAATCCCTGTAAATTTTCAGTTGCTTTAACGCCTAGGCTTAAGGATAAAAATGCTAATGCTAATGCGAGTCCTAAAAAATCATTGGTATGCATTAAATACAACACGCCTGACAGGGCAAATAGTCCTAAAGATAAATACAGAAATGGTTTGTAATTTTTCATTTTATTTTTTTAATTGAACTTACCAAGTTCTTTTTTCTAAAAACTTTTCAAGTGCTTCTTTGGTAATAATGGGTTCGTTAGGGTGTGCGCTTATCCAATTTAAAAAGGAAGTTTTAATTTCTTCTGTCCATTGGTTGTCAATTTGACCTGCATTGTATTTGCCTGATTTTAAAACGTCTTTTGAAAAACGATCGCGCACTGAAATAAATTCTGAAGTAGCGACTACTTTTTCAGCCATATGTGCAGGTATAAATAAAACGCCTTCTCTCTCAGATAAAACTAAATCGCCAGGCATAACTATGGCGCCACCAATTTTTATAGGCCCATTAAGTCCTATAAGGACCACTTCTTCTAAAAATGAGGGATGAAAATCACGAACATAGGCGTTGAAGCCTTTGAGTTGCGATAATCCTGATAAATCCCGAGCAGCGCCGTCAAAAATAACACCATTGCCGGTTTTATTAAATATAGATGCCCCTAAATTATCACCTATCAAAGTGCCTTGTGCTATTTTGCCAAATGCTTCAGCAACATAAACATCACCTTTTTGTAAAATTTGAATAGGCCAAGCATTGGTATTGCCAGTGCGCCCTTCTTTTTTACCACGCTCTTTTATAAGCGCTTCAATATCCGGACGGGTAGGGCTGTACTTTGCAGTAACAGCGCGACCTACCACTGGAACATCATCGTGCACCATTTTCCAATTCCCTTCAAACTGATTATTGTATCCTTCATTATGAAGTACTTGCCAAGCTTCTTCAATACCAATTTTTTTTGCTCTAGCAATTAACGCATCACTTATTTTAGGGCGACCATCTTCAAACCTTTCCCCCTTCCAATTAGATGTAAGATATTCTAATTCCGTTTTAGGAAATAATTGTGCTTGGGTTAAATAAAACGAACCAGTCAATAGTAGTAGTAATCCTATTTTTTTCATAATCCCTTTTAATTTATTTAGAAGCACTTTGTAAAACTTCTTTTAATCTTTTAGCAACAAGTTTATCTTCGCCTTCTTGTAATGACCATGCAGTCATTCCAATATTATCTTTGCCGCCCACTGATTCAATGGAAGGGTTCCCGTTACGTAAATCCAAACGTAATTGTTCGCCTGTTTTACTAATCTTACTATAATCAAATGAAATATTTAAAGTAGGCGTAACGTTTCCTAATACTGGTGTTGAAATGGTTGTAGTAACACCTGGAACTGATTCTGCAGCTGCTTGTATTTTTTTGATACGCTCTAAAAATATAAGTGCTTCAGCATCATGGTCAATTTTTACAAATTCTTCAACTGCAACAAGCATTCCTAAAATTTCTTCTTTGTTTACTTTCATACCACGTCCAATCGTTTCCCCACGCGGAGGCATGGACAAACGGGCTGCTTTAATTAAATCTTTTTTACCCATTAATAAACCAGCACTTTGAGGTCCTCTTAGTGCTTTACCACCAGAGATAGCAACAAAATCAAATCCCATTTCGTTGAAGCGCCAAAGGTTGCTAACAGGAGGTACATCGGCTGCAATATCAATCGTAGTAGGAATACCATATTTCTTTCCTATGGCTACCCATTCTTCATGTTGTATTTTTCCTTTATCAGATTGCACATGTAAAAAATGCATAGCTGCAGTATTTTTATTGATGGCATTTATCAATTCTTCCACAGTTTCCACCATTACAATTTTAACACCGGTGTTGGTTAATGCTTGATTATAACCAATGGCATGTGCTTTTTGACAAATCACTTCTGTTTTCATACCTGTGCCATCCAATTTAGGAAGTGCTCTTACTTTAACTGGATCAAGTCCAGTTAATATGCCAGCCATACCTAATGTTAAAGCAGCAAAAGCACCACTGGTAACAACCACTGATTCTGCTCTTGTGATTTCCGCCAATCTTTCACCGACTTTATCTTGTAATTCATCTAGCATACAAAATTTGTGCGAAGCTTGTCTTATGGCTTCCACTGTTGCAGGGCGCATCAGCGATGCGGTCATTGCGGTATAAGTTCCGGCAGCGTTTATAAATGTACGAACCCCTAATTCTGCAAATAAATCGCGCTTCATAGCTACTGCTAATGGGGTAGCCATTGGTGCAGCATTTGCTGTTGATAATCCACCAACAATCGATGCACCCGCAAGTGGTGTGATGGAAATATATTTTAACAGGTCTCTACGTTTCATGATATTTAGTTTTAAATTTTTAGTTTGCAATTGCAATACAATCCATTTCAACCAATGAGTTTCCTGGAACACCACCATAGGTAGCAACGGTTGTTCTTACTGGAGGCTTTGGTCCAAAGCGGCCTTTAAAAACTTCATTCATTTGTTTGTAATCACCTAGGTCAGCTAGGTATACATTTACTTTTAAAACTTTATCCATGGAGGAACCCGCTTTGATCAACTCTTTTTCTAATTCTTTTAATACATGATCCGTATGTGCTTTTATATCTCCTTCAAAATGTGCGCCTTTGCCTGCAACAAAAACCATACCTGCAAATTTAGTTGCACCAGAAAAAAGCGGAATGTCTTGGTCCATTTGTACATTAAATACTTCTTTGCCATTTTCATCTACACCGGAATTTGGTGTTGCATTTGCGGCAACACTAGCACCCGTAATTCCTAAGAATCCAGCAAACATTTTTTTAAAAATCGAGCGGCGGTTTTGAGGTTTCATTTTTTTAAATTTTATTTTATTAATTTATTTAAGTTCCACAATCATTTCAATTTCAACCGAAATATTATTAGGAAGTGCGGCAACCCCTAAGGCAGAGCGCGCATGCTTTCCTCTCTCTCCAAAAACTTCCACCATTAAATTGGAAAATCCATTCATTACAGCGGGCTGTTGTACAAAGGCAGGATCTGAATTTACCAATCCAAGCACTTTCACAATACGCTTTACTTTATTCAAATCACCTATATAGGATTTTAAAGTAGACAACATTGAAATCCCCGTAAGTCTTGCAGCGGCTGCGCCTTCTTCAATAGTTACGTCTTTTCCCAAATGGCCATACATTTGTCCGCCCCCAGGTTTGTCAGGACCATGACCCGATAAGTAAACCAATTTTCCTACCTGTACTTGCTTTACATAATTAGCAATAGGCGGAACTACAGGGATTAAAGTGATATTTAATTTTTTAATTCTTTCTTCAGGATTTACTTCCATAGGATCATTTGAAAATACCAAACAAACAGGCGCATTAATTTTCATATCCTGATTGGTGTTGATTAATTTTCCAGTAGCATCATCAAATGAAAATATTTGCACCTTATCGTCATTTTGACTTGCAACAAAAACAAAATTACCCAATGGGGCGAAACTAAAATTTCTTGGTTTTTCTGCTACGGGTTGGTGATACATTTTCGTAAGCAATCCATTTTCGCTAATTTTAAAAATGGTCAATTCGTTACTTGTCACTCTATTAGTAGAAATTAGCCATTTGCCACTTGGGGAAATATGTATATCTCCACTTCCTTTAGAAGCTTTCGTGCTAGATGTATCTGCTACAATGGATTGAATTTTATTAAACTTATTTTGGTCAATTGCAAAAACATCCACAGTGCCCGACATTTCATTTATTAAATAGCCATGCTTACCTGTGGCATCAAAAACAAAATGTCTTGGGCCGTTTCCTGGCGTGATTGAAATGGCAGTATAGTTTTCGTCCAATAATCCATCCGCGTAAATTTTATGCTGATAAATTTTATCGCCACCTAAATCAGTAACTAATAAATAGGAGTGATCCAAACTTAAAACAACATTATGGGCATGTGATGCTTCTTGTCTTGCTTTATCAATACTTGATCCATTGTATTTTATTTCTTGTGCAATGGGGAGTAATGTACCGTCTTCGCTTGTTTTGAAAACACTCAAGCTTCCCGAAGTATAATTAGCGGTATACACTGTTTTACTTTCGGAACGATAAGTAATAAAACAAGGCCCCGCTCCTTTAATGGCGGAGTTATTTATTTTTTCAAATTCATTATTACTATTTAGTTTATATGAATTTACGGAGGAAGCATCTTTTGATCCTTCTGAAACAGCGTACATTAATTTACCCTCATTCGCTAAAGTTAAATAAGAAGCATTTGCGTTTTCTTTGGTATACAATAAGCTAGGTTTACCTGTTACTGCGTTTACAGCATATACTTCAATGCCTGGGTTTCCTTTTTTTGTATAGGATCCCACTAGCAATTGATATTGATTCGTGTCGGCAGGCGAAATGTTAAGTAAGTTGGTTACTAATAGTGTGGCAATAAAATTCATAGCAATCGATTATATTTTGAGTCTTAAATTAATGAATAAAATGCATATTTTACCGTGTATAACCCATATTTTATACACTTTTTTTAAATAGGTTATGATTAAGGACATCTTCTATAGAATTTTGCATGGTAAATTTTGGGATGAGCGGTATTCTTAAAAAAATTTTATCCAAGCAATTGATTTCGTTTTCAAAATGTGTAGCTTTCCTATATCAAAAACGATTTTCTTATTATTTAAATTTAATTTATATGAAAAAGCAGTATGCACTATTATTGGGTTTACTTGTATTTAGTTTAGGGGTAATTGCCCAAAATACAGGACCCATCTATGATGTATTAGTTAAGGGCGGTCATGTAATTGATCCCAAAAATGGCATCGATGCAGTTATGGATGTAGCTATTAAGCAAGGTAAAATATTTAAAGTTGATAAAAATTTAAATCCCAAAGATGCAAAACAGGTGGTAGATGCTACTGGTTTAATTGTAGCACCAGGTGTTATAGATATACATGCTCATGTATTTGCAGGTACACAAGCAGATCATTATTTAAGTGATGGTCTAAGTGCTTTAATGCCTGATGGTTATACATTTAGAGTAGGGGTTACTACTGTGGTGGATTGTGGCGGTGCAGGTTGGAAAAATTTTGCCACTTTTAAGAAAAATGTAATTGATGTATCCCAAACTAGGGTACTTTCTTTTTTAAATATTGTTGGTGAAGGAATGCGTGGCGGAAATTACGAACAAGATTTGGCAGAGATGAATTCAAAATTTGCTGCAAGTGCTGCTAAACAATACAGTGATTATATTGTAGGGTTTAAATTGGCCCATTTTAATGGGGAAGATTGGACGCCAACGGACCGTGTTGTTGAAGCAGGGAATTTAGCAAAACTACCTGTAATTATTGATTTTGGTGGCTCCAAGCCTAACCTACCCATTCAAGATTTATTTTTTAAGCATTTAAGACCAGGGGATATTTACACACATACCTATGCAGCACTTGGTGGTGCGCGTGAGGAAATTGTAGATGAGAAAAATAATCTTAAGCCATTTGTATTAGAGGCACAAAAAAGAGGAATCATTTTTGACGTGGGTTATGGTGGGGCAAGTTTTAATTATTCACAAGCAATACCAGCTTTGAAAGCAGGCCTATATCCAAACACCATCAGTACTGACTTACATACGGGTAGTATGAATACTTCCATGAAGGATCAATTAAGTGTGATGTCCAAATTTTTAAATATGGGTATGTCATTGGTGGAAGTGATCAAGGCGAGTACATGGAAGCCTGCACAGGTTATTAATCGCCCATTATTGGGTAATTTATCTGAAGGTTCCGAAGCGGATATTGCCATCTTTAATATTAGAAAAGGCAATTTTGGCTTTTATGATAAAACTGGATTCAAATTAAAGGGCACTGAAAAACTTGAATGTGAAGTTACCATCAAGGGGGGCAAGGTTCTGTTTGATTTAAACGGACTAGCGAATCCTATTTATGTAAAATAAATTATTTTGTTTCACTAATATTCTGAAGTTGCATTTGTTTGATCTTGATTAACCTTAATCTTTGACGAACAACTGCAACTTCTGTTTTTGTAACAGAATCCGAATGGTTATCAAAGTTGCGTCTAATATAACTTAGTACACTTGCAATATCCTGATCAGGTAGTTGTGAAAATTTTGGCATCATACCAACAAAAGGCTCGCCGTTAATTTTTATAGGTCCTTCCAATCCTTTTAATATGACCGATATTAAGGTGTCCTTATTCCCATTCACCCAATCCGATGCGGCAATAGAAGGGAATCTGACGCCATCGCCTTTCCCATTTTTCTGATGACACATCAAGCAATTCATTTGGTATAATTTTTCTCCACCAATGGCTACTTTGTTACGCTCTAAATTATCTAAAACGATATCTGGATTTTTAACGTAGGTTCTGTTCTCTCTTTCTTTCATTTTTGCCAAACTCTTTTCAGTGAACTCCTCTTTTTTTCCATTGAATTTCACTTTCCAAATTTTTCCTTTTTCTGATTCTGAAATATATAAGGAACCATCTGGACCTTGCGCTAATCCCATCGGACGATATTTAGAATCACTGGTATTCACTAAAGTGTCTCTTCCCGTAAAACCATCTGCAAATACTTCCCACTTTTGTGGTTTGCCATTTACAAAAGGAACGAATGCTATAATGTATCCAGCTTGCGGGTACGGCGCACGAATAGTGGATCCATGAAATGCAACAAACGCACCATTTTTATAACGAGCAGGGAATTGATCACCAGTATAAAATAATAAATCATTTGGTGCAAAATGTCCAGGGAAACCAACTATCGGTGTTTCAATGGTCGTATCTGTATTTTCAATTTCACCATTACCGCCATATTCAGGATTTAGCATTACTTTTCCTTTCATTTGATCAAAGTAGTAATAAGGCCAACCAGCATTTGCCCCTGGTTTTAATTTATAAAAAGCTTCAGAAGGCAATAATGCACTTTGCCATGCATTATAGTATTGCGGCCAAGTATTTACAAGTCCATCTCTTCCATGACCCACACAATACAAGGAATTATCCTGTGTGTTCCAAGTCATTGCTACTAAGCTTCTTAAACCAGTGGCCACTTTTACACCATCAACGGTTCTAAATTGATTCAATTTATTTTCATCAAACATCCATACACCTGCATTAGAATCTAAAATAGGGCAGGGCAGCATGCCTGGGGAACCAGGTAATCTATTTTCCACTTGACAAGCATCTGATGGCGCACCAAAGGGAACAAAAATATGTCCTTTACCATCGAAAGCCAATGGTTTACCATCATGTTCTCTTCTGCGACCACTATCAATAACAATGTATTCAGGTTCGCCCATGGGAACCATTGACTTAGGATTAAGTTTGTATCTATAAACCAACATTTCGGAACTGGTGTATAAATAACCATTGTGAATACGCATACTGGTTGCATAAGCACCCTCTCTAATTTTTGGGCCGAAATTTTTAATGATGTCAGCGCGACCATCTTTATTTTCATCTCTTAAAACAAAGTTCATTCCACCTTCCACAAAACGATTTCCTTTCACATAGATATCCCCATTATCGTTCACTGCTAGGTGTCGCGCTCTGCCAGGTAGGCTATCTACTACTA
>Ga0209358_10001731_pt1 | contig 17121 bp, 16 predicted proteins | sample LauGreFa1BDMLBSN_2_FD_187574 | JGI IMG/M metagenome (GOLD analysis project Ga0209358, IMG submission 187574) | Freshwater lake microbial communities from Lake Michigan, USA - Fa13.BD.MLB.SN (SPAdes) (version 2) | ecosystem: Environmental > Aquatic > Freshwater > Lake | place: Lake Michigan, USA... | reverse complement strand
TCTGCTTGTGGTAATGAAGGCACAAATCTGTATGTAAATAGTGTGGTTTCAGATGTAGATGTCAAGTATTTAGGTTGTTATACAAATGTGCCTGGAGCCATGACAACCATCAACAATATAGACAATTACGACGATTGCAAGTTATATGCCATGAACAAAGGATATAAGTATTTTGGTTTGGTAAATGCAAATACTTCCACACAAAAGGTGACGTGTGTAGTTGGTAATGACAAGGCCAAAATTACAAGCAAAGGGCTTGGTTATGTATTTAATGAAAAAGTATTGTTTACTACAAGTAGTAAGGGTTCATTATCAGCATTATTAACAAATGAAGGACAAATAGTATTGTTAAATGCTGCGAATGGTACTGGCAAGGTTGGTGCAAGAATACCGAGTATCGTGGCTAAAAATTGCCAACAGGGCGGGACAATACGTCTTGATAATGCAACGTATGGGGGTAATTGCAACGCATTAACAAACACTATCACAAATAGAGAATGTCAAATGCGTTGGGGTAATTATTGTTTTTCATGGAAAAATGTTTTTAGTAGTGTCCCAAGATTTCCCAATGTGTCCGGAAATAATGTAAAAGGCAAATTAAATGAGCTATTACAAAACGGCACATCCAAGGAACAATATTCGCCAATATCGACCATAGTGTCTGATTATGTGGATAAAGGTTTATCATTGTTTACTAGCGGGATTAATAATAGTATTTTTGGTGATACGGCACCAGGTTGTGGTAAGAATTTCATCGGAAATTACTATTGTGGCGCGACTTCAAAGCAATTAAATGCAAACGAGAATGGGAGCATTACCATGGATTGCAATGACGTAATTGCTACGTGTCAATTTTTTTTAATCCTTCAAGACGATGGAAACATGTGTATTTATAGAGGAACCGGTCCAAATGATAACCAAGGATTAATATGGCAAAGTGGAACTGCTGGTAAGCAATTCAACCGCGGAAATCCCAAGTCAATTGCGACATTGGGCAAATATGGTCGCAATTATATGCGCGTGGGTGAATATTTGAATGCAACCGAATGGATAGGTTCCACAAATGGGTCGATGAAGCTAATGATGAATGTGGATGGTAGTCTTGTTTTATATACTACACAAGCCTACGATAGCTGGATTACATTGAAAAATGGTAAAATTGCGAGTGTCAGCGCGGATTTTACTGCAGTATATGAAGTATCGAAAGTCGGAATACCTGCTAATTTGGGCAAGATGGGTTACATAGATGATAATGGTGTATTAAGTGAATATCCGGATAAGATGATTGGTGCAGGTGATGGATATACGCCATTTAAAAATATGAATAGTCCTTCAGGGGATCTTTCAGGCATGCCGTTAACGAACAAGACACCTGAATCTTGTAAAACAGCATGCGATAACAATGTAAAATGTTTTGGCTACGTATATGATAAGAGTTTTGGTAATTGTTTCTTAAAAGATAAAAATGTACTTCAAAATAATAAATATAACAATCCAGCTACAGATTTTTATTTGCGGAATACAAAGGTAATCGGTGCGAATTCGTCATGTGAAATACCAGTGGTTAATACTGATTCAACTACTTGGAGTTATTATCAAAAAAGTGGAAAATCAATGAATAGTGATAGCTTGTGTAGCAAATTTGCCCATGTGGGAGAGATGCCAGTCCTCGCATATAAGAAGGATTTTGAAGATAAAAAGAAGATATCTGATGATTTAGCCGCAAAAATAGATGATATGAATAGAATATTACAAGCTAGACGAGGGTCACAGCATGCTCAAACTGCACAAAATACCCGCTCAGACGCGACAAATAATTTCGTTTATAATCAAACGATGGATACAAAAATTCCGAAGGCGATTGAAGTTTCAATACCAAGCGCGATAAAGAAAGAGCCTTTTGCAAATATCAACGATATAAACTCGCCGTCGCAAAGAGTAAAAAGTGTGCAATTTAAAAATATAGACGCTATAGTAGACGATAGTAACTTGGTTGTTATACAAGAGAATTACACTTATGTTTTGTGGTGCATTTTAGCTGTCGTGACAAGTATAGTCGTTGTGAAAACGTTAAGAAAAGAACAATAAACAATTTCTATTATATTTTTGCACATTTAACCAACCAGCTATAATATAAATATATAAATATATATACATATATTTATATGTTACCCCAAAAAGTAATCATTTGTGGTGTAGTAAAAAATGTAGAAAAATCTATCGAAAGAAACATTCAACATGCATTAGATACCGGCAGTAAGTTTGAACAATTTAAATTAGTAATATATGAAAATAATTCAACAGATAACACAAAAAATATTTTGAATAAATATACAACAAATACAAATATTAAAATAATATGCGAAAATATCGAAGGGTATGATAAGAAAGAAAATAATAAAATATGGGCTTATACTGCGGTTACTGGAGGTAATCATCCATGTAGAATAGAACATATTTGCAATGCTAGGAATAAGTTATTAGATGAAATTAATAAATCAGAATATGATGAATTTACACATGTTATTATGATTGATTTGGATTCAAATGGATGGAACATTTCTAGTATTTTGAATAGTTTCAATATATCATGTGATTGGGATGCAATTTTTGCTAATTCATCTCATTACTATGACTATTATGCTTTAAGGACACAAAAATTTCCTTTCGGACCAGAAATAATCGGTGACTCTTTTTGGAATTTACCTAGTTATAAATTTGAAAATGAATTAATTCCAGTATATTCAGCATTTAATGGTATCGGTATTTATAAAAAGGATATTTTTAAAAAATATAAATATGATTTTATTGTTAATGATGACGTAAAACAATTTTATAGAAATTATTTACAAAACAATGATATTTCTAATACTATTATGCATAATATTCAAAACAAATGCAATAAATTTCCATATGGAAATAAAGATGAATTAACAGACATTTATTGGAAGTCAAATAGTGGATATGATGGTTTTGTTATATGTGAACATGTTCCTTTAAATTTTGCTTTGTATAATAATGGTTATAAACTATTCATAAATCCTAATATGATTTATTTTAGGTAGTTTGTAAGCAAATATATATTAAAATATTATATTATCTTACTATATATTATACAAATAATGAGCAAACAGGCAACCAAACTTTATCAGGATAAAAATACTGAACTATCTAGTTATATAGAGCAATTATCAAAAGTAGAACAACAATTAATAGAGCAGATTAGCGGTGCAAAAGACCAAAAAGAGCAGGCCAGGTTGTCAAATAATCTGGTATTAATTCAAGATACGCGCACAAATTTAATCAATGCTTTAAGTAGTATAAACGCTTATTATAGCCAAAATTTAATTGGATCTTCTCATACGCTGGAGCAGCAAACGAATGCTGTTGCTATTATGGACAAGGAAATGGAACAGGCCAAGAAGCGTTTAGCATATATTAATGAACAAAAAGAAAATAAGTTACGAGTTGTAGAAATCAATCAATACTATAGCGCCTCTTATGCTGAATGGACCTATCTAGTGAAAATATTAATTATAACGATTCTTGCATTTGCGATAGTTATTAATATGACTACATATTTTCCAGGGTTACCTACTGAATTGTATTCTATGCTGATGTTTATTATTAGCGTTGTTAGTTTGTATTATATATTTATGTCAATCGTGTCTATTTATTCTAGGGACAATATGGTGTATGATGAGTATAACTGGAACTTTAATATAAATAGTGCGCCTAAAATGGGAACTGATGCATCATTTAAAAATGCATTCAAATTGCCAAGTATGATGTCATGTATTGGTGAAAATTGCTGCCAAGGTGGAACTCTGTGGAACAATGATATAGGTAAATGTGTTACACCTGAAGTGTCTACTATTACAGGTAAATGTTCACCTGGCGGTGCAAAATAATCTTAGTTTAGCCATTTTGATTCGGTTCTCAATAACATTATACAAGCAAAAATCTTTTACTTGTATAATATAATATAATATATGTCGTCTTGTGATGAAAAAACTGCCAAATTATTACAAGAACAATCCGCAAAATACGATACTATTCTTGCAGCAAACTCCCCATCGGCACAAACAAATAAAATTATTCAACAAGCACAAGCATATTTAGCGTGTGATGCTGATTGTCAACGCGCGAAAAAAGAACAAGTATTGTTAAACGATTATCAATCTGCGCAAATGCGACTATTTAATGGGACGGATAATTTAGATTCTACGTCCAAAAATTATTATACGTTTGCGAAAGGAGACAGCGGATATAATGATTTTAACAAAGGAAAACTTGGCGACGTTGCCAATCAAATTGCAAGCAAATATTCAACAATGTTTAATGAAATAGTGCATAATTCGGAGATTCTTAACAATGTATATCAGTCAGATTTTACCAACGTAAATCATGCAAAAGAATTACACCAGACATTGGTGCAAAAAAATAAGGATTTGAATACACTCCTAAAGGATACATTGAACGATATTTCTACGAGCGACCGAAAAACATATTACGAGGATCAAGAATTAGATGATTTACACTGGTGGTACAATATCTACCTAGCAATATACCTTATTTTGTTAGTTACGTTTGTTGTATCATCGTTTTTAGTGCCAACTGAAATGACGAAATATAAGCGGATAGCGGTAGTTGTATTTTTAGCTTTATATATATTTTTGGCAAAGTATGCAGCCATTGCGCTTATCAAGTTGTGGGAATATATTGGGTCTTTTTTCCCAAAGAATGTGTATTTGTCGATTTAAACGCTATGTAAAATATATTCATTTATAAATTGTGTCCGTTGTTCGCGCGTCAATATCCCCCAAATTAGTCGCGCCCTACGCTCGTGATTATCCATATTTGTATCTGGAAAATATCCAGTTTGAAGGTACATGTCTACTGCATGCAAATTCCCAAGCAAGCGCCTTTGTTGGAGAGAAAAGTCCTTGTTTACACAAAAATTTACAAGATCCGTCATGAGTATGTTATCGTTATAATCAAATGCATATACGTTCTCTATGATACGATAATCTGATACATAACTTCGCACATCGGACATTAATTCTTTGGATTGAGGGAGGTAGGTGTAAGGTAAAATCACAAGTTGAACAACCAGCTCATGAACGCCTATAAGATTTGCTAAAAATTTTATCATATAATAATTATACTATTGTATGATAATACATAAACTTTATATCGTTTCAATAAACATGAAGCCTTGCTAGTTTGTCCGCTTGGTCGTTTCCGATAGAATGAATATCCATTTTTTGAGTATGTGCGCGTATGTGTATAAACCGAACATTGGTTGAATGATCTTTATAAAGCTCATATGCGGTCCTGACCAATTCTTTATTTGGAATATCCACATTCCAGTTTTGTTTATAGCACTTTTCGCCATAGGTAGAAACGCATTTTATGGCATATTCTGAGTCTGTAACGATGGCTACTTTTTTGCCAGAAAGAAGGTCGGGGCGAATAATATCATGTGTTTGCACGATGGCTGTCAATTCTGCAAGATTGTTTGTTTGTTTACCTAGTAGTTTTGCTGATACGTTGCGTGAGTCATTTTCTCCAAAAAAGATTCCAATGCCAGCAGACGCAACGCTTGTTCCATTTTTAGAGCAAGCGCCGTCTGTGTAAACATAGTAGTCGGGCTCAAAATCTACCAACTCAACAGACGATGATGTGTATTGCATAACTCCGTTGTTCGATACGAATTCTTCTGCTTCTTGTTTCGTATCGAATTTTTTATATGATGCGTTTTTAAAACCTTTGACAGAACGATTACACTCGTCCCACGTTGAAAAAACGCCAATCGCCCGCCCATTTGCAACGGCATAATACGGCATATTATTATAAAAATAGTTTATAGTTTGTCTACATATATAGCAGCCAAGTCTTTAAGCCCTTTTCAAATATATTATAGGGCGCGATAACCCACAACCCACAACCGACTCATAAATATTTCTTGTCAATGGCCGTGCTCTCCGCTACGCGACGAATTATCTTTCCAAAGTCACGCTTTACTTCTGCGTCGTCTACTGGACCGATGGCTTCCATATTGATTCTCAAGTATTTGTCGGTTTTTCTGTTGTTGTATTCCGTGCAACCTTGATTCGCCTTTTTCCAATCATCCACCTTCAAAATGTTCTTGAGTGTTAGTTGCTTAATAATCTTTCTCAGCCGGTCTAGGTTTGCATTGTCTCTCTCCCATTTGTTGTCGTCCTTGATATGTATGATTTCTCTCTTGACGTCGCTACAATGAATCGGTCGCTTGGTTATATCTAATTTGTTTAAGCGATCGACAAAGAGTCGAGACATGCCTTCGGCGAAGCCCAATTCACCCATATTTTCCAGCTCCGGCAAAGTCATTTCAAGCGATTTAATAAAATCCTTCATATTCATCGCATCTTTGCACGTCTCATTCAAGAAGAAATTGAGATTGAATGTCTTGTTGTTATTGTTGTTATGGCTCAGTGTATTATTATTATTTCCTTGGCTGTTTTTTGCGACATCTATCATCGTCTTGTTTTGTTCCATCATCTGGTTGCTTTGTTGGATTAGCAAGTTTTTGAATTCTTGGTTTTGCTTAACAAGTTCAAGTATGAGAGTCATTTGCATGTCCTCTGTCGATGAATGTGGTGGTGGTGGTGGTGCTTGTTGTTTAGGTGGATGTGTTGTATCTATTATATTATTTATGTCGACACACGTCTTCTTGTGTCTAGATAATCCCTGTCGATATTTATAAGTATTGCCACACGTACATACAAGTGGAGGGGGATTATTGTCACCACATGTAACCATAGTTGTCATCTTTACATGTTTTGGAGTAGTTATATGTTTGGTATAATCCTTTTTATTAGACGTATGATAGTCACATATATCACACTCAAAATTTGGAGGGGATTTATTTGAATAATTTGTAACCATTCTCCTTATATAATGGTTATATAAAAATCCCCTAAAGATTCCGCGTCAATAAAAATAAAAAAATTAGCGTCACAAATTTTGAATTATTTTTTTTGTGACCAGACGATAAATTTCAATTATGGTCACAAACGTTCGATTTTCCAAAAGTATTTTAGGAAATCCAAAAATGGACATTTATAAATGTCCAATTTTCATTTCTTGAAAAAGGATTTGGAGTAAAAAATCGTAAAAACGCAAGGGTGGGAACTTTTTCCCACAAAACAAAAAAATAAATATATTATTTGTTTGTTCAGTTTTCTAAGTTTTTATTTTTTTGTTTTTCTTTATTTAATCAACCATTTCAATCAACTCGTCCGTCTTTTCAGGATAGGCAATCTTTATTCCCGTCCAACCAGTCGGCTTCCATTTGCCAAACTTCTTTTCCATATACTCATACAACTCTGTGCCCTTGGGCATCTTACGCATACCTTGTGATTCTTGAAACCACATCTTGAACTCGTTCGCCAACTCCTTCTTGCAGACCTTGTCCGATGCGACGTCCGTCTTTATAATCATTTCGCTGACAAATGCTGCAATATGATCCTGACCTTGACGATATCTGTTAGATGATCCCTTTACTATGTCACAATCTTCCACATGTCCGTTTGTTTCAAATGCACGCTTAACTAGCATACTCATAAACAAGGGCGCCCAAGCAATAATTTTATTATCTAAATCAAGGTCCTTCAGAAAGTGATACGGCTCGTTTTCATCTAAAGTATCCACAAACTTGGACATGAAATCACAAATTCGAATACGTCTCCATGTGCCATCATCATTGCTGTTGATTTCAAACAATGTATTGGTGCACACACACAACTTGAATTGAGGTGTGAATGTCTCGCTTGCAGAATACAATGCACGCGCTTGAATTTTATCACCACCCGTCAATTCCTTCATCACACCTTCATTAATACGCGTATCCTTCGATGGCTCTTGCATAACTGCATATCTTAGACCCTTCAACTGAATCACTTCACTTGAGGTCCCACCAACACCAGGTCGTTTGTCACTCACCAATGTAATTGGCACAGTTCCAGCATACTCACCCAAAGCATGATTCATAAATTCTACCAACTTACTCTTTCCGTTGCTTCCACTGCCACGATAAATATTGAACGTCTGATTCAGATTCGTACCAATTAAACACGACGCCAAATGATCCCACATGTATTTGCATAGTTCTTCAACTGGGAACAACTGCTTCATAAAAGTTTGGATTCCGGTTATATGTTCAGCATCCACCACAGCATCAACCGGCTTATACGGAATTCCGGTTGACTTTGTGATATAATCCTGAGGATAACCATCGCGAAAACATTTGTTTTTAAAATCAATGACGCCATTCGTGAAACAAAGCAAGTATTTATTTGCGTCCATGTTTCTAGTAAAGAATTTGTCATAGAAGATCGCAGACGCCTCCTTCATGATATTATTTTTATCATTTGTTTTTCTCAAACGAATCTGCAACTCGCAGATACTCTTCATTCTCTTCTTGAACATCTCAGCACGTTCCGCATCTTGATTATCGCCGGAACGCTTCAAATCCTCGGTATACTGGTCAACTTTTTTTTGATACACGCTATGCATCTCTCTTGAAATACACAATCTCAATGTTTCACCATGATCAGGTTCCCATCGATGATTAATAAACGTATACCACAACGGCTTGCTAATTAAACTAGAGCAAACAAACCGGTCTTTGAACATATTATAAAGAACCATGGCAAGGTCATAATCCGTCGGGGAAGATATCGTCTCTTCAATATAACTATCTACCGTGCCCTCCTTGACGCGCTGAAACTCGTCAAACGCGTCTTGTTTTGCCCAATACATAATCGACCTTCTGGTTACACCAGATCCTTTATTATTATCAATGTGCTTATTCCAGACATTATACAATTCAGGAATACTATTATAATCAAAATCAGACGCCTTGCTACGTAGCAAGACCCACGACAAGAACAAACGCTCATCTGTGTGCTTCAACGCAAATGCAACTTGACGATTCAACAGATGTGAACCCGGTTCATAATACTTTTCAGGCAAGACTTGCGCATATTCGTGCGTCTCCTTGACAAAATACTCCGCAGGTGTGAGCGTAGATAAGATTTTATTGATTGCGCGCACAAGAACATCCTTGTTGGTAATGGATGATAACGGAATATCGCCACTCATATCATCCGCCTCATCGTCGTCATACAACAATCGAAGCTTTGCCTTGCTGCTCATCTTTGTACGCGGTTTTCCCTTGTCACCATTCAACATTTGCATATATTCCTCCGCAATAGCAGGGTTCATTTCAAATGCTGGATGATTCGGATATTGCGCAGACAACTTGAAGATGTTCTTTGACATGTCGAAATCCATCACGCGCTTCTCTTCAACCATAAATTCGCCATCATTGGCGTCATACTTAATCTCAAAATACTGGGTCATCTGATATGCATCATGACCAGGCTTTCGCGAACCATACATCTGCCAGTTCGTTTTTCCCTTGCTAATACCCTCGTCCAACACTGCACCCCAATTATTTGTAATGGGTAGCCCGTCCCACATCTCCGCAATTTTATCAACAATCCGTTTTCGCAACATAGTTTGCATTACATTGTCCATTTGAACGCCAATAACCATATGAATTCCGTCCTTGGTCAGCGACTTGTCTTCCAATCTATTCACCTTGGGTTTTTCCATGATATAAATGGGGAACTCCACATTTTCAACAAACGTGAAGAACCCCTTCAACTCCTCCAAATATAACAACACCATATCTTGAATATGCTCCTTCGAGTGCTGTCTGGTTTCCACTTCATAATTGTATCTAAAATCAAAATCGACTAATATCGGACCGCCAGACTCCAGTTGCTTCTCGGTTAAATATTCCATATGATTCTTGACAAACACCTTATCATAATAGTAGACAAAGAACGTGGGTAGCTCGTCCTGCGGGATATTATACGCGCCGCCATAAATTTGTAGCGTCTTGTCTGGAATTCGTGTATGAGTTGGAGTTGTTTTTGAATCATTCTTACCATTATGCTTTAACAGAAAGTCTGACAAATCCTTATATGATGCCATTTTGTAGTATATTAATGTAGTATATTATTTTATTTCTATTTCATTTTTTTTAAGATTTAATATATTAGAAACAATCCCGACTATTAATAAATCAATGCATAAATGGTATAAATCTAATTCATTATATTTTATATTATGGAAGAACCAACTATTTCTAAAGTTATCCCAAAAGATACTCTTATACGATTATTGCGCGATGTAAAATCTCTGATGAAAAATCCTCTCATAGATAATGGAATTTTTTATATTCACGATGACGTAGAAGTCTTGAAAGGATATGCCATGATAGTGGGACCCAAAGACACGCCTTATTTTGGAGGATATTATTTTTTTTCATTAAACTACCCAACTGATTACCCGCACACACCGCCAAAGGTAACATATCATACCAACGGCGATAATATACGATTCAACCCCAATTTATACAAGTGTGGCAAAGTATGCATTTCCCTTTTGAATACTTGGCGCGGGGAACAATGGACCTCATGCCAAACGATATCTTCTGTCTTGTTAACCTTGTGCACGCTGCTCTGCAAAGATCCATTATTGAATGAACCTGGTGTAATCAATACACACAAGGATTTTGCAACATATTCACGTATTATTGAATATAAAAATATAGAAATTGCCTACCTGCATATGATAAATAAAGATGAGCGCGTTTTTTCGCCCCAGTTTGATGTTTTTTACGGGTATATGAAAGAATATTTTCACAAAAACGTAGACGCTATTGCGGAAAATTTAGAAAAACATAAGAATGAAACCCCACGTCCAGAAAAGCTTGCAACTGGCCTTTATTCCATGACGACTATACTCGATTATAACAAGTTGTATTCCTATTTTTTGGAAACCAAAACCAAAATGGCTTAAACCATTTCTATTTAAAATTGATTTAAAATAATTATAATCAGCTTAATATATAGCTAATAACATGCACTTCTGTAATGTATGCCAAAATATGTATTACATTCGGATTGACGCGGATAATCCGAATAAGTTGGTCTATTACTGCAGAAAGTGCGGCAATGAATCGACTGATTTGCATGCAAATGATATTTGTGTGAGTAAGACGTATGTCAACCAAGGCGAACAAGCATTTACTCATATTATCAATAAATACACCAAACTCGACCCAACGCTTCCAAGATACAATACTATATTGTGCCCCAACCCCGATTGCACTACAAATACAAAAGATACCCCACGCGAGATTATTTACATCCGTTATGACGAAATAAACATAGATTATATTTACTTGTGTTCTACTTGCGACACGAGCTGGAAAACTGAAAAACAAGGATAATTAACATGCGCGTATAAAAATTGTATTGTATATATTGTATTTTTCTCTGTATATAATAATGACTGAGTATTGATTAGGTATAGACAAAGATGTATATTTAATTGGGGGTCTTAAAATTTTACACATTGGATACTTTACTATTATTTATCTAATATTTGGATATTTATACACAAAACTATTTGAAATGATTTATGGAAAATTCGATACTGATTCTGAAAACAAAAAGCCTATTGCTATACAAATATTGGAGTTAATTTCTATGTTATGGTTTGCTGCAGTATTTTTGTTTATTATATATCGTAGTGCTCATAAAATACCACATCCTAAGATTTTTAAGAATTATAAATACAGCTATAGTGAACATTTTAAAGCAATTCGAGAATCTGGAATATTTATATTTATGTTCCTATTTTTTCAAAATTCTATTTTTGATAAGGTTAGTAATAATTTTATTAATATCACGAAACATTTCAATGCGCTTAGCTTATAATTGCGTGACTATTATTTATCATTTCTATTGGTTTAAAATACGCGTTGCTCTAAATAAAAATTGATTTTTATTTAAAGTTATCTCTAGATTATATAATAGTAGCAATGAGTGATATAGAAGACGGACTTTTCAATAATTCAGACGACGACAATGATTCTGATGCAGAATCTGTAGCCGAATCAGAAATTGATTTTACAAATGATAAACCAAGTGCTGTCAAGATCCAACCCAAATTAGCAATCGGTAAGACCATAGCCGACGCGGGATTGGATGACGATGCGGAAGATCACGATGAAGTGTATGGTGATGGTGATGGTGACAGCGATGGTGAAGGCGTTATTGGAGATGACGATGACGATGATGACGATGAAGCAGCCGCGGTCGGCGACGATAGCGATGATGAAAATGTTCGCAGACCACCTGTTCCAAAATCAGCATCTATACTGGGTTCCGATAATATGTCAGACGATGATGGAGCTGATGGCGATGAGGATGAAGATGATACCGACGAAGATTATTTACAAAAATTTGATACAGATATTAAAAAGAACTACATAGTTGATTATCATCCAGAATGTATGATTCATAATTACGAAGAAATTAGCGCACTGACCAAAGTAATTCGCGACAAGGACAATGTTATCATAGACCCGTTGCATCGGACGATTCCATATTTGACCAAGTATGAGCGCGCACGTGTATTGGGACAACGCGCAAAACAAATCAATCTTGGAGCACGGCCTTTTGTGAAAGTACCTGAAAATATTATTGACGGGAATTTAGTGGCAGAGATGGAACTTGCACAAAAGCGGATTCCGTTCATTATTCGACGCCCGCTTCCTGGAAATAGTGGGAGCGAATACTGGAATCTAAAGGACCTTGAAATCATCACATTTTAACACCATATAAAATAATATAAAACACCCATAAAAATAAATAAATATTTTGTTTATTTTTATTTTATTTTACACATTTTTTATTTGACAATACGGGTTTTACTCGTCCACCGCGGCGCGACCCTTGTCCAACAACCAATCTTTTTGGGGTCTATCTACTAGCTCATTTCTCTCTATGATGGCGTTCAATATATAGGGTGTCATGTTTGCCTGTTGCATTTCATATCGCAAGCTGGAAGTATCCTTGGGGAAACAAGTGCCCCCGAATCCTTTCTGTCCGTCGTGTCCAGGCACTCTCGAATGACTTGGCAAGATTCGTTCGTCTGCCGTCGTCAATGCTCTAACCACCTCATAATTGACTTGCTTTTGCTCGCAAAATTGGTATATTTCATTGCAAAAGGAGACCTTCGTCGCCAAGTAACAATTCTTGAACATCTTGATCATTTCTGCCTCTTTGTTCGTGATAAAATGTAAATTATTATGCTTGATTCTGTCGTTTGCATGAGCCAAGCTAAACAAGGTCGATATTTTCTCTTTCATTTGCTCGTCTTCGGGTTTACCTAGCAAGCCAAACATCCAATCCTTGTTGTTAATAAAGTCGTCAATGAAGTTCTTTTCGGTTAAAAATTCAGGCATGAAATAGCAATTCAACTTGTCGCAAGTGCCTACTGGTACAGTAGATCGTAGGACAATAAATCCCTTGTAATCAATGGACGCCAAATCTCTTAGAACAGATTCAATGATATTTAAATGACATGAACCATTCTTTGACATGGGTGTCGGGACGCTGATGAATACTATCTCGCATTTATTCATATCTGCTAAAACGAGACCCTTCGGAACACAAGACTCGGGGTTGATATCATATGCCAAAATATCAATATCCTTGCATTTTAATTGAAAAGTAGCCTTTCCGACAAAGCCGTTTCCAATAATACCTACTATCATTTCTAAATATATCTTTCTTAATATTTTCAGGTTATTGACGAATTATCTAGTATACACTTTTGGTCATTTAGAGTGTAGACTATTTTATTTTAATACTTATTTATCAAATAAAATATATTTAATAAATATTTGTCATTTTCGTATTTCAATAAGTTGATGTGTAAACTATACTTTGCTCTAAACTATCTATTTTTAATTAGATCTAATATATAAAGCATCGCCCCACCCGTGTTGTGTCATATGAGTTAACACTCTTTTAAAATTATATTGTGATAAAAACGTATCAATTTCAGACATTAGACCACATTTTTTGTATAATTCTTTTTCATTAACTTCTAGATACATTACTTTTACGTGTTGGATAGAATTCATAGCACCTTTTAATGCCATAAGCTCCGCCCCTTGAATATCAAAATTCCAAAAATTATATTTAGATGCGTCAATATTGTTTCTTTCAAAAAAGGTATCAATAGTAATACTTTTTACTTGAATTTTATCTACATATACAACCCAAGGGTGTTCTTGTGAATGAGTACCAAAATCTAATACACTTGACGATTGTACATTATTTGAAATATTAAATACGATTTCTTCATCATTTTTATCTGTTATTACAGCATTATACACGTTAGGTATTCCTCGATTTATTGCTGCAGTAACTTTTGAAGGAATGGCATCAATCCATACAATATTTTCTTTTTTGATTCCTAAATTATTGTAAAATCCCATCTCTTCGCATTCATGTGCACCCAAATGAAAACTCCCATCAACATTTATATTATTTAACGTTAAAATTTTATTAATTTCTGCAAAACTAATCAACATTATATATTTAAATATCATATAAATTATAATATTTAAACGCAACTATTGCGATTTATGCAATTCCGTAGATAACTCAATAAATCTTTCTAAAAAAACTGAATTATCACCCAAATGAACTATTGAGTCTGATAATTCATATTTTAGCGTACCATCTAGTCTTGTATAATAAGAATATGGATTAAAATAAATATAGTTATTTTATTTGACATTTCTTCTAACAAAATATTTACTTTATTTGTATATCTAACTCTAGCTTCATCTGTTCCTATAAATGGAAACTCGTGTCTTATTGGTCCATGTAATGTTTCATAGTCTATTTGTTTAGTAGGTGGTATAACACCAACTATTATTATTTTTAAATTATCATCACCTATATTATTTTTAATTGTTTTGAAATAATTATTAACTAATTCTTTAATTATATCATCTTCAGCATTACCTGCATTTATTTGTCTTTGTATATGGCATCTACAATCAACTTCGCCATATACTAAAACAAGGACATCATTTTGTTTAATTTCATTTTTATTAAAATTTATAATAATATTATCTCTACCAATACGAAACATTGTAATAGAAGATTCACTACAATCTCTATATGGTAATTTTAAATTTTTGAAACTAATGCGCGCATGACTATCACCATATATATAAAGCATTATATATAGTATTATAATATTATTACACCTTTTAACATTTCAAATGCCGATTATTTGCACCATATCATTCCCCAATCTTGTTTTGGTATAGTATTTGATAATTTTGTTTTTATAGTATAAATATCATAAAAATCATTATCTTGTGGTCTAAATAAATAATTATCCTGATTTTGAATATAAAATTGTGTAAAACCTAAATGTAATAAATAATCTATACATTTGAAAGTAATATCATTTACTTCACTCGCCCATTCAAAACAAAGCAACTTAACTTTTTGAGTTAATGATGCAACACATTCATACTCTCCGCCTTCAACGTCTATTTTGATCAAATCTGGCAAGCCATATTGTTCTATTAATTTGTCTATAGTAATTGTTTTACAATTGATTTCTTTATAGCCATAATTATGAAATCTTGAACTTTCTGCTGTTAACCATTCCTTATTTATAGTTGATAAAGTATCACAATCCGCTTGATAAAATGTTATATCATTGCCATTGTTATTACAAACTGCATAATTAAGTAAAATTATATTATCATTTTTACAATTATCTACTAATCGGTTGAATGTTATGGGTGATGCTTCTATTGCAATTATTTTATTACATTTATTAATATTTACTAAACTCCAATTACCTATATTTGAACCTATATCAAAATACATGGTTGTACATTTTATATATATTAATTTAAATTAAATTAAACGCATATTAGTGAGCGTTTAAAATGTTAACAGGTGTAAAAATATCTTTATTTAGTATTTTTACAAAATATAAAATTTTCCAAACAATATAATTTTAAATTTATAATGCTAACAAAAGGAGTCTGGTCAAATTATCATGGGACAATGGGTGGCAAATAAATGGGATATACATTGATAGAATAACAATATAATAATATATTTTTACAATATTATACCCAGTGACCCCATGAAAGTCGCATTGTGTTTCATCATAAGTTATGACCATTCATTGAACAAGGAAAATATTTGGAGAGAATGGATAGAGGCCAACGCCGATATTATCAATGTTTATTTCCATTACAAAGACTACAGCAAAATAAGGTCTCCTTGGATAAAAGAACGCGTTATTTCTGCTAAATATATTGCAAATACTACGTATTATCACGTTGTTCCCGCCTACATGAATCTATTGTCTTATGCACACGATCATGACCCAGAAAACAAATGGTTCTGCATGCTGACAGATTCATGCGTACCCATTATTTCGCCACAGCATTTTCGCAACCTTTTCTTCCAAAATTATAATCATAGCATCTTTCGATGGAAAAGAGCTTGGTGGAATGTGTACTTAAATGGACGTGCCAATTTACGCCTCCTAACGGAAGAATTCCACCTTGGGCACGATCCTTGGTTTGTACTCAAGAGAGAAGATGCGTTGGCGTGCGTTCGATTCGCATTATCTGGCAATGTCATGTATAAACGCGTTTGCGAAGGTGGTCTTGCAAATGAAAGCGTATTTGCTATTATTTTGCACGGACTAAAACGATTAGAAAATGTGAAAAATGAGATTTCGCATGCTACAGATTGGACAAAAATGTCGTCACCCACTAGTCCATATGTATTCAAATACGGCACACCAGAAGACATTCAGTTTATAACGGACGCTCTTGACAAGAACAAACATGCCATGTTTTTACGCAAAGTAAATTCGTCTTTTCCAGATGAGATATTGAACGATTTCATTCGTAGACCTGCTCCAGAAAAAAAATGGACTTTACCGACTTCCTTTGTAGAATGGAGTATTATTACACGTCCGTTGCTCATTTTATTCTGGTTTTGGGTTTGTTTTTACTTTTTATGAACTGGTTTTTATACTTTTTCTCATTTAAAATGTCAATTATTCTATATTTTAAAATGAACAATCTCACCTGTTTTTAATTTAATAGATAAATTAATAGACATGTTATGTAGTTTAACCATGTTTATAATT
>Ga0209358_10001730_pt1 | contig 17121 bp, 9 predicted proteins | sample LauGreFa1BDMLBSN_2_FD_187574 | JGI IMG/M metagenome (GOLD analysis project Ga0209358, IMG submission 187574) | Freshwater lake microbial communities from Lake Michigan, USA - Fa13.BD.MLB.SN (SPAdes) (version 2) | ecosystem: Environmental > Aquatic > Freshwater > Lake | place: Lake Michigan, USA... | reverse complement strand
ACTGTTGAAATTTGATAGGCCTGAATATGGATAATTTCCACTTGTACTTGCGATATTAAATAAGTAGTGCATGGATGATACGGTGCCCCCGCGTAGAGCCAAAGACGTGCTTATTGTGCTTGCATATACGGCTCCTTGAAATGATAGGGGTGCATTTGATATATTGGTAGTATTACTTAGGGAATTTGTCAAATACATTTTATCAGAGTACTCCGATATAAATGTTGTGAGGCCTACATTGGCCGTTGGTATATTGCCAACCGAATTGGAAAATGTGGTTCTGAATGGAAACATGGCATATTGATTCAATACGAGTGGCTGGAATACTCGGAATCCAAACGAATTCGTCGTAATTGGCTGGGATTGTTCATATTGCGATTGTGTATACGGAATTAAACCCTGTGGGCCATAGTTAGAATCCGCATTAGCAATTGTAGAGGGCATTATATAGATTTGCTGAGGTGCAGTGCCTATCAAGTTTTTGACAGTGGCTCCAAAATAGTTGGAACTCGTACTCACAGTCTGTGATAGAGGATACGGAACCAAACTTCCCGTTAAATTTACATAGGTGATGTTTTGTCCAAATTCATTGAATGGAACTGCATAATACATAGAGTCGTAACTTAGCAGTTCATTGCTACCCTGATTATATCCGACTATTGACCCACCACCATCTGATGCGAATCTAGGGTCATAACCATATCTATACCACGTACCCAACTCTACTCCAAACCCTGGCGTATTCACAATTGTACTCGGCCCATATACCTGAGAATCAATAAATGAGAGAACAGTCAAGGCGCTTGAAATTTGCACAGCCTTTCCCGCTAGACTTTGCCCACTGAAAATACCAATGTGTTTAATCAATGTATTCGGGTCCTCTACAGTCGTAGATATTTCACCCAGAGGGTAAATAGCGCTCTTAAACGTAAATGAACTTACTTGGTAAACACCATCCGTCGGCAAAAACCCGATAGCATTAATTCCACGGCCAAACTGAATTACATTGCTTGCATTGAGCGGGTAGCCCCGAACAAACTCCTGAATACTACATACATACGGAGATCTTCTAATTGTATTACTCGTTGTGAAAGCATCTTCATCCTGTGTTGGAATATAATAGTCATCATACCAATGTACTATCTTAATCTGGGCTGTAGAGGTGCCTTTATAATTATATACTGTATTAGTGACTGGCTCTAAAATGCTATTTTCTGTACCTGGTCCGAAATAACCACCATCATTGGAATTAAATGGGGTGATACTCTGGAATGTATAAGTATTCAACGGATCTATCCGAAGAATTGAATTTGGTACAAACCCTGGATAGTTTTCTATATATCCACGATAATCAGTTGCATCGTTACTTATACCTGAAATATCATATCCTATAGGTTTATTTTGTACACTCGTATTCTTAGCATAAATTGGGTTAGAGGGGTCAATACCTTGTAGGGTGGAAAGAGATGGGAGTCGCAGGTAATCTGTATTATAGTTTTCTACAAATGGAAAATTCGCCAAGTTAGATGCAGCACTCGGATCACCAAATGGGCTGAAATTTACATAGTCCGTATTAATCTGCTTATAGTTTGTATCGGTGTAGACCACGGGCTTGAACTGCATGTTTCCAAATGAAAGGCCGTCAGTCCGCATAATTGTATAATATGTTTGGCCTGAAAATGTGCTTATGTTTATCGTTAGGGCTGATTCACTTGTTGTAACCGAAGTTGAAACAACATAGTGTAAGGGATTCTCCTTTCTTCTATATGGTGTTGCAAGATCTGCCATAAATCCACCTCTGTCATGATACACAAAGCCTGTCGCAGCAGTAGTGAAGTTCGTACTTACCGTGGGGCTATCAGCAACCATGGATACAAATGCAAGTTTAGTGTTATAGACGTAGAGGCCCGTACTTACAATGCCTGGGGGCCATGGAGCTGTAAACTGGAACTGTGTGTAGTTAGACTGAACGTTCAATGGGTTCTGTATACTACTAAATAGAGCCGTGTTAAAGGGGCGCGATGGTACCACCGATAAATCATTGTAAATGTAATTGGAGCTATCCATCAGAAAATTCGTGGAAACATAGAGAAAATTATAGGGTGTAGAGAAATATTTTTGGGGAACATTACTATTGTCTGGATCTAAGACGCCCAGATAAGAACCCGCTGCATTGTAGCCTGAAAATCTGTAGTAATAGGGTAGTGGTAGCGTTTCCACCTCCAATGTCTGACGAGTTTGTGATCTAAATTTGAATACCGTGTACTTAGCCGCTTCTATATTTATCAGACAGTCTACACTTCTAGATGATCTGCTTGTCTGAATAAAGTAATTGGAACTATCTATTGTTTGCAGGCCAAATTGAAAATTACTAAGTCCAACACTATATGGTATCATTGAGCTAGAAGGATTATACCCTTCTGAACTTATACCTCCTGAATATATATACCCGCTTATATTACCCGAATTTGTTGATAAAAATCGTGGCCAGTATGCTGGCGAATTATTATATTGTACACTGGTAGATGTTATTGCTACAGTTCCCGAAGTAAGATATTCAGTGGTGTAACCAGTTCTTACTCCAGATGCAGTAAGACCATTTTGTATAAAAAGAATATTATCAGTGTTCAGAAAGTATTCTTGAGCATAAGTCGCGTATCCTACCGCAAAATATATAGTCAGTTGATTCTGGATAAAATTGTACATATCGGAAAAAATTACTTTAGCTTGATTCAAAGCATTGGATGTATTAGAAAACCCTTGTAAACTTAAACCTGCATTCTGAATAGACGTTGTTAAATTTCTAGCATTTGTCGTATTGATTAAGTTCACAAGGGATGTATTTAAACTGACTGCTAAGATATTCACACGTAGACTATTTGCGTCATACGATAAACGATATTGATTGATTAATGAGAACCGAAATGTGTGGCTTGTTCTATAGGTGTCCAAAAGATTGATATTTTTATTCACTAAAAATAGTATAATGGGATCATTTAATCCCGAAGAATTGAATACTATATGTGTGTACACAGTGTCGCCCTCGGATAATAGGTTGGCAGGAACATCTAAATCTAAATAGGGGTAGACTGCCGTATCAGTAGGATCCAGAATAAGCTCATACAGAACAGGATAATAGTAGGCGACTTTTACCTGACTAATTGTATATTGTGTAAGACTCGCATATCTAGAACCCCAATAATAGGATGTAATCTGATCCATCGTAGGGTTTGTGATATATTTATCATTGAGAGCATCATAATATGTATCACCAGGCTGGTTGAAATTCACACTAAAATCTCCATTGGTTGTAAATGCATTTACAAATCCTGAAAAGCCGTCAGGATAATCGTAAAAAAGTGGTGTAAAGTTCATTTGTATCTGAAGATTGCTCAGCAACTCACTAATATTGTACGAGCCTTCCGCGATTTCTATAGATTCTGTTAATTGAAATCCAAGAAATTTATTTATTGATTCACGACCACGTTCAATTATTGGTAAAAATGTATTGCCTTTTGCCGCCCGGAAATAGAAAAAACTGGAAAGCAACTTGATTTGTGTAACTTGGATACTTACCACATTTTTATAAACACGAGGAGGTTTCAATGTGAAATTTGTGGGCTGTGCAAACGCTGATTTATCGCGATTCTTACTGTCTATCAAAAATAGTGTGGTGACCTCTTTTCTCGCGGTTTCAAATTTGGTCTTACCATACTTCTTATGGGCATCTTCCGGGAGTGGTGCTTCATATTCCACAAGAGAATTTACCAATTCTTTATCTTTATCCATCTTGTAAGGTGAATAATACGTATTATTGCTAAAACCACCAGATCTATCGTACATTAATTGACGAGCAAAACCAACAAAATCTGCAGTAGAGTCATTATCAATTTTTACAAACGGTATTTCATTTGGCGGCGTTTTCCCGTCCATGTCTACGGTAATGGGTGATTTGTCTTAGACTAAGAATCCGGGTTTATACCACTTAGTGCTTCTAAGACAAAATTATATACCACCGTGTTCACTGCCCTAATTTTCATTACCGTGAAGTGCTTAATTTAAGCACTCCCTAAGGGTTTGCTGCGCTGAGCCAAGTAGCGAAATATCATACTTAATAGGTCAGACTCGCAAAGCGAGTCTTGACATTAAGACTACTTGTTACCCTAAACGCTGCGCATTAGGACTTTGGCACTTGACACTATAGGTGCTATTGTTTTGATTAATTATTTAAAATAAATATTTGGATTTAAAACCATCTAAAAATTAATTCTTCTTTAAATACAAGCATGGCAACAAACGCGAGCCCTTTCATCGTCAATATTGTACCATTGCAAAACCTCGCATCTGATATTCGCGGAACATCAGATGTCAGTGTATTACAAGCACAAGTGGCCAATCTTCAGACTATGGTTGATACTACTAATCATATTTTATATGCGGATGCTTTGAGTAACTTTACCTCTGGTAATCCTATAAACGTATTTGCAGATCTGAATCTGAGTAATGCAAATCTCTACTCTGATAGTAATCAGGTAATTTTGAATACGAGCACTACCATCACAGGTGGTGGCATATCATCTATACCAACCATACAGTATGGCTCATCTAGTACTGCTGCAGGCGGCTCTACCTTTGTAACTTTTTCTAGTACATTTACGGCTGAACCCAATGTATCTGCCACATTTAGAGGTAACGTACCCGTATTTATAACTTTTGACACGGTGTCTGTTTCTTCGTTCAAAGTATATTCTTGGTCAAATACTAGCGCATATGCGAATGCTTCGTTTGAATGGACTGCCATTCTATGAAATCACAAGATTCCAAAAATAAGTTAAAATGTATTTATAATAATAGATGGAAATAGTAAATCAAAAAATGAATGCTATAATGCCTAGTTTTAGAGCTTCTAAATTACCAGATCCTGCGAAAGCACTATTAGAACATGTATTTAACGATATTTATAGATTTATAAATGCGGTATTTAATGAATACCGCATGGAAAATTCACGGTTTTATATTAGAAATCCAAAAGAAGTTGAGTATATGGCGATTGATGTTCTAGTAAAACTTGCTAATATGGAAAAATGGAAAGTGGAAAAATGGAAAGTTTTATTTCACGCGAATGAAACTCGTGAATCGTTGAAAATACAAGCAAATATATGTCTATTAATAGAGGAACTTAAAGGTAAACTGGACAGAATCGGCGAAGCACTCGAGGCCGGTAAGAATGGCTGGCTCTACAGGGGTGGATATCCTGTATTAATATCTAATACTAAAAAGTTGGAAGAACGGTTTGCCGTTTTAAAATCAGATGAATCATTTCAGAAATTTGTTGAACAATTAAGGTCTTTAATCGCAGATATAAATACAATAGGAATAAACCCCGCAGATTCTGGGTTGGCTTCTGGTGGCGGTGGCGGTGGCGGTGGCGGTGGCGGTGGCGCTATTAATAACAAATTAACAGAATGCCCTATCTGTACAGTAATGCATAATGGTGTGAATGGTAAAATTCTATGTAATGAATGCAAGATTGCCTTTCAAGGCGGTTATAAAAGACCTAAAAGAAAATATAGTACAAAAAGGCGCTCTAGACGCTATAGGGGGTAGAAACAACAATACCAGGGTTTCGCGGGCTTAGAAAGTTTTGCCCACTCCTGAATGGTATATTGCGAACCCATAGATAAATTACACCGTACGCAAATAGGACGTAGATTTTCAATCTCCGTCTTACCCCCCTTGTACTCTGGTACATCATGTCCCACGTGGAAATCAAATACGGTCATTATATTTTTACACCATGGAACCAGGCATTTCCTCTCAAAGTGTTTTCCAGCATACTGTATCCACACTTGTTCTCTGAGCGCCTTTGGTATTGCGGCTTTTACATATTGGTGCATTTATACTAATTTTTGGTAGGCGCCTTCTAGGTGACCCCTCACGTATTATGACGGCCTAAGAATATATACTAAAAGATAAATAATGGACTCCCTGCCCGGTATGAACGAGTGTGCCAAGGGTCCCTCCGACTCCTGCCGTGCTCTACCTATCTCCCTTCAACCGCTTCAATCACGAAAGGTTATATTACTGGCAACCGCCACCATTCATAATGATAGTTTATTTGTGAACGGCCTGTTCCAGAATGTCTTTATCCTTTATAAACTATTTGATGCTATGGGATACGCCTCCATTTTAGTAGTCAATGATAAACCAAAAGATATTGAATGCGTGCCCACCATTCTAAGACATGTGCGCATGATAACTGTAGAAGAAATTTTGAGGTCTCCTATTCCTATCCATCTATATCTGGAGATCGGTATGAGTGTAGATCCCTCCCTAAGACGCCTATTCCGAACAACCGGGGCAAAAGTGGCCAAACTTTACCTCGGAAATATTTTGAACATCGACACTGAGACCCCTATATTTTACCATGGAATGCACTTTGCCCATCACGTAGTTGGCGAAATTGATGAGATATGGGTCTCTCCCCATTATAAGCAGCACGAGGAATATGCGGCAGTTCTGAACCATGTTGAACCAGTACCCAAGTCTATGAAGATTGCTCCCTATGTCTGGGATCCCTGCATTTTGACCCTAGATGGTACTCGCAATCTACGGTGGCGCCCTCGTCTTCCTACAGAAACAGAGACTTTTGTGATTCTGGAGCCGAATATCAGTTTTCAGAAGTCTGCGCTCATACCTATCATGATAGCCGAGCGCAACTATCGTATGAATAAACGGCCCCTAGAAGTAATTGTTGGGAATGGCGATCGCCTTATAAAGAACCCCTTTTTCTTGGAGACAATTTTCAATAATCTGGAGCTAGTAAAAGATGGTAAAATAACCTTTAGTGGTCGTCATGATATCCCTTCTATTATGCGCGATTACCCTCACGCTATCGGCATTTGCCATCAGTGGAATAACCAGTACAATTATATGACACTTGAATATCTGATTGCTGGGTTTCCAGTGATCCACAACGCCCCGGACTGGTCTGATGTGGGCTATTTTTATAAGGGGCACAGTGTCAGTGAAGGCGCAGCGGCCTTATTACGGGCTCAGAACTATCATGCAACTAGTTTAGAACGCTACAGATCTTTTGCGGAGACTTTGAGATGGCGGCATTCTCCCTATAATCCCGAGGTGCAGAAAGCCTGGCAAGCACTTCTCTAAAATCGCTTAATTGCGTAGTTTATGAATCGTATAATCTATTGAACCCTAATATGAGTTCAATAGAAGATACTATGGAAAATGTCTTCCATGACTTTCCAGAATTGCCCTGTGAGTTCTCCAAAGAAAATCTGCATAAAAAACGCCTCGTCATTGAAGACCGCATATATTCTATATTGAAATCCAAATATATGTTAAAGTTAAAAGAGTTTTGGTCCACCTATACTGTTCCACGGCAGTCCGACAGGTGTATTGTAATAGTGGAACGAAGAATACATCCAAATCTGGAGTTTATATTGTATAATGCAGCCTATTTTGCCAGAGGATGGTCAATTGCAATAGTATGTTCGGATATAAATGTGGATTATATCAAGGGAATCTTAGCACATAATCTAGAGGCAGTTCACCTGATTCAGATGTTTGAGGGAAATCCTAGCCCGGATGTCGGCAAAAATGAATATAACTACTTACTGCAGGGCTCAGATTTTTATAGCGCACTACCATCGGAAAATCTTCTAATGATGGAAATGGATACATATTTAAGAAAGCCTATACCAGACACAATTTTTCGGTACGATTATGTCGCGGCACCATATGCATGGGATGAAAGTATGTCTGGGGGCGGACTTTCATTCCGTAAGCGCTCTAAAATGTTAGAAATTTGTTCCAAATATGATTTATATGAACCAGCCCAGGATGTATACGCATCTAAAGGTATGAAAGTAATTCGCGCTTCTGTGCCATCATTTGAAGAATCATTAGAATACTTTTGCGAATCATGTCTATATGAAGACCCAATCGGATTGCATCAATGGTGGACATTCTTTAGTATAAATATTCAAGAGGATAATTATATTTATAAGCAATACATGACTTTAGAAATATTGGATTAGGGATCCAAATAAAATTGACTATTTATATTCCATATTATTATTATATAAAATGGAATGGTTTAGCAAAATATTTCGTACAAATACCTTTGTACAAAACGAATCAAACTTTATGGGGTCAGGCTGTATATTTACAAATGAAACCCATGTTTTAGCTGGTTTTCAGCCAAATAAAAAGACTCCTAGTATAAGTGGCTTCGGCGGAAAACGCCACGGCACCGAAACATTCACTCAGACTGCACTCCGAGAAACTTTAGAAGAACTATTTGACGTAAATCCTGTATCTGTACATTTGATAGAACTCATAGAAACAAATTTGAAACCCAAGGGTGTTTTAAAACAAAAAACAAAAGAGGGGCTCTATTATACAATTCATTATACATTTGAAGATCTAAAATTAATTCTAAATTTTGCTAGTTCATATTGTGTAGATACACCTTTATATGAAAAATGGCCGACCAATGTTCAACGCCTTATATTCTATCGCAAGATGGAAAAATCATCTGAAATATCGCAATTATGCCTACTTCCATTTATTGAAAATATCACCGTTGATGAGAATTTCAAAAAAGATTTGTGCGGTCTAAAAGTTTCTTCTGAATAAGGCTCAGTAAGAAAAATGCGCGTGGGGATCACAACAGATCTCCGTTACTCTATGTTTAGTGCGGGTCATGCGAATGCATCTTTTTCTGTTGCGAGAATTCTTGAGTCATTGAACTACGATGTTTTTTTTGTTCACAAACAAGAAGGTTTTGATTGGTGGGATGATGTTCACAGTCTAAAAGAAACTGCTCCGAAACGTATTTTTCTGGGTGATCTTCTTACTGCAGTCATGAAACCCCTTGATTTAATGGTGGAAATTGCATTTAACTTAAAACCAGAAGAAAGAAAGAAAGTGACAAAGCGGGCAGTTTGGTATAATAGAAAACCCGGTTTATTTACTGATATTGAGTCTACGGTTTATGCCAATAAACCCGAAGGGAGGGATTTGGATGGTATCTGTGCAATTTGGCTTGCTGATCTTTTTACCACTGGCGATGATATTATATACCTAGAGACACTTTATCCCTCTATTCCCATTGAAATCCTACCGTGGATATGGACACCAGATATTATAGAGTCCTATAGAAAACAAACACAATCTGCTACTTGGCCTCAAATATATGAGGTGGTAGAAAAACATAGGCCTTGGAGTGTACATATTAATGAAACAAATGCATCTAGTACATCATCTTGTACTTTACCACTTGTTATATTGAGACAAGCGCAAGTTACAAAACATATGCCTCTCAGCCAAATATTAGTACACAATACAGAAATACTAAAAGATAATAAATTTTTTAATGAAAATGTATTGCGCCACAGCAAGGTCGATGGACAGAATTATATTTTACTCGGTAGGCAACGTGTTATTGACTGGGTATATGATCCTCATTCTGTCATACTCAGTCATAATCGTTTTGTAAATATGAAGATGGCTAATTTAGAGGCTGTTTGGGTTGGTATTCCAGTTGTACATAATAGCGAAGTTCTACGTTCTTTTGGAAAGGGGTTAGATTTGACATTTTACCCAAATAATAGTGTGGTAGGTGCAGTAAATGCATTGCATAACCTTATTACTGAACCTGAAAAAATTATCTATGCAACAACATTGGAGGGATTATCTGAGTTGCGCAAAGAGATTGTTGACCGGTTTTACCCACTTATAAAAGCACAAGAATGGGTGAATGCGATTTTAAGAGTTTTTGAAAGGGCTGAAATTATAATTAAATTGCCAGAAGCCCCAAAGGTCACAAAGGTCACAAAGGTCTCAGAGGTCCCAGAGGTCCCAAAGGTGCCAGCAAATACATCAGAGTACTCTATACTCTTTACAGATATGTGGGACCAATTCAACGAAGCACATAACATGTTTATTCTTGCAGTTGAAACCGCCCTTAAATCAAAATCAATAAAGGTGGTTGGTCATAGTTTAGAGGGTCTCGGTAACAAAGTACCCAACCTCACGGTATTTGGACCCTTCGGAGATTCTTGGAAATCCTTAGATAAATCCTGGCCCAAGGTACACTTCACTGGTGAAAACACTGCACCCATAATAGACCCTTCTGTAAAACTCAATATCGGCTACAAATTGCCAGAAATTTCCGATAATTCTTATCTGCGTATGCCTCTCTGGATGTTTGAGATTGACTGGTTCGGCGCAGAACTAGAGGGTATTTGTAATCCTCTACCTCTACCAATAGATACTTGTACAAAGGTGAATCCCGATGACTATTCCACGAGGTCCAAATTCTGTTCATTCGTCGTCACAAATCCCACAAACCCTATAAGAAATCAGGCATTTAAAACTCTCAACACCTATAAGCAGGTTGATAGCGCGGGTCGCCTGTATAATAATGTGGGCGATGTCATATTTGCTGGCCTTGGCGGTGGTGGCGGCGAACTAAAAAAGCACAACTTTCTCAAGCAATACCGTTTCAATCTCTGTTATGAAAATGCATCTACACCCGGATATACCACCGAGAAAATCCTTCATGCAAAGGCGGCTGGCTGTGTTCCCATTTACTGGGGTGACCAAAAGGTTGGTCGCGACTTTAATGAGAAAGGATTTATTAACGCCTATGACTGCAAGACTGAAGCGGATCTGATCAAGTTGGTAGATGAGGTTGAGTCTAATCCTGCCAAGTGGCGTGAAATTGCATCTGTACCCGCACTCAATGGTTATAGTCGCGATCTTGTTCGGCGTACTTTTTCAGAAATGGTAAAACGATTTCTTATATTTGGTGGTCGCGAAGATCTCAGCAAAGATCTGCCCCCCTTTATTGGCGCCAAGACTACTAAAGAAGCAGAAACCCTAAGAGTAGAGAGGGGTTATAGCGCACCCCGATTATCTAACTCTCTATCTAATACAATTAAATTGAATAATAGAGACAATGCAGTGAAACCACTATTTGTAACTACCGCAACCCACCGCTTCTGGCCTTTTCTACTAATGTGGTTGAATTCCATAAAAGCCCGTGGTATGACCGCGCGTGTCTATGTTGGATCTGATGTATCTGAATCTGGTTTAAATCTTACAAAAGAGAAGTTTAAGGATATGGCTGAATTTATTCGGCTACCAACCACATGTCCCGATGGCTTCAATGATTTCTGGAACCCTAAACATTATGGATGGAAACTCTGGGTCTATAAGACCATGGCAAATGATGAATCTGTGAATGGCCGTTTAATATTTTATATTGATGTTGGTGCCCTGCTTTTGCGTATGCCTGCAGAATGGTTACAAGCTGCTATTCAAAATGGCGTTAGTTTTTTGGAGGATTCTCAGCAGAAAAATAAATATTGGTGTCATGAGACATTTTGCGAAGTTCTCAAGGTCACTAACCGGGAAAAAGAGGAGCAACAAATTCTTGCTGGAATATCATTGTTTATAGCCGGCCATCCAGTCGCCAAAAAATTATTTAATGATGCATATAGGCTTGCGGAGAATCCTGATATTTTAGTGGGTGAGAAATGGGATGGTTATCATACGGATGGTCACCCCAAAGGACATCGTCATGACCAGAGTATCCTTAGCATCTTAACATCGCGAATGGCTATTCATCGGTATCCATTTGATAAAGTATATGGAGATAAATCAGCCAGGGCTACTTTTCATGGAGGACAATGTATCTACGTACATCGCGGTAACTTCAAGTCACACGAACCCCTCTTGGAAGGTATAGATGACGCCTTTGTCATTAACTTGGATCGCCGCGAAGATAGGAAGAAGGCCTTCTTAGAATTCCATCCAGATTTGAAGGGGAATGTGCGTCGTCTTCCCGCCTATGATGGACGTAAGTTGAGCCTGGGGCCATCTCTTTGCAGGCTTTTCAAAACAAACGACTTTTTCTGGAAGAAAGCAGTGATGGGTTGCGCTCTTAGTCACCTGAAGCTCTGGAACATGTTAATTAGTGAGCCGCCCGAAATTCAGTCATTTCTCATTCTAGAGGATGATGCTAGACTTGCACCCGAGTGGCGTAATGCATGGAAAACAGCCTACAAGTCTCTGCCGGCTGGCTGGGATTGTGTCTATCTAGGGGGTATTCTACCACCTAACCGGGCCGGCTTCGCCACAACACTTGAGCGCGTAGGTCCAGGGCTAGCGAAGGTGTCACCGAACCAGGTATTCGGGCAACCCCAACCTACTACGTACTTCCATTTCTGCGCCTACGCCTATGTACTGTCTAGACGCGGCGCAGAGAAGATTCTTGGCTCTATTTTGGAACGCGATGGTTACTGGACCAGTGCCGACCACATGGTATGTAATCGCGTGGATACTATGAACCTGTATGTATTAGATCCCTTAATGGTGGGGGCATCTCAAGACAATGACCCCGTATATAAATCTGCGCAATTCAATAATTTTAGCCGTATTGATAATTTTGACAGTGATCTGTGGAATAATGATGAGCGATTCACACCAGAGGAAATTTACGCACAAATGGCTAAAGGAGCCTCCTTGAGTATTCAAGAGGCTTTAGCAGAAGTAGATAATGCCGTGCTCGGCCTACAAGCACTTACAAAGTCCCCTGTAAATTTACAAGAGAAGGTACCCTTGGAAGTCAAAAAGGGTACGCACTTCGTGAGCCTAGATCTCTGCAAAGTATCATATACATCCTTGTACGAGGCAAATTGGTTACAAGACCTATTCCAAACACAGACGTTTTTCATTCATCAGGTTTCCATAAGAGATTCGCTAGAGGAGTATGAAAATTTGGTACTTATACTTATTAAGCCTAAATGGAACGAACAACAGTTATGGCTAGAGGCACTTAGACAGTTGGGACGCAAATTCAAAGTACTTCATCTAGCCGATGAATTTTTATCTGATCCAATTGACTTTTATTCCTGGCCAAATGTAACCGGTGTTTTACGGTTTTATCCACGCCCCGATATCCCAGCCGACGCCATCAATAAGGTTCTTACAGTGCCTCTCGGATACCACTGGCAATTCAAAGGTAATCGGGATCTGCCACATATTTCTACACCTGAACTCCCTTTCCGTGAACTCATGTGGTCATTTGCGGGTACTAATTGGAAAGGGCGTTCATCCGATATGTTAATTTTGGATGCTATTGAACCTAAATTTACAAAATGGTTTGATAACTGGAATGATCAAGAGCAATTGAAAGAAGAGGAATATCTTGCTTTAATGCTAAACAGCAAGTTTGTGCCCTGCCCCCCTGGTCAGAATGTGGAGACATACCGCTTTTATGAAGCCCTAGCTTGCGGCTGCATACCGATTTTTGTAGATAGTCCAGAGAATGCTACATGGCTACAATTATTCAATAATGAGATACCATTTTTGAAATTGCCTTCATGGAATGACGCCGCCGCGATTATGCACCACTTCAAAGAGAACCCCGATCAAATGGAAAAATATAGAATGACTATCTTAATTGCTTGGGCTAATTACAAAAAGCGGCTTGAGAATAAGGTAGCAGCGTGGCTGTCTAATGGGGGCAAAAATTGATATACTAAGTGCATAAAGCATAAAGTACTTTAACGTGTAAACGAATGAAGCAAAGCGAGCTGAGACTCCTAGAACAGATTGTTAGTAATAGTCGTACTATCAATCTGCGCTACGCGCATTTCGCCAGCATTCATGTGGCGACACTGGTGAAACGTGGCCGAATTATTGCCCAGGCCACCAACGGATTCGGCTCACGTAGCCGCGGTTCTGGCTATTCGGCGGCCAGCATCCATGCTGAGAAAAATGTCATAAAACAGCTCGGCAATGTTCATGAAATCAAGGGGGCCGATATGTACATTGTGCGTATTTCACGAGATCACAAGACTGAGGGGCTTGATCAATTTGTTAAATCTAACCCGTGCCGACAATGTGTCCCCTTCTTACACAAGTGCTTTCGGGAATATGGTCTGAAAAATGTGTTCTATGTCTGAGTTCACTTTACTTTAAGACCATCTGGTCTAAATATATTTTTACATGACAGGCTATATGCCCCGGGTAGTCACTGTACATCTGATGGGTGGTCTTGGAAACCAACTATTTCAAATCGCCGCGGCATACGCCTACGCAAAAGATAATGGACTTGAACTAGCCTTACCATCTTCATGGGCAGATCGGGCAGACAGACCTCCTTTATGGAATTCTTATTTAGATATTTCCAAATGGAAAAATATAATAAATGAAGATCAATATAATAATGCCCCGTGGTTAATTATATCTGAATCTGGATTTGAGTTCAAAACCCTCCCACCTCTAGGAAATCACGTTTGGTTTTGTAAATTATTAGGATACTTTCAGAGCAGTCAATATTTTTCCAAGTATAAAGATGAAATCCGGATTGCATTACAACCACACCCACTTTTACTAGCAGAGTCTAAAACAAATCTCAAAGATGTTAGTATAGAAGATACTGACAAATGGATTGTAGCACATGTGCGACGCGGTGATTATGTTAACAATCCCGACTACCATTTAGTATGTACATCCGAATACTATAATGGTGCCAAAGATGTTATTCAAGAACGTACTGGTTTAAAAAAAGTCTGCTGGATTACTGATGATTTCTACTGGGTCCATATACACCTTTATACATATGGCGATGTTATTTTGTCAGGAGATTCCAGCGTAGATTTCACGAATCTCACACAGTTCCGACACATGATTCTCTCTAATTCTTCGTATAGTTGGTGGGCATCATGGCTAAATCCATGCGACTATAAAGACAGAATCATATGTTGTCCGAATCGGTGGTTCGGGCCTTCTGGACCCCAGAAATACGCGACAATTTATGAGCCTTCATGGCTACGAATAGATACAATTTCTGGAAATTTAGTTGCACAGTTTTGAAGCCATGTAAGTGGATCTAATGCCGGGCACTGGAATTCACGTTCTGTAATTAGGATGTATATCCACTCTATAGGATTAGTATTTATTTGTATGATTTGAGACCATCTTTCTGCAGATAAACGGAGTGATGATCTCATAAATTCCAAATATTCATCCGTCAAACTCTCTCGGATATCTTTTTTCCATAAAAGAAAGGCTAGTAACATAAATATATCTCGCCCCACACGGGGACATGCATCAAAACTAGATAGTACATCATCACCCGCTTGAATCCAGGGCAGCCTTCCTGGTCCTAAACAGGCAAACCCAAAATCTACAAGAACCATGGTAGGCGATGAAGACACTGTGAATTCATGGCCTTTCCACTTAAGAATATGCGGCTTTACAGAATCGAGTTTTATCAGCAGATTATCTGGCTTCAGATCACGATGGTTGAACCCAATTGTGTTATGTAGCACGAGGCAACAAAGGGCGACCTGGGAGACTATCTTTAGAAGAACAGGGCCATTTGCTGTATGTTTTCTGTTCCACGTAGCCACGGTCTTCAGATAATTATTTAGAACAGGTGCTCTATAAACGGGTTCCATAGAGAACCAGATTTCTTTCCCCCGTGTAAAAATGTCGGCGACATTCGGGCAATGCGCCCCCAGGTGGAAACTGGAAAGCGCCTTGTGTGTAAGCCATTGAATTACGGCTTCTTGTTTTGTGTGTCTTTGGGATGACGGGCGTTTCACGAGATAATCTATTGTTACGCCGGTCTCGGGAGAGAGGCGTCTTGCCCACGAGAGTTTACCCATTGTGGAGTCAAGTATGGTTTCATCTATCTCCATGACCGCTCTTACAATTGAGCCGGAAGGGCCTTTGATACGGCCGACTGCATCCATAAGAGAGCAGGAGGCCTTGGGTACATTGGATAGGTTCTCTAAAGAGCCTATCCAATCTAGACCGATTTCTTTGGCATCATACATTTGTATGCAACCAGAATCTATTTATATCGTGCATTTAACTTGTGGTATTTCTGCGTTTTCTTGATTTGTTTTTTAATGTCTTATTTTTGCGAGCACGGGACTGCTTAGTTTTGCGTGTTTGGGTTTCAGATGTTTTAGAGCGGCGGCGAATCTTTCGCGAGCCTCCAGACATCATTGGTAATCCGCCAGCCCCCGTCTGATAATAGGGTCTAATTCTGAATGCTAGGGCGTTATAATCAAAAGGACCATCATATTTAATTTTGGTATCCAATATTCCAGCTACACGATATGTATCCTTAACAAGTGTTTTAAATTGAGCAATAGAATCTCTAGGCACTCCCTCCCTTATTGTAGGCCGTATCCAGTGCATTGCCATTGGATTAAAATACGCATAAAATATTATTCTTACTTCTGGTAGAATCGTAGCTTTTAAAGGATCATATGGAATTGTTAAAATCGTCGCATTTATTGCCCACTTAGGCGGTTCATAAGAATATGCCCCCTTTTCTGAAAATTTTGGACATGTCTCCATTTTTAAACTGGTCACACCGAACTTTTTCGTGCTTAACACCGCATGTGAGGGCCACCCCTGATATTCCGGATCCTTTTCTTTGAAATCCGCAGGATATTTAGTATAACGCTGTGCGTGGTTTGTTTCATTTGTATACCAGGAGTCACGAGTATTATCCTCTCTATATCTCCATCTTAGTTGTTCATGTACATCTTTACAGGGATCAGGAAGTATGCCAGTAGCCATCCCCACTTGGGTCTTATATTCATCTGGAGGACGTTTATAAGCGGCTAAACCCATATCAAATGTTTTACCTCTACGACTCCATGCATCCAAACTTTCAAAACAAGGGTGTACAAAATAAGCAGGGTTTATCATATCATATGTCAAATCTGTAACATTAAAACCCTGTCCAAGGGCTGGGTGCCTATAGGTGGTCTTTCCTTTTGTTTTACCATCATTAAAACTCTTTCTGTAGTAACTATCAAATCCATCTACTGGCGGGACAAGTGGAACCTTTGTCCAACTGTAATTGCTTCCACTAGGTAATTTTAAGTTAGCAGTAAAGGTTGGAGGAAATAACACCTCAGGTGGTACAATTACCAATTCAACATTTGAATTTGTATTACAAGAACCTGGCTTACGCCCAAGTTTTGGTGGTGGAGGTGGTGGGGGTGGAGGCGGGGGCGGTGGGGGGGGGGGGGGGGGGGGGGGGGGGGGGGGGGGGGG
>Ga0209358_10001729_pt1 | contig 17125 bp, 18 predicted proteins | sample LauGreFa1BDMLBSN_2_FD_187574 | JGI IMG/M metagenome (GOLD analysis project Ga0209358, IMG submission 187574) | Freshwater lake microbial communities from Lake Michigan, USA - Fa13.BD.MLB.SN (SPAdes) (version 2) | ecosystem: Environmental > Aquatic > Freshwater > Lake | place: Lake Michigan, USA... | reverse complement strand
GGTGTAGATGTTTTGTTGAGTCGTTGGTCTAAACCCTGACCAGGAGATATTGATCACTTCGTTCGACAAATCAACACCCGGAGAAACGGTGCCCGTGCGACCGCCGGTACCGGTTGCTGTGACCGGACTTCGGGGAGCGGGTTCAGCTAACGCTGAATCGGCTGCACCAAACGAAGCGAGCGATGCCAAAGAAAAAGCCGCCAACATCAACGCGCACAGGCGACGAAGACGATCTCCGACTCGGGGAAGTGATTTTGAAGCTTCAGTCACGTCGAATTTCCCATTCACTCAAGATTGACCACAAACATCTCGCCACATCGGAGAATTATCTGGCATGAACTCAAGTTAGAGCGGCCACTCCCGTTCTGGAATGGGGATCAATAAAACTTGCTCTGCTGTTCAACTGTTATTCACCTTTACTTCAGCACAAGGACATACGACGCCTGAATGCTGTCGGGGTGCCCAAGTCATCACAGGTTGACGAGACCAAAGCTTCACATTCTGCTGAAAATGACTCGGAAGTTCGGATCATTCCTGTCGTCCGGCGAAATCGAGTTGACCAGGTATATCGGTCGATAGCGGCGGCTTCTGGCTCATTCGTTTTCGTTGTCATGGCCCTCATCGGTGGCTTCTTGCTCTACCGAGGAATTGATGCTTTACGAATTTCAGGTTGGGGTTTCATTACCGAGAGTCAGTGGGCCCCCGACATGGGTGGCGCGTTTGGTATCGCTTCCCTCTTGCCCTATACCTTTTCGATCGCATTTGTTGCACTCTTCATCGCCGTCCCGATCTCAATCGCTACTGCCCTGTTCATTACCGAGTACGCACCGCGACGCATCCGTCGCTTCCTGACTGCAACAATCGATCTTCTCGCGGCAGTTCCCAGCCTGATCTACGGCCTGTGGGGTCTGTTCTACCTACAACCACGAATCATCACCTTGTCAAAGTGGCTCGCCGACAACCTTGGTTTTGTGCCGTTTTTTAAGGTGAATGACGATTTCGGGACGTCGCTTGGTGTCTTCCCGTCTTCAACATTCGTGGCCGGTGTCATCGTGTCGCTGATGGTCATCCCCATTTGTACTTCGGTGATGCGCGAGGTATTTGGTCAAGCACCTCCGGGTGAACGTGAAGGGGCCATGGCTCTTGGCGGAACTCGCTGGGGCGTTGTCCGCGATGTTGTGTTGCCATTTGGTCAAGGCGGAATTATCGGTGGCTCGATGCTTGGGCTTGGACGAGCATTGGGCGAGACCATCGCTGTCACCCTCATTATCTCGCCGTCCTTTGATGCCAAGTGGTCCATCGTTGAACAGGGATCAAACAGCATCGCTGCTCTCATCGCTCTCAAGTTCAGCGAATCAACTGAGACCGGAATTAGCGCCTTGATGGCAGCCGGACTGGCTCTGTTCATCATCACTTTGTTGGTCAATACAGCAGCATCGAGCGTCGTTAATCGCTCACGATCTGGTTCAGCGACGGAGATTTGATTCTGATGAGCTTTGCACTTCGCCGCAACAAGACAACAAGCGACACTCCTGATACCGAGTCAAAGATTCGCATTCGCACGATTGAGACCATCGATGTCACGGTCATGATCGGCTCAGCAATTTCTGCTTTCGCACTCAGCCAGTTGTTGTACGAAACAATCCTTCCAGTATCTGGGGCGTTGGGTTTTCTTCTGACTTGGTACGTATTTTTCATCGCTATTTCTTGGCTCGCCGTGCGCGAAATCCGAGGAACAGTGAGGGCCAAAGACCACCTAGCCCGCGTTGCTGTTTGGACCGGAGCATCATTGGCAATCATCCCGCTGGTACTGGTCGTTTTGTACGTCATCGGCAAGGGCTATCACTCACTGCGACCGCAATTCTTTAGCCAAGATCAGCGGTATGTCGGCGCTCTGAGTGACTCAACCGAAGGTGGCGGCGCTCACGCAATTATCGGAACCTTGCAACAAGTCGGAATCGCCAGTCTCATCGCTGTTCCACTCGGAATTACCACTGCCGTCTACATGAACGAAGTGAAAGGGCGACTCGCTAAGCCCCTCCGCACGGTCGTTGATGCTATGAGTGCCGTGCCTTCGATTGTCGCCGGTTTGTTTATCTACGCAGCGTGGATCTTGGCTCTCGGCAATCAGCAGACTGGTTTAGCTGGCTCACTCGCACTCTCAGTGCTTTTCCTTCCGACAGTCACTCGTACTGCTGAAGTTGTTCTGCGCTTAGTCCCCGGTGGTCTTCGAGAAGCATCCTTGGCTCTCGGCGGTACCGAATGGCGAACTACTTCTCGCGTCGTACTGCCAACATCACGTTCCGGTTTGGTCACCGCAGTCATTTTGGGTGTTGCTCGAGTTATTGGTGAAACAGCGCCATTGATCTTGACCGTCGGTGGAGCCTTCATCATGAACTGGAATCCATTAGCCGGAAAGCAAGATTCGCTCCCGTTCTTCGTATTCCGTTTAATTCGTTTCCCCCAAGAAGCACAAATCGCCCGTGCTTGGACTGGGGCCCTCGTTCTGTTGATTCTGGTTCTTGTGTTATTCGTTATCGCTCGCGCAATTGGCGGGCGAGGTCCAGACAACATCAGTCGTCTCAAGAAGCGTCGACTTAAGAGAAAGGGATTGGCATGACGTCAATCGATACCAACTCGTCAACCACAACAACTGGATCGTCAGACATCTCGTTACTTGATCCCGGTCACAAAGCCGCAGGCTTAACGGCAACCAATGTTGCTTGTTGGTTCGGAACCAAGAAGGTACTTGAAGGCGTGAACCTTGACATGGCACCGGGCCAAGTCACCGCACTCATCGGTCCTTCTGGTTGTGGCAAGAGTACTTTCTTGCGCACGCTCAACCGCATGCACGAACTTGTTCCTAGCGCAACACTTGCTGGCGAAATTCTCATCGATGGCGTCGACATCTACCGTGGTGCAATTCCTGTAACCGACGTACGTCGTCGTATCGGAATGGTGTTTCAAAAGCCAAACCCATTCCCCGCAATGACTGTTGCTGAAAATGTTCTTGCCGGCTTAAAGCTTTCAGGACTGAAGACCACTCGCTCCGAACGCGATGAACTCATTGAGTCATGCCTCTCCAAAGCTGGACTATGGAACGAAGTGAAGAATCGTCTCGGCGACCCAGGTCGTGCGTTGTCTGGTGGACAGCAACAGCGTCTATGTATCGCTCGTTCACTTGCCGTGAGCCCGCAAGTGTTGTTGATGGACGAACCATGTTCAGCCCTCGACCCCACATCAACACGACGTATCGAACAGACCATTAGCGAAATCAGTGAAACTGTCACCGTGGTCATCGTGACTCACAACATGCAACAAGCACAACGTGTTTCACATCGTTGCGCATTCTTCTTGGCTGCCGAGAATGAGCCAGGACGCATCATCGAAGAGGGCCCGACCAAAGACATCTTCACCAACCCTCGTGATTCACGTACTAACGATTATGTAAACGGAAGGTTTGGCTGATGCATCGCATCAAAAAACTCGTCGTGGCCACCGCCACATTATTGACCTCACTCGCAATCGTTTCTCCCTCAGCAGTCCTTGCAGACGCTCCGGTTGATGGAGCTGGCTCAACGTGGAGCCAGATCGCTGTCGACCAATGGCGCGCCGATGTGGCTCGTCAAGGACTCGTTGTCAACTATCAGGGAGTCGGATCAACTGCTGGTCGCGTTGCGTACTATCAGGCACAAGTTGACTTCGCCGTATCTGAAATTCCTTTTCAGAGCGCACAGTACGACCGCCAAGGAAACTTGTTAGCCGACGAAACTCAGTTGGCTGCTTCTCGACCGTTCGCATATCTTCCGATCGTTGCCGGTGGTACAGCATTCATGTACAACCTCAAGGCCAATGGTCAAAGGATCACCGACTTGCGTCTATCGCCCCAGACCGCAGCGAAGATCTTCACTGGTCAAATCACTATGTGGAACGATCCACTTATCGTTGCCGACAATCCGCAACGAGTCATGCCAGCTACGCGCATTAAGCCAGTTGTCCGCTCTGACGGTTCGGGTACAACAGCACAAATCACTGCTTTCATGGCTGAGGAAACTCCCAACGACTGGAATCAGTTGTGCCAGAAGGCCAACTTGGGTTCGTCGTGCCCAGTTACTTCTCTCTACCCAGATTTTCCGAATTCGGGTTTCGCCGCGCAACAGTTCTCTGATGGAGTTGCCAACTTTGTTGCTGCTCAATACAACGATGGCGCAATCACTTATGTTGAATACGGTTACGCCAAAGAACGTGGCTTTCCTGTTGCGTCAGTCAAGAATGCATCTGGTAACTACGCACAACCGACAGCAGTGAATGTCTCCGTTGCGTTGCAAGGTGCAAGAATCAACCCTGATGGAACCCAAGTGCTTCAAGGCGTTTACCGAAACACAGATGCTCGCGCTTACCCCATTTCGAGTTATTCATACATGATTGTTCCGACCACAGAGGCAGCACCTTTTAGCGCTGCTAAGGGCAAGAGTTTGTCCGACTACATCTTCTACTTCCTGTGCGCTGGTCAGCAAAAATCCGAGCAATTGGGTTACGCACCATTGCCGAAAAATCTGGTTGAAGCAGCATTCGCTGCAGTCGCCCAAATTCCTGGCGCTTCTCCAGCTCCTGCAATCAGTTCATGTAGCAACCCCACAATCACTGGCGACTTCTTAGTAACGAAAACAACAGCAACAACCGCTGCACCAGGCGCAACGACTGCTCCAGGCGCAAGCAAGCCCGGAGCAACTACCGCGCCAGGAGAGACTTCGACTGCTCTGCCTGACACTGAAACAACAGGCACGGTTGACGGTGAGATTGTTGAAGGTGCACCAGTTGATGGCGTGGCAACCATTGCCACTCCCGGAGTCGCAATGGCAACAAGTGTCGAAATTGATACTCAGGGCAATGGCACATCAGTACTCATTTATCTACTGATTGCACTATTGATTCTGGGCATTGTCTTCGCCCCACCCATCGTGGCAGGTCGGTTGCGCCCATCTGTGAAGCAGTAGCCTTCACAACAAAGGAGTGAAGAAATGAACTCAAGAAAAGCAATCTCTCTTGTTTTGTTATCAATGACCATGATGATGTCTTGCTCAAGTGGCAGTTCAACATCATCAACGACAACACAAGTTCAGGTCGGTACTCCCGTCCCTCCCATCCCTTCCGAGGTCAACGCCATCCCCTTCACCGTTGGTGCTGTTGCCGCAGCCGGAAATGCTGAAATCAGAATGAGTCTTCCTACGGAAACTCCTGAAGCATCTGACGATTTTTACTTTCTTGAAGTTCAAGTCACCAGTGGTGCACTTGAACCATTCTCACTTCGTCCAGACATGTTTCGGGTCTACACCGTCGATGGTATGTCCTACACGCCGGTCGCTGCGGGAACTATCGAGCAATTCGGTAACGCCACGCTTCAATCGGGAGAGTCTTATGAGGGAATTCTCGCCGTGAGCATTCCTACTGACTCAGAGCCCGCGTTGTTCTTGGCCGATCTCTCCGACTTGGGCGAACGATTTTTCCCCGTCGCATTTTCGGTTGACCCAAGCTTCACGCCAGCGACCCCTGAGGGCTGATCACGTCGGTAGTTGGCCAACTTTTTCGTTGGGGCCAACTTCTTCCCATTCGTGTCCGCGGCGAATCAGCGCAGACGACGATGGCAAGAACACCAACGGCACATTGGCAAGTTTCTTTGCTCGAGCGTGACGATCAATCGTGACGGTTTCAGATTGAGCCACAATTGCCATACCAGTCAATAGTCCGAGGCCAAGCGCAAGTGCGCCGCCACGTGGGTCAATCATCGGGTCACAAAAGGCCGACGCCGATGCGCCGACGCCAACGACCAAGCCCCCTTCTTTCAACACGTGCTGTACTGCTTCCCACACTGACGTCTCTTTCAAAACACTGCGCATATGAATGGGGTTGTCGCCGACGAACCACACCGCATCGGCCTTTCGGACGATACTGATGGCATCTTTATCCTCTGCCTCATTGCGGCGCATGACCATCAAAGGCTTGACTTCAACACCCAATCGTGAAGCCCATGCATTGGCAGCACTCACTAATACCTCTGGACGTTCGAATGCATCTGCGGTTGGCAGAACGACAACCTTCTTCGCTTTCACTTCTTTCAACAAGCGTGCGTCAAGTTCGTCATGAAGGCTAAATGCGCCTCCGCCTTGTAATGCAATAATTCCAGTCATGTCACGAGCGTACGCCGTAACGACGGTCGACTCGGTCGCTTTAGAGCGTTTCGAGTAAATGATCTTCGAGCGCGTCCCAATGATGGGCTTCGACTCCGATGGTCAAGCAGTAATTCCGAATTGTTCCGTGGCTTTCGCGAATATCTGCCAAAAGTCCTTTGATCGAATCTGGGTGGGCTGACATGAGCACAGGGGGCATGGTTGCAAATCGCTCGGCGAATTCGGGCGACACAACTTTGGCCCACTCACGAGTCTTTTCACCAGCAAGCTCGCTCATCCCATAATCGGCGTACACAATCTCGTCTGGGACTCCAAGTCCCGAGAGCAATAGCGCAGCCAACAAACCGGTGCGATCTTTTCCGGCCGCACAATGAAACACCACCGGACCATTGTCTTGGTCACTCAAGATTCGCAAGGCCTCGCCCAACAAGTGGCCGCCCTGCTGCAACATCAAGTGGTACTTCCCACGCAAAAACTCGGCCTGCTCACCTTTCCAGTCGTGCGCCTCGTTCATATCCCACGTGCGATCAATGATCGACAGGTGATGGAATTCAACGTCGTATTGATCAACCGGGAACGTCCCGCGTTCTGACAGCTCTTCAGAGGTGCGTAGGTCAATCACTGTTCGCAATGCGAATGGTCGTAACGCCTCAATATCTTCTGGTGTCAATCGATACAGACCATCAGCACGAAATACCTTGCGCCATACAGTGCGACGGCCATCGTTTGTGGGGTAACCACCCACATCGCGAAAGTTATGAACGGCGAACAATTCAATGAGGCGATCGGGGTGGTCAAGAAGTTCAGCAATTGCTGCAGGCGTTGGAGTCACGGCTAGAGAGTACTTGCCCTAGGTGAACGCTTGGCTTTGCGATAGTTACCAATTGGTAACTATGCTCACTTCGTTGTCTTGGCCATTTGGCCCATCTCAGGAGTAATCACATGGCTATTCAGACTGTCGGAGTTGTCGGTTCAGGAATCATGGGTTCGGGTCTTGCCGAAGTCATTGCACGTGGCGGAATGAACGTCATCGTGCGCTCACGTAGTCAGGCCACCGCTGATGCGATGGTTGCATCTGTTGCCAAAGGTCTGACCAAGCAAGTTGAAAAAGGTCGCCTCACCGAAGATGACAAAGCCGCAATTCTCGGACGCATCACTGCAGTCTCTGAACTCAGCGCTCTCGCTGATTGCGATCTCGTTATCGAAAGCGTTGTCGAAGACCTCGACACCAAGAAGTCTTTGTTCACCGAACTCGATCGCATTGTGAAGCCCACTGCAATCATCGCGACTAACACATCAACTCTTCCCGTGATTGAACTCGCAATGTCCACCTCACGTCCCGCGTTGGTGTGTGGCATTCACTTCTTTAACCCCGCCACCGCGATGCCGCTCGTTGAAATCGTGCGCCCATTGTCGGCAAGCGATGAAACAATTGAAACCGCTACTGCTTTTGCCACTACGTGTGGCAAGCAGCCAGTACAGGTAAAAGATCGCGCTGGCTTCATTGTGAACGCGCTGCTCTTCCCATATCTCAACAACGCCATTCGCATGCTTGAACAGGGCACCGCAAATATGGAAGACATCGACACCGCCATGAAGGGTGGCTGCAACTTCCCCATGGGACCGTTTGCATTGCTCGACCTCGTCGGTCTCGATACTTCGTTATCAATCCTTGATGCGCTGTACAACGAGTTCCGCGACCCCAACTATGCCGCCATGCCCACATTGCGCCGCATGGTCGCTGCTGGCCAATTAGGTCGCAAGTCGAAGGCTGGCTTCTACAGTTACTGATGTGCGAGCCGCTGATGTGATGCCTGGGGTGTTAACACCCGACAACATCAGCGCGTTCACTCGCCCACAAATTGCGTTTCCCGAATCGCAATACGATTTTGCCACTGTTCTAATGGGCGACGATGACCTTGTTGCAATCGGCGCCGATCTCGAACCTTCAACTCTGATCAACGCTTATTCGCATGGGTTATTTCCCATGCCGATGAACGGCAAGAAGATTGGTTGGTGGTGCCCAGTCACACGCGGCATCATTCCGCTTGACGGGCTACATGTCTCACGCTCATTGCAGAAGCACCTCAAGCGATTCTCCATTCGAGTTGACACATGCTTCGCTCAGGTGATGAAAGCCTGTGGTGATCCCAGTCGACCACATGGATGGATCAATCTTGAATTCATTCGGGCGTATTCGCACCTGCACGCAATGGGCTGGGCGCACAGCGTTGAGGTTTTCCATGACGATCAACTTGTCGGTGGCGTCTACGGAGTTCAGGTTGGCAGGCTGTTTGCTGGCGAAAGCATGTTTCATACACAAACCGATGCCTCGAAGGCGGCGCTGGTGGCCTTGGTGGCGCTCCTTGATGCGGTGGGTATCACCCTCTTTGATGTGCAGTGGACAACACCCCATCTGACTTCGCTCGGTGCGATCGATATTCCTCGCGAGGAGTACTTAGCTTTGCTCGCACAGGCGCAAAATCGCAACTAGCCCGACAGACTACGAACTATGGCTGAATCAGCAGACAAAGCAATCCGTCGTGACGAACCCTGGTTGATGCGCACCTACTCGGGGCACTCAACAGCCAAGGCGTCAAACGAGCTGTACCGCACCAACTTGACTAAGGGTCAAACCGGACTTTCGATTGCTTTCGACCTGCCAACGCAGACGGGTTACGACCCTGACTCGCCGATGGCTGCTGGTGAAGTTGGCAAAGTTGGTGTTCCTGTTTCTCATCTCGGTCACATGCGTACATTGCTCGACGGAATTCCGCCAGGACAAATGAATACGTCAATGACGATCAACGCGCCAGCTGCTTGGATGCTCGCTTTGTACGTTGCCAATGCTGAAGAGCAAGGTGTTGCTCGCGGCGCATTGCGCGGTACAACGCAGAACGACATTGTTAAGGAATATCTCTCACGCGGTACTTACATCTTCCCGCCAGTTCCGTCACGTCGACTCATCGTTGACATGGTTGCGTGGTGCGCAAACAACGCACCGAAGTGGAACCCCATGAACGTGTGCTCGTACCACTTGCAAGAAGCTGGGGCGACACCGGTTCAAGAAATTGCTTTCTCATTAGCGAACGCTGTTGGCATTCTTGACGCCGTTCGTGATTCAGGTCAAGTACCGCCCGAGCAATTCAGTCAGGTGTTCGGAAGTATCTCGTTCTTTGTTAATGCCGGAATTCGCTTCATTGAAGAGATTTGCAAAATGCGCGCATTCACCGAATTGTGGGATCGCATTGGTCTCGAGCGTTACGGAGTCACCGACGAAAAAGCTCGTCGTTTCCGCTATGGCGTTCAAGTGAACTCACTTGGCCTTACTGAAGCGCAGCCCGAAAACAATATTCAACGAATTGTGCTGGAAATGCTGGCGGTTTCGTTGTCAAAGAATGCACGTGCCCGTTCAATTCAGTTGCCTGCATGGAACGAAGCTCTCGGATTGCCACGCCCGTGGGATCAGCAGTGGAGTCTTCGTATGCAACAAGTTTTGGCTTTCGAAACTGACTTGCTTGAATACGCCGACATCTTTGACGGTTCGACCGTTATTGAAAAGAAGACGGCCGATCTACGCGATGCTGCATGGGCCGAGTACGAAGAAATCTTGGCAATGGGTGGAGCATTTGAATCGGTCGACACCTTGAAGGGTCGACTCGTGAAGTCGATGGCCGAACGTACCCGCCGAATTGAAAGTGGCGAGCAGATCGTGGTCGGTGTGAACAGTTACACCGAGTTCGAAGAATCACCGCTTGGTGGCGAAGGCAACATTGTCAAGGTCGATCACGACGTTGAGCGTCAGATGATCGAAGATGTTGTGGCATGGCGAGCCAATCGAAACGAAGCTGCAGTGCAAGCAGCAATCGCTGAACTTCGTATCGCTGCGCAAGGCAATGACAACATCATGGAACCATCTATTGCATTGGCAAAAGCCGGAGGAACAACTGGCGAATGGTCTGGTGCTTTACGCGAAGTGTTCGGCGAATTCCGTGCGCCGACCGGCGTGGCCGCAGCAGTTGGCAAACGACCTGGCGAACTCGCCGAAGTGGCCGCGTACGTGCGCACGATTCCTGGCGGTCCACCGAAACTTCTCGTTGCCAAGCCCGGTCTTGATGGACACTCAAATGGCGCAGAACAGATTGCAGTCGCTGCCCGCGACGCTGGCATGGAAGTTGTGTACTCGGGTATTCGTCTGACACCTGAGCAAATCGCGGCAAGTGCCCGCGACGAAGACCCCGATGTCATTGGCCTGTCAATTCTGTCGGGTTCACACATGGCGCTTGTACCTGCCGTGATTGCTGAACTCAAAAAAGAAGGCGTTGACATTCCGGTTGTCGTCGGTGGAATCATCCCTGAAGAAGATCGTCCAGTCTTGCTAGCAGCTGGCGTTACTGCGGTCTACACACCGAAAGACTTTCGGTTGAGTGACATCATGCGTGACATCGCCGAAATTGCTGCAGCTAACCGCAAGTAATGAAGTAACCCCAACGGCCTTTTCAGACAGCGACTGGTGTTTGCGAGTCAATCCAACGTTCAAGCGTCGGGCCGCTCTCGAAACTTGTGATCAATGCGTAGCGCGGATGATTGTGGTTGTGCACCACGACATGCCAGAGACGTTGCGTGTCAACAACAAAACGTGAACCTCGTGGCAACGGAACTCGACGTTCAGTTGATCGATCAGGCAAACCATCAGCGTCGTTGTCCATCAACAACATGTAGCTGTCGGGTTGATCAGTGAGTTCGATCCATGAACGCACAACCCAACCTTCATTGTCGGGGTTGAAACGATTGTTGTCGTCGCGGTGGAACGAACGAATCGCAACATCGCGCTCTTGCGGTTCAAGTTTGATGATGCGAACTCGACCAAAGTTGGCCCCGACTCCGTCGACATATTTTTTAATCGTGGGGGCCATCACTGCGTTCGATGTCCAGAGCGCGTCCTTGTCGGTCTTACCTTTATCCCAAAATCCACGACAATCAAGTTCACCATCGGCCGATGCAAGCGGAGCAAAGTTCGTGTCCCCGCCACTCTTCCAGTCCATGTATTCAAGTGACTCCCATTCGTTCCTGGGAATTTCAACATCCATGGGACGAAGAATGACAAAGCCATCTTTTTCCAAAGCCGACATGCGGTAGTGCGGAGTCGTGAGAGGGATTGAGACCGACCAGTGTTCTTTATTCGGCCAGAAAGGGGTAGTGCTGTCCGTGGTCATGATTTCAGTCTACGAATCGCCACGAATGTATGCAGGGCACTTTGTCATGACCCCGCAGGGTCAGGGTGCCATTGTTGTTGAAGCGCCAGCGGCCGGAACAGTTGTCGTGACAACCGCGGTTGTCGACGGGGCGGTTCCGTTACCAGGAATCGCCAACTTTTGACCGGCTTGAATTGCATCTGCATTCGGTAGCCCGTTTGCCGCAACAATGTCGGCGACAGCGACGCCGAATGACGCAGCGATCGCAGACAACGTGTCGCCCTGTTGAACGGTGTAGAACTCTGAACTCGCCACCACTGTTGTTGTTGATTCAAGGGGAATCGCAACAGTTGTTTCGCTGACCAATAATGGAAGAGTCTCAACAGATGTTGACTTGTCTCCACCGCAAGCGCTGAAGACAGTCACGATGCTGAGAATGCCAATGAACGATGCGATTGAACGAGTTTTCACAAAGTCAAAGCGTAATGGGATTCTGGTGAGAAATATTCCTTATTTTCGGTGATTTTCCTCACCAGAATCACACTGAATTAGGTGTGGCGGTGGCTCACGTACTGAGCGAGCAACTCAAGTTCAACTTTTGCAGTATCGAGAATCGGGATCGCCTTCAGTGAATCAACAGCCTGGGTAGTCAAGGTGCTAATCAGTGTTTCCATCTCATCGAGTGCGCCACAATCACGAATCGCATCTTGCGCCCGTCGAACATCGTCGTCGGACAAAGTTTCACGGCCGACTTTTTCAAGCACCTTCAGTTGACTTCCGTTTGCCCGCTCGACGGCTATGGCCATCAGTGGAGTCGGCTTACCTTCGCGTAAGTCATCACCGACTGGTTTGCCAGTTAATGCAGTATCTCCGAAGGCACCCATCACATCGTCACGCATCTGGAAGGCATCGCCGAGTGGCAGGCCGTAAGCACTTAGTAGCGGAAGAAGTTCGGCTTGTCGCTCGGGGGCAGCCAACATTGCTCCGAGGTGTAGCGGTCGTTCAATGGTGTATTTGCCACTTTTGTAACGACAGATTCGTTCGGTCTTATAACGACGACGCTCGTTGAGAGACGTGCCAATGAGATCGAGTAGTTGACCGATGTTCAGTTCGATACGAAGTTCATGCCAAATCTCGCGAGCTGCCAACGGCGCATCGCCGATGAGTTGATCGCTGTACACAAAAGCCAAGTCGCCAACCAAGATGGCGATGCCTTCTCCGTAGCGGCGAGCCTCACCACTGCCACCAGTCAGACGATGCTGATCGGCGAAAACCTCGTGGGTAACCGCTGCTCCGCGTCGAGTGAGTGACCCATCCATGATGTCATCGTGAAAAAGAGCAAAAGCGTGCAAAAGTTCAAGGGCTGCGCCAGTGTCGAGGCTCACTTGAGAATTGGGGTCGCCACCTGCGCCAACGAAACCCCAATGACAAAAAGCTGGACGCAAGCGCTTTCCCCCAGAAGCAACGAGGCGGCGAATCTCGGCGACTGGACTTGCTAAATCAGTATCAAACCCAGACCAGCGAGTTTCTTCAACAGCAAGGAACGCCGAAAGATGCGCTTCGGTACGGCGCGCGATGTCAACGAGTGATTGCGGAGGGCTTGAACTCACAATGTCAGGTTAGAGGCGACTAGCCCTCAAGTCCGTTCACAACATTGTCGATTTGCAGTTTGGCATTGCCGATTCGGTCACGACATAAACGAATCAGTTCTGACGCGCGTTCAACGCGACTCGCCAATACATCGACGTCAACATCAGTTCGTTCGAGTTCGGCCAAAATCGTTTCGAGTTCTTTGAGTGCTTCGGCGTAACCGATTTCTTCATCTTTTTTCGTAGCCATGATGTCTCCTTTAATTCACCGTGCTCGTGACGTTGCCGTCGTGAAGCACTGTTGTCAAAATTTCTCCGGTTGTGACGTCACCAACGTTGCGCACAATTTTTCCATCTGCCCCGCGAGTGATTGACCATCCACGAGCCAATACATTTTTTGGATCCAATAAACGTACGCGAGATTCACAATTGTCAATACGCGTGTTGAGATCACCAATTAACTGCGGACCGCGTCGAGTGAGCCGAGCAATACGTTCACTGAGTCGTTCGTCGGCGCGTTCAACTGCGGTACGTGTGTGAATACCAATTTCGCGGGCCACGTTGTTGAGACGATTCGTTGAATCTGCCAACTGCTGGGTTGCCAATCGAGCAATTGCATCCCAATTAGCCTCAGTTTCATTGATGAAATCGTTCACTCTTTCAATCAGCGCAACTGCACAAGCAGTCGGTGTCTTGTGTGCTTCAAAAGCCACATCATCTGCAACATGACGATCAATCTCGTGACCGATACCCGTGAATACTGGTAATGAAGATTCGGTAATTGCCAAAGCGATCAATTCAGCATCAAAAGTTGAGAGTTCTGCTTTGCTACCACCACCACGAATGACAACAATTGCGTCTAAGTCATCACGCAGACCTAGACGTGAAATGGCTTGAGTGATTTCGCGAACTGCATTCTCACCTTGCACACTCACATTGGCGAGGTGAAGATGAAAACCAATCTCGCTACTTTCAATCTGATTCTTGAAGTCGGCCCATGCCGCACTGCTGCCACTCGTCACAACTCCCAAACGAAGTGGTGCAGGAGAGATGTCAACTTCTCGGTTGAGATCGAAGACGCCCATTTCTTTGAGTTTGCGAATGAGCTCTTCGCGTTGCAACGCAATTTCGCCAAGTGTGTAATTCGGGTCGATACCCCGCATGATCATTGACAACTTGCCAAAGGCCGCATAGAAATCGAGATTGCCGTAAATGCGAACCTTGACGCCGTTCACCAAATCGAGGCCACTCTTCATCAAGATGGGGCGCATCTTGGTCATTTCGCCGCCCCACAAGTTCACGTTTAACTGATTGCGCTTACCGTCGGGGGTTTGTTCGACAAGAGTGAAATACGTGTGCGGACCTTTCTTGCTGAGTCCAGAAATTTCGCCCCAGACCCATAAGCCGGCGTCGAAGTTGTCGTTCAGGACCTCGTTGATGGCGTCGGCCAATTCAGAAATCGAATAAGTCGGCGGGGCGTCCCCTTCGAATTCGTCCTCAAACTCGTCAAGGTCGTCTTCTAGGTCATCATCGTCAAAGTCACGGGGCATAGCAATAAAGAGTCTGCCCGATGGCGATGTAGTTTGGAAGACGTGACCGGAACACTTGTGATCTTGCGCCATGGTGAAAGTACCTGGAACCAAAAGAATCTCTTCACGGGTTGGCACGATGTGCAACTCACCGAGAAGGGTCGTAGCGAAGCTGTCGCTGCGGGCCGCACCATGCTCGAGGCAGGGTTGTACTTCGATACGTCCCACACATCACTGCTTGAACGAGCGGTCCTGACCTGCAATATGGCCCTTGAAGCGATGGGTCAGGTGTGGTTGCCAGTCAACCGAACTTGGCTGCTGAATGAGCGCCATTACGGTGCTCTACAGGGGCTCGACAAGAAGGAAACCACCGAACGACATGGGGCCGAGCAGACCTATGTCTGGCGTCGCAGTTTTGATGTTCCGCCCCCGCCCGTCGATACCAGCAGTCCCGAGCACCCCGTGAACGACCGGCGCTATCGGTTGCTTGACCCAAGTCTCTTGCCCGGGGCCGAATGCTTGAGGGACGTCGTGGCCCGTGTGCTGCCGTATTGGAACGAATCGATCGTGCCCCAGTTGCGCGATAACCAAACGGTTTTAGTGACTGCTCATGGCAACTCGTTGCGGGCTTTGGTGATGCACCTTGAGGGAATTTCGCAGGCCGATATCGCCGAGCTGAATATTCCGACTGGCGCTCCGAAGCGATACACGTTCAACGACGACATGTCGGTGGCAAGTGCCGAGTATCTGGGCGATGTGGCGGCGATTGAAGCTGCCGCCGCCGCTGTCGCTAAACAAGCCTCCACCTAAACGTCCCTTTTCCGCCACTCTGTACAACCAGTTCCAACAGTTGGAACTGGTTGTACAGAGTGGCGCGAAAGTTCCAGGTGTGGCGGGGGGCTCAGGGTGGTGCCCGTCGGCTCAGGGTCGTGACCACTGGGACATCACCAAATGGTTCGCACATGTTCACGAGCGTCATATAGTGACACCCATGGCCTCCAAAAAGTCTTACCTCGAAAGTCTCCGCAAAGTCTCGCTCTTCTCGTCATGCTCCAATAAGGACCTCGAAAAGATCGCCAAGGCTGGAGATGAGGTGAGTTTCACCCCCGGTTCATTGGTCGTTGATCAAGGACAGACCGGCCGTGAAGCTTTCGTCATCATCAGCGGAACCGCCACCGTCAAGCGCAACGGCAAGAAGGTTGCAACACTCGGCGCTGGAGCCGTTGTTGGCGAACTCTCGCTTCTCGACCATGGTCCCCGCACCGCTTCGGTCATCACCGATACCGAGTGCGTCATGCTGGTCATCAGCCAGCGCCAGTTCCTCGGAGTCATCGACGCCATCCCGGCGCTCTCGCACAAACTCCTCGGAACCTTGGCCGGTCGCATCCGCGAACTTGACCGCCAATACTTCGGCTGATTTTTCGCCTCCGATCTCGGTCGGAACCTGAAATAACACGCTCGTAAGGTTCTCCTTTTCGCCCTCAGGCAACTAGCGTTCTCCCTGCATGAGTACGCACGACGACACTTCAGCCGCGCCTTCTGGCCCCCGGCGTCTAAAGCCCTACCAACTCTCGATTGCTATCGGTTCTTTCATGGCGATCTTCACCGTGGTTTCGGGCATCGTCCCGCTCATCACCAACTGGCACGAAGAGTCACCAATTCATCGTCCAGTGTTTGGCGGAATCCCTGGACCGCTCAAGTTGGCTTTCTACACCGTGATCCCTGCCATGTTGTTGTGGGGTTCATTCCGTTTCGCTGATCGCATGCGCAACTGGGAGCGCGGCAAGTCAGATCGTCGTCGCACCACTGCTAAGAACGCCAAGCGTCGCCTCGCAGATTTCCGAGCAGGTGTGTACATGCGCACACTGTTGCGCGACTCAGCTGCTGGCCTCATGCACTCGATGATGTACTTCGGTTTCTTGGTGTTGCTCGGTGTCACGACTGCGCTTGAACTTGATCACCAGTTGCCCGAAAGTCTTAAGTTCCTTCACGGCGATGTGTACCGCGGTTACGTCCTCATCGGTGATCTCGCCGGTTTGGTTTTCACCGCTGGTGTCGTGTGGGCCATTGTTCGTCGTTACATTCAACGCCCATATCGCATTCGCATTAAGAGCAAACCCGAACACGCCATCATCCTCGGCGTGATGTTGCTCATCGGCGTTTCTGGTTTTGGTGCTGAAATGTTCCGCATCGCCGACAGCACCGCAAATGGCGTGAATATGGATCACGAAAAGTGGTCATTCATTGGTTATCCGTTGGCAAACCTTGTTGATGGTTGGGCCCCACGTTCGCTCGAATTGTGGCACCAGGGTTGGTGGATCGCTCACGTTGTTGCGTTCATCGCGTTCCTCGCCATCTTGCCGATCACCATGTTGCGCCACATCTTTACGTCACCACTCAACATGTATCTCAAAGATCGTGATCGTCCCAAGGGCGCAATGAAGGCCATGCCGAATCTCACCGAGACGTCGCTTGAATCATTCGGCGCTTCAGTTGTCGAAGACTTCACATGGAAGCAGTTGCTCGACACCGATGCATGCACCATGTGTGGTCGTTGCACGAGCGTGTGCCCCGCACATGCAACTGGCAAACCACTCGACCCACGCGAAATCGTTTTGAAGACC
>Ga0209358_10001728_pt1 | contig 17127 bp, 16 predicted proteins | sample LauGreFa1BDMLBSN_2_FD_187574 | JGI IMG/M metagenome (GOLD analysis project Ga0209358, IMG submission 187574) | Freshwater lake microbial communities from Lake Michigan, USA - Fa13.BD.MLB.SN (SPAdes) (version 2) | ecosystem: Environmental > Aquatic > Freshwater > Lake | place: Lake Michigan, USA... | reverse complement strand
AATGATGAAATGCCACAAGGCCAAGAAGAACGAGCTTTCTACAAAGCATCATCTGGAAAAAAGTTAATTGTTTTAGGTGCCGGATCATTTCTGCACTTTGTTTTGGGCTTTGTGCTTTTGTTTACTCTTTTTGCAGGAATTGGAACAAATCAAGTACTTCCCGTTATTAATGAGGTTGTTCCTAATTCAGCGGCACAAGCTGCCGGAATTCAAGCAGGCGATGAAGTGGTTTCTATTAATGGCAAACGTGTCACCGAATGGTACAAAGATGTCGAAGTAATTCGTGAATCACAAGGCGCAGAACTTACCCTTGTCTTAAACCGCAACGGCGAAGAGGTCGTAGTCACTACTGCTGCCAGACTGACAGATATTGATGGAACCAAGAGATATGTCTTAGGTATCGTCAATGAAGTGGGATTAGAGCGTTCTGGCGTGCTTGTTTCCATAAAGAATTCAGCAACGGTCACCAAGGGATTTTTGGTTGAAAGCGTTAAGTCATTAGGTAAATTGCCTGAAAAGATCCCTGCCTTGTGGGGTGCAACTGTTCGCGGAGAAGAGCGCGATGCCAACGGTCTTGTAGGAGTCGTAGGTGTTGCACGTGTATCTGGTGAAGCTGTAGGTAGCGACAAACTAACTCCCATGGAGCGGTTAGCAACATTTGTTTTAATCGTTGCCAGCCTCAATATTTTTGTCGGCGTCTTTAACTTGTTGCCAATTTTGCCGCTAGATGGTGGCCATATGGCAGTTGCTATTGCCGATTCAATTCGTGCTTTCTTTGCTCGATTGCGTGGTCGTCCACGTCCTGCACCGATTGATGTGACAGTACTTACCCCAATAACAATGGTCGTTTTTGTTGTTTTAGCAACGCTGACACTCTTGCTCTTGGTGGCCGATGTGATTAATCCAGTGACGCTCAACCTTTAATTCGGCAGAATTTGCTCTTGTAGTGCAGAATAAAGCCATGGTTGATCTCGGAATTCCAAGCGCACCACCTCCAACGCTGCATCCTCGTCGCAAGACCCGTCAGCTAAAAGTTGGAGCTGTGGGTGTTGGAAGCGAGTCACAGGTATCAGTTCAATCTATGTGTACGACGCTGACGGCAGATGTCAACGCAACTTTGCAGCAAATCGCAGAGCTAACCGCTTCTGGTTGCCAGATTGTTCGTGTTGCAGTTCCGAGCCAAGATGATGCCGATGCATTGGCGCAGATTGCTAAGAAATCTCAGATTCCTGTCATTGCAGATATTCACTTTCAACCGAAATACATTTTTGCGGCAATTGATGCTGGATGTGCTGCGGTTCGAGTCAACCCTGGAAACATCAAGCAATTTGATGACAAGGTAAAAGAGGTTGCTAAAGCTGCAGGGGACGCGGGTATTCCAATTCGAATCGGCGTCAACGCTGGTTCATTAGATCCACGCTTGCTTGCAAAGTATGGAAAGGCAACACCAGAAGCTTTAGCTGAATCTGCATTATGGGAAGCATCATTGTTTGAAGAGCATGGTTTTTCAGATATCAAAATCTCTGTAAAGCATCATGACCCTGTAACTATGGTTAATGCTTATCGAATCCTTGCGGCAAAATGTGATTACCCATTGCACTTAGGCGTAACTGAAGCCGGACCGCTTTTCCAAGGAACAATTAAATCTGCAACTGCTTTTGGTATTTTGTTAGCAGAAGGTATCGGCGACACAATTCGAGTTTCACTTTCTGCGCCCCCTGTCGAAGAGGTCAAGGTTGGTATTTCAATTCTGGAATCTCTCAATTTGCGCCAACGTAAACTTGAAATTGTTTCTTGCCCATCATGTGGCCGCGCACAAGTTGATGTGTACACATTGGCTGAAAAAGTTCAGGCTGGATTAGAAGGCATGACTGTGCCGCTACGAGTAGCGGTCATGGGTTGTGTTGTAAATGGTCCAGGTGAAGCACGTGAGGCAGATCTAGGTGTTGCATCAGGAAATGGTAAGGGTCAGATTTTTGTGAAGGGTCAGGTCATAAAGACTGTGCCTGAAGCACAAATTGTTGAAACTCTTATCGAAGAAGCGATGCGTTTAGCTGAAGAAATGGAAGCCGCCGGAGTTGCTTCAGGGCAACCTTCAGTTGATGTTCGATAGGCTTGCGCCATGTTGAAAATGTCTACGCTATTTTTGCGTACGCTTCGCGATGACCCAGCAGATGCCGAGGTCGCAAGCCACAAGTTATTAGTGCGAGCTGGTTATGTCCGCCGAATCGCTGCTGGTATTTACTCATGGCTTCCATTAGGTGTGATCACGCTTCGCAATGTCGAACGTGTGATTCGTGAAGAGATGGATAACGCAGGTTTCCAAGAAGTTAACTTTCCAGCTCTTTTACCCCGTGAAGCGTATGAAACAACTAATCGTTGGGAAGAGTACGGACCTTCACTATTTCGCTTGCAGGATCGCAAAGGCGGAGATTACTTACTAGGTCCAACACATGAAGAGATGTTTACGCTGATGGTTAAGGGCGAGTACTCCTCTTATAAGGATCTTCCGCTCAGTATTTATCAAATCCAAACAAAATTCCGTGATGAAGCTCGACCACGCAGTGGAATCATCCGTGGCCGCGAGTTTGTCATGAAGGATTCATACTCATTTGATCTAGATGATACCGGTCTAGAAGTTTCCTACCAGAAGCACCGTGACGCGTATGTAAAAACATTTGATCGTCTGGGAATGAAGTACAACATCGTTAAAGCTGTTTCAGGTGCCATGGGTGGATCTAAATCTGAAGAGTTTTTAGCACCATGTACAACTGGTGAAGACACTTATGTGTTATGTCCCAAGTGTGGCTTTGCCGCAAATGTTGAAGCGATGGTTACAAAGGTAGATGCTCAGGATTCTTCTAAGGTGCCTGCGGTCGAAGCTTTTGATTCGCCGAACACACCAACTATCGACACCCTTGTCGAATTATTGAATTCAAAGTTTGGTGGGGGATACACCGGCGCGCAAACATTGAAAAATGTCATGTTAATGGCGGACAACAAAGCTGTTTGTGTATTGGTACCAGGTGATCGAGAAGTAGACCTGAAACGTTTCCAGGAAAATCTTGGTGGTATTCACGAACTGCGGGTTTTTGAAGATGCTGATTTTGCAAAGTTCCCGGCACTTGTTAAGGGTTACATCGGACCACAAGATGCAAAGAAATCTGGAATCACTGTGTATGCCGATCCACGTATTGCTCCTGGTACTTCATGGGTGACGGGTGCGAACGCTAAGGATCGTCATGCGCGAAATGTTGTCAATGGTCGTGACTTCACACCTGATGCATATGTTGAAGCTGCAGAAGTTCGTGCAGGAGATGCGTGCCCAGAGTGTGCAACGCCTGTTGTTATTGATCGTGCGATTGAAATTGGCCATATCTTCCAATTAGGTCGCAAGTACGCTGATGCACTTAACTTGACTGTTTTAGATCAAAACGGAAAGTCACAAGTAGTCACAATGGGTTCTTACGGAATCGGTGTAACACGCGCAGTGGCAGCGATTGCAGAGCAGACTCATGATGAGATCGGACTTAATTGGCCAGCAGAACTTGCTCCAGCAAAGGTACACATCGTTGCTGCGGGTAAAGATGATCTGCTCTTTGATACCGCATTAAAACTTGGAACTGATCTAGAAGCGCAAGGCATTACCGTTATGTTGGATGACCGACGTGATGCGAGCCCAGGTGTGAAGTTCAAGGATGCCGAGCTCATTGGCAATCCCATCATTGTGGTTGTTGGTAAAGCTTTAGCCGAAGGCAATGTCGAAGTTCGAGTTCGTAAGAGCGGAGATAAGAAGGAAGTTGCACTTTCTTCTGCTGTTGCTGCCATTGCTGAACTTCTGAAGTAATTGTGTTTTACGAATTAACTCTTGCCACCGCGCTATTTCTCTTGGCGGCATCATTTTTTGCGGGCTTTGTTGATTCGATCGCAGGCGGCGGGGGATTAATCCAGTTACCAGCTCTTTTGATTGGTTTGCCTAAATCTGGAACCGCCGAAGTCTTAGGTACAAATAAGTTGTCTGCAGTTTTTGGCACAACAACTGCTGCGGCCTTGTATCGAAAGCAAATCAAACCCGATCCTAAAATATTGCTGGGAATGGGAATACCCGCATTTCTTGGATCTGCGGGAGGCGCAGTTCTGGCCTCAAAAATTCCTACCAGCAGCATGCGTCCCATGGTGTTGGTGCTACTGATTATTGTTGCGATCTATACCTGGTTTAAACCTGATTTAGGTAAATATGAAAACCTGCGACACCTACCAAAGCAAAGAATTCAGATCGCAGCTTTAGCTGGAGCGATTATTGGTTTCTACGATGGAATCTTTGGTCCTGGCACTGGCTCATTCCTGATGTTGATTTTGGTTGTATCTCTGGGATACGCCTTTATTACAGCTAGTGCAATTGCCAAGGTAGTAAATGTTGCAACTAATGTGGGCGCAATAATGATTTTTGGTTTCAATGGCGCAGTTATTTGGCAGATAGGAATCATTATGGGTGTGGCCAATATTTCTGGGGCTATTTTGGGCTCACGTCTTGCTATAAAGGGCGGCTCAACCTTGGTCCGTAAAGTTTTCCTGATTGTCACGGTGGCGCTGATTATCAAGGTAGGAATTGATACCTTCTAATTACTTGCGTTACACTTGCCCTACAACTTAATAGAAAGAAGAGATCCATGGCCCTTAAAGATTCAATTGCCGATTTGATTCGCCCTGCTGTAGAAAACGCGGGCTTCTTTCTAGAAGATGTTTTCACAAGTAATCCCGGAAATCACCGAATTGTTACCTGCATGGTTGATGGCCTAAAGCCTTTAAGCCTGGATGAAGTAACTGTGGTGAGCCGCGAGATTTCTGCAATTCTGGATGATTCGCCGCTTCTTACCGAGGCATTTACCTTAGAAGTAACATCTCCGGGCATTGAACGTCCACTGACTTTGCCTCGCCACTGGACCAAAAACTTAACTCGAATTGTAAAAGTCACTTTAAATGATGAAACAGAAGTTTCAGGACGACTGACCGAGTTTGATGACAATCGCGCAATCTTGATTGAAAACATCAAAGGTCGCATGAAGACACATGAAGTCGCTTTTGCCGATATTAAGAAAGCAAATGTAGAGATCGAATTCAATCGTAAGGATGAGATCTAATGCATGTAGAAATGTCAGCCTTAGCTGCACTTACAACTGAAAAAGACATTGCATTAGAAGAATTGATCTATGCCATCGAGGTTGCGGTCTTGGGTGCCTACAATCAAACAGATACCGCCAAGCGCCATGCACGAGCCCACCTTGATCGCGAAAGCGGCGAAATTTCAATTTTGGTTCCAATTTTTGGTGAAGATGGAACTCGTACCGGAGAAGAAGTTGATTCACCTGATGGTTTTTCAAGAATGGCAACATCTACAGCCCGCCAAATAATTAAGTTAAAAATGCGTGAAACAAATGATGCAGAAATCGTTGGCGAGTTCACAACTTCCGTCGGCGATGTTATCTCTGGTGTAGTCCAGCAGGGTCGCGATCCAAAGATGATCAACGTCAACCTTGGTCGCGTCGAAGGACGAATTCCACCGCAAGAGCAGGTTCCTGGCGAGGTTTACAACCACGGCGATCGAATTAAGTGTTTTGTGGTTGAAGTAAAGCAAGGTTTGAAGGGACCAGAGATTATGTTGTCTCGTTCTCATCCAGCACTTGTTAAACAATTGTTCGCATTTGAAGTTCCAGAAATTAATGACCGAATTGTGGAAATCATGGCGGTTGCTAGAGAAGCTGGACACCGCACAAAACTTGCAGTGAAAAGTCATCGCGCAGGAGTAAGTCCTAAAGGTTCACTGATTGGTCCAATGGGATCTCGTGCGCGTGCGGTAATGGATGAACTTCACGGTGAGAAAATAGATATTGTCGATTGGTCTGAAGATCCTGCAGAGTTTGTTGCTTCAGCACTTGCACCTGCAAAGGTGAGCAAGGTCGAGATAACAGATCTTGCAACGCGAAGTGCAAAGGTGACAGTTCCGGATTACCAACTTTCCCTAGCAATTGGTAAAGATGGGCAAAATGCTCGCCTGGCTGCGCGCTTAACTGGGTGGCGTATCGACATCCACCCAGACACGGTTCTGACACCTGCTGAAGACGCAGCGCAGTAATTCTGAGCCTGATTAGGAACCAAGAGGAGTCATTGGATACCATGAGCCAGTTGGATTCCTCCCTTCCTGTTCGTAGCTGTATTAGCTGCCGCAAGAGGGCAAATCCTTCAGCATTGATTCGTGTGGTCTTGGTTGATGGAAAAGTAATTCCAGATCTCAAGGGTGGCGCAGCAGGTCGAGGCGCTTGGCTCCACAAGAAGTGTGCAGAAGTTGCGATAGCTCGGAACGCTTTTGTTTTCGCCTTTAAAACAAATAAGGCGCAGACAGAAACGGTCGATGTATCGGAACTTCTGAAATTTCTACAGCAGTACTAACTATCAAACGAATGGATATGAAAGTTATGAAACTCAAATGAGCTCGTTAGAACTATGAGGTCGTTCAACTAAGGCTTGCATTTGAGAAATGCGGGCCAAGACAGGAGAAATGTGTCAAAGGTCCGCGTACATGAGTTGGCAAAACAACTCGGTATGGAGAGCAAGGTTGTTCTTGCAAAACTCCAAGAAATGGGCGAGTTTGTTCGCTCCGCATCATCAACAGTAGAAGCGCCAGTAGTGCGCAAGCTGATCGAAATGTATCCCGATGCAAAACCGGTCGAGGAGAAAAAGCCTGTCAAAAAGGCGGCAGCTAAAAAAGCTGCAGCAAAGCCCAAGGGCGAGGTCAGTGCAGAGCAGGCAGCAGAACTTGCAGCAGAGCTCGGAGTAGATATTGAAGCGCTCAAACTTGAGCAAGCTAAGGCGGTTGCAAATAAGGAAGAAGCGGCCAAGCATGAAGCTGCTGAGCGCGCTGCAGAAAATGGTGTAACTCCACCTGCTGCTTCAACATCAAAACCATCTGCGCCAGCACCACGTCCAGGAAACAATCCATTTTCAACTGGTGGAGCAGTTCCACGTCCACCTCGTCCAGGAAACAATCCATTTTCAACTGGTGGAGCAGTTCCACGTCCACCACGTCCAGCAGGTTCACAAGGAACCGGTGCACCACGACCAGGAATGGCGGGATCACGTCCAGGTTCTGTTCGTCCAGGTTTTGCTGCACGTCCAGGTTCTCCGCGACCAGCAACTGGTACAGGATTTACACCACGTCCAGGCGGATCATCAGCGCCTTCAACTTCTCCGTATAAATCAAATACTCCAGGAGCAGGAGCACCAAGTGGTGGTCCACAACGTCCTGGCGGTGGTCGCCCACCACAACGCGGTGGCGCAGGCGGTGCATTCGGAAAGAATGCAAGTAAGAAATCAGGACGTAAACAAAAGTCACGTAAGGCATTACGCGATGAATTCGACAATATGCAAGCACCACAACTTGGTGGCGCAGTTGTACCTCACGGTGATGGAAAGACTCCAATTCGTATGCGACGTGGAGCTTCCTTGGCAGACTTTGCAGACAAGATTGGTGCAGATCCAGCAGCATTAGTAGCAGCGCTATTCCACTTAGGTGAAATGGTGACAGCAACACAATCAGTGGATGCAGATACCTTTGAAATTCTTGGTGTTCAACTGGGCTACAACATTGAAATTGTTAGCCCTGAAGATGAAGACCGCGAATTACTTCAAGACTTCGATATCGATCTTGCAGGTGAGATTTCAGATCTTGATCCAGAGTCATTGGTGGCACGTCCGCCAGTTGTAACGGTTATGGGTCACGTCGATCACGGTAAAACATCGCTGCTTGATGCGATCCGTAAATCAGAGGTTATGAAGGGTGAAGCTGGCGGAATCACGCAGCACATTGGTGCATACCAAATTCACCATGATCATGATGGCGTTAATCGCGCAATTACATTTATCGATACACCAGGTCACGAAGCGTTTACAGCGATGCGTGCTCGTGGTGCCAAGGTAACTGATATTGCTGTTCTAGTAGTAGCTGCCGATGATGGAATCATGCCTCAGACAATTGAAGCGTTAAACCACGCTCAAGCTGCGGATGTTCCAATCGTTGTAGCTGTTAACAAGGTAGATAAAGAAGGCGCTAACCCAGACAAGGTTCGCCAGCAATTAACCGAATACAACTTGATCGCTGAAGAGTATGGCGGCGAGACAATATTTGTAGATGTATCCGCAAAGTCCGGAATTGGTATTGATCAATTGATCGATTCAATCCTTCTTACAGCAGATGCTGCAATCGATCTACGTGCAATCGCAGAAGATGACGCTCGTGGTGTTGCTATTGAAGCTCACCTCGATCGTGGACGTGGACCAGTTGCAACAGTTCTTGTACAACGTGGAACACTCAAGATTGGTGATGCAATTGTTGCCGGTAGTGCATTCGGTCGTGTTCGTGCGATGTTGGACGAAAATGGTGACAATGTCGAAACCGCTGGACCATCTCGTCCAGTTCAGGTTCTAGGTTTCACATCTGTTCCAAGTGCGGGCGATACCTTCCTTGTTGCAGATGAAGACCGCACCGCGCGTCAGATCGCTGAAAAGCGTCAGGCAGCAGAACGAAATGCACAACTTGCTAAGGCACGTAAGAAGGTTTCACTGGAAGACTTCATGGAGCAATCCAAGATTTCTACTCTCAACCTTATTCTTAAGGGTGACGTAAGTGGATCTGTAGAAGCTCTAGAAGATGCATTGATGCAATTGGATGTTGGCGCAGAAGTTGATCTTCGCGTTATTCACCGCGGCGTAGGTGCTATTACTAAGAGCGATATCACTTTGGCATCGGCATCTACTGCAGTTGTGATCGGCTTTAACGTTAAGCCTGAGCCACAAACTGCAATCTTTGCTGATCAAGAAGGCGTTGAAGTTCGCTTCTACTCTGTTATTTACAATGCAATTGAAGAGATCGAAATGTCTCTCAAGGGCTTGCTCAAGCCAGAGTACGAAGAAGCAATTATCGGTACCGCTGAAGTTCGCGAAATCTTCAAATCTTCAAAGGCTGGAAACATCGCTGGATCTGTCGTTAAGGATGGAATCATCCGTCGTAACGCCAAGGCCCGAATTCTGCGTGATGGCAATGTCTTAGTTGATAACTTGACGATTGATTCACTCAAGCGCTTTAAGGATGATGCCACCGAAGTCCGTGAAGGATTTGAGTGCGGTATTGGCCTTGGAAACATGAAGGAGATCGCACCTGGCGACATCGTTCAGTGTTTCGAGATGCGCGAGAAAAAGCGAGCATAAGTTATGGGTCAATCACATCGCACACTGAAGGTTGCCGACCGCATCAAAGTGGTAGTTGCAAACTTGCTTGAGACAAAAATCAAAGATCCACGTCTGGGCTTTGTAACTGTCACGGATGCGCGTGTTACTGGCGATCTTCAACAAGCGTCAATTTTTTACACCGTTCTTGGTGATCTCGATGAGCGCGCTGCAACTGCGGCGGCTCTCGAGAGCGCTAAGGGTGCAATTAGATCCGCACTTGGCCGTGAACTTGGTCTTCGCATCACACCGAGCATTGAATTCTTTGAAGATGGATTACCTGAGAGTGCAAAAGCTCTGGATTCTTTACTTGAAAAAGTTCATGAGCAGGATGCTCAAGTTGCTGCACTTCGCAAGAATGCGCAATATGCAGGGGGAGAAGATCCTTACAAAGCTCCACGTGTTATTGAAGATTAATTGTGACCCAAATAATCTACGAGCACGGGTTTTTGGTTGTAGATAAAGAACCAGGCATGACAAGCCATGATGTGGTTGCCATTGCGCGAAGAGCTTTAAATACTCGAAAAGTTGGCCATGCGGGAACGCTAGATCCAATGGCAACTGGTGTTTTAGTACTTGGCTTTAACAATGGAACCCGACTTTTGCAGTACATCACCGATGGTGACAAGAGTTACCAAGCAACAATTATTTTGGGTGCATCGACAATTACTGATGATTTCGAGGGTGAAGTACTTGCAACCGCTGATGCATCTGGCGTTACCGATGATCAAATTCATGCAGAGCTAAACACCATGCGTGGAACTTTCATGCAGCGCCCAAGTTCGGTATCTGCAGTGAAAGTCGATGGCGAACGCGCTTATGATCGTGTTCGTGCCGGCGAAGTCGTCGTGCTTGCATCCCGTGAGGTAACAATTTCACAATTAGATGTGTTGGCTATTCGACGCGGTGGCACCAAGGTAGAAATTGATATTGAAGTTACGTGCTCTGCCGGAACATATATCCGCTCGATTGCTCGAGATTGCGGTGAGGCTCTGAAAGTTGGAGGGCACCTGTCCGCATTACGACGTACACGCGTTGCAGGATTTGGTCTAGATGGCGCAGTTTCTCTTGCTGCTCTAAAGGCAGGAGAGTTTTCTACTTTGGATTTGCCTGATGTTGCTCGCTCAACCTTTCCAGTTCGAGAGATTTCATTAGAGGAAAAGCTCGAACTTTCCTTTGGAAGAAAGCTTGCGCCTAATACAGCAGAAGGTATTTACGCAGGTATCTCTTCCGCTAATGAGTTAATTGCTTTGCTGAGCAATGTGGATGGTAAAGCTAAACCGATTGCTGTATTCGCGGCAGCGCATTGATTCTGAGATAATAAGCATATGAGCATCGTTGTAATAGGAAATTTTGATGGAGTCCATAAAGGACACCAGCAGATCCTCAACCGTGCCAAAGCCCTTGCCGGCGATGAGAAGATTGTTGCGCTGACTTTTGATCCGCATCCGGTTTCAATCTTTGCACCTGATAGAGCGCCAACCCTTTTAACAATTTTGAGCGACAAAATTGAATTGTTAAAGATTCACAACGCCGATCAGGTAGCGGTTATTAAGTTCACTAAAGAGTTTGCAGCAATGTCTCCAGAAGATTTTGTGAACAAAGTCCTAGTTGAGCAATTAAAGGCATCCACGGTAATCGTCGGAGCTAACTTCACTTATGGCTTTAAGGCCGCTGGAAATGTGGACTCTTTAGCTAAGCACCCAGAGTTTGAAACAGTGGTTTTAGACTTGCAGGCAGATAATGATGAAAACATTTCATCGACAAGAATTCGAAAAGCAATTGTCGATGGCAATGTTGAAAGTGCTAGAGAAATGTTGACTCGTCCACATCGATTAGATGGAATCGTCGTTCATGGCGAAAAACGTGGACGTGAAATCGGTTACCCAACTGCAAACCTAGGAAATATTGATGGCCAAACAATTCCTGCAGATGGTGTGTACGCCGGTTGGCTCACTGTCGGAATTGATCGTTGGCCTGCTGCAATTTCAATTGGCACTAATCCAACTTTTGAAGGTGTTCGAGGACGACAAGTTGAAGCTTATGCATTGGATCAAGTGGATTTAGATCTGTATACAAAGCCAGCAACTATCGAATTTGGATGGAGACTTCGGGATACATTGAAATTTGATGGTCTTGAGCCATTACTCCAACAAATGGCAAAGGATTGTCTAGAAGCCCGCAGATTAACCGAGCTCTAAGCGGGCAATTCCACCCGATTTCACCTATTCAGAGGCTCGCTGGTAACCTAGCCCTTCAATCGAGATAGCGAATCTTTCGTGAATCAAACCGAAAGAGCCTCGTGCTCAGTAAACAAGGAGAACAAGAAATGGCATTAACACCAGAACTAACGAAACAAATCATTGCTCAGTACGGTTCGACTCCTACTGACACAGGATCACCTGAAGCTCAGGTCGCTCTACTTTCAAAGCGTATTGAACAAATCACAGATCACTTGAAGACTAACCCACATGATCACCACAACCGTCGTGGTCTTTTGTTGCTAGTTGGACGTCGTCGTCGCATTCTTCAGTACTTAGCTAAGACAGACATCAATCGTTACCGTGCAATTATCGAGAAGCTCGGTATTCGCCGCTAATTAAGAAATAATCTGCCGCAGAGCAATGGTCCTCGGTAGTGGTTTCCGCGCAATTTATCTTTTTAAAGAATTAGAGCGCGTGAACTTCGATCGAAGATTCATTCTCTGAGCAGATAACAAGGTTCGATAATTTTGTCGCGCCTTTCAATCTACAAAGAGGAGGACCCATGGAGGGTCAAGAGGTTCAGTCAGCCGTTGCAATAATTGATAACGGAAAATTCGGAAAACGAGAAATTCGTTTTGAAACAGGACGCCTAGCGCGCCAAGCAGCAGGAGCTGCAGCAGTTTATCTAGATGATCAAACAATGATCTTCTCAGCAACAACTGCATCAAAAACACCAAAGGATCAATTTGATTTCTTTCCTTTAACAGTTGATGTTGAAGAGAAGATGTATGCAGTTGGTCGTATTCCAGGATCATTCTTCCGTCGTGAAGGTCGTCCATCAGAAGATGCGATTCTTACTTGCCGTTTGATCGACCGTCCATTACGTCCATCATTTGTGAAGGGACTTCGTAACGAAGTTCAGATCGTTGTGACAGTAATGGCACTAGATCCAGATCATATGTATGACGTTATTGCGATTAATGCTGCATCAATGTCAACACAACTTGCAGGTCTTCCATTCTCTGGTCCAATCGGTGGCGTTCGCGTTGCTTTGATTGATGGTCAGTGGGTTGCATTCCCTAACCACTCACAGGTTGCTAACGCAGTCTTTGACATGGTTGTTGCAGGTCGCGTTACTAAAGATGATGTTGCAATCATGATGGTTGAAGCAGAAGCTACTGAGCGCACAATTGAATTAATCAAGGGTGGCGCACCAACACCTACTGAAGAAGTTGTTTCACAAGGCCTAGATGCGGCAAAGCCATTCATCAAGATTCTCTGTGATGCACAAGCAAAGCTTGCAAAGGTTGCTGCTAAGCCAACTGCAGAATTTCCAGTCTTCTTGGATTACCAGGATGATGTTTTCGCAGCTGTTGAAAAGGCAGCTAAGGATGATCTTGCAAAGGCGCTAACAATTGTTGGCAAGCAAGAGCGCGAAACAAAGATCGATGAGATCTCTGCTTCAGTTAAGGAATCAGTAAGTGCGCAATTTGAAGGTCGCGAAAAGGAAGTTCCTGCCGCGTTCCGTTCATTGACAAAGAAACTTGTACGTCAGCGTGTATTGCGCGACAAGATCCGTATCGATGGTCGCGGTCTTCGCGATATTCGTGCGCTTTCTGCAGAGGTAGAAGTTATTCCTCGTGTACACGGTTCAGCGATCTTCGAGCGTGGAGAGACACAGATTCTCGGAATCACAACTCTTAACATGCTAAAGATGGAGCAACAGCTCGATACTTTGAACCCAGAAAATCACAAGCGTTACATGCACAACTACAACTTCCCACCATATTCAACTGGTGAAACAGGTCGTGTTGGTACACCTAAGCGCCGCGAAATCGGTCACGGTGCACTTGCTGAGCGTGCATTGATTCCAGTACTTCCAAGTCGCGAAGAGTTCCCTTACGCAATCCGTCAGGTTTCTGAAGCTCTTGGTTCAAATGGTTCAACATCTATGGGTTCTGTATGTGCATCAACGCTTGCACTATTTAACGCAGGTGTTCCACTACGTGCTCCAGTTGCAGGTATTGCAATGGGTCTTATTTCAGATGATGTCGATGGCAAAGTTGAATACGTTGCTTTGACAGATATCTTGGGTGCAGAAGATGCATTCGGAGACATGGACTTCAAGGTTGCCGGAACTAAAGATTTCGTTACCGCTTTGCAGCTAGATACAAAGCTTGATGGAATTCCAGCATCAGTTCTTGCTGGTGCACTTTTGCAGGCTAAGGAAGCGCGTCTTGCGATTCTTGATGTCATGAACGAAGCAATCGATGCTCCAGATGAGATGAGCCAATACGCTCCTCGAATCATCTCTGTAAAGATTCCAGTGGATCAGATCGGTGCAGTAATCGGGCCTAAGGGCAAGATTATTAACCAGATCCAAGATGAAACTGGCGCAGATATTTCTATCGAAGATGATGGAACTATTTACATCGGTGCAACTGATGGTCCATCAGCAGAAGCTGCTCGCGCACAAATCAATGCAATTGCAAACCCACAGATGCCAGAGGTTGGCGAGCGTTACCTAGGTACCGTTGTGAAGCTTGCAGCATTCGGCGCATTCATTTCATTGATGCCAGGTAAAGATGGCTTGCTCCACGTATCTCAGATTCGCAAGATGCATGGTGGAAAGCGCATTGAAAACCTTGAAGAAGTTATGAAGGTTGGCGACAAGATCCAGGTAGAAATCGGCGAGATTGATCCAAAGGGCAAGCTTTCTTTGGTTCCTGTACTTGAAGATGGAACTACTGGTTCAGCTGAATAAATGAGCGTTCGTCGTTCAGTTTTACCTAGCGGACTGCGTATCGTTACTGAAGAAGTTCCTTCGGTACGCAGCGCCGCGATTGGTATCTGGGTAAATGTTGGTTCTCGTGATGAAACCCCGGCAGTTGCTGGGGCTTCTCACTTTCTAGAGCATTTACTGTTCAAGGGAACCAAGCGACGAAATGCTTTAGAGATTTCTTCTTCCATCGAATCAGTTGGCGGCGAGATGAACGCCTTCACAAGCAAGGAGTACACCTGCTTTTACGCGCGTGTAATCGATACCGATCTGCCCATGGCTATTGATGTTGTGTCAGATTTGATCACGTCATCAGTTGTTACAGCACTCGATGTAGATGCTGAACGCAAGGTAGTACTTGAAGAAATTGCCATGCGTGATGATGATCCAAGCGACTTAGTTCATGACTTATATGCCGAAACTTATTACGGTGATACGCCTTTGGGTCGTCCGATCCTTGGCACCATTGATTCAATCAACAACATGTCCCGTAACTCGGTTTTTAACTATTACAAGAAGCGTTACCTGCCGCAAGATTTGGTAGTAGCTGTTGCTGGAAACATTAAGCACAAAAAAGTTGTTGCAATGGTTGAAGCGGCACTTTCTCAAGATGGATTCTTGGATGTAACTGGCGCGCCAGTTATTCGACCAAATACTGTTGTACGAAAGAGCCCTCAACGCTCTGTTGGCCTTATTTCTCGCCCAACGGAACAAGCACACATGTTTTACGGCATGGAGGGCGTTGCTCGTCATGATGATCGTCGCTTTGCGATGGGTATTTTGGCATCTGCACTTGGTGGGGGAATGTCTTCTCGCTTGTTCCAAGAGATCCGTGAAAAACGCGGTCTTGCTTACTCTGTCTATGCATACGCACAACAGTTTGCCGGAAGCGGACAAATTGGTTTTTACGCCGGATGTAACCCAGCTAAGGCGATCGAAGTTGTTGAAATCATTCGCGAAGTCTTAGCTGATGTTGCAGATAATGGAATGTCGCATGAAGAGATCGAGCGAGCCAAGGGCGCGGTTCGTGGCTCCTTAGTTCTGAGCCAAGAGGATTCGGGTTCTCGTATGAGCCGGATTGGTAAGAATGAGATTGTCTACGGACATGTCATGGATTTCGATGAGATTCTAAAGGCGATCTCACGCGTAAATGCCACAGACATTAAGGAAATTGCTAGCGCGTTTCTTACAAAAACGCCTACCCTTGCACTTGTTGGTCCATTCAAATCAGAGTCAAAGTTTGAGAAGGTGTTAAGCAAATGATCAATGTTGCCGTCTTAGGTGCTCGTGGTCGAATGGGCTCTGAAGTTGTTAAAGCTGTCGAAGCCACTGAAGGTTTAGCACTCGTTGCAGCTCTTGATTTAGGAGATTCACTAGATCAACTTAAGGACTCTGCGGTCAACGTTGTTGTTGATTTCACGACGCCAGATAGCGTTATGAGCAATCTTGAATTTCTGATCAATAATGGAATCAATGTAGTTGTTGGAACAACTGGCTTTGATGATGCCAAGCTTGCAATAGTTAAGGGGTGGTTAGCTCAAAATCCTTCAGTCGGTGTTCTTGTCGCGCCTAACTTTGCAATCGGTGCGGTATTGATGATGGAGTTTGCTGAAAAAGCTGCCCGCTACTTTGAATCTGCTGAAATTATTGAACTACATCACCCGGCAAAGGTTGATGCACCATCCGGAACCGCGGCACGGACCGCTGAATTAATGTCTGCTGCTCGTAAAGATGCAGGACTGGGTGCGATGCCAGATGCAACAACAACGGCATTAGATGGTGCACGTGGCGCGCTAGTAGGGGGAATACCGGTGCATTCTGTTCGCGCACGTGGATTAGTAGCCCACCAAGAGGTTTTGTTTGGCGGCTTAGGGGAGACCTTAACTATTCGTCATGATTCAATTGATCGTGCAGGATTTATGCCAGGAGTTATTCTTGGCGTACGCAAAATTGTTAACACACCAGGCCTAACCCATGGCCTCGATAAATTCATGTAAGGAGCGATCAATGTCTAAAGATCAAATCACTATGTATGGTGCCGATTGGTGCGGAGATTGCCGTCGATCAGAGCGACTATTAAAAGAGCTCAATGTTGAATATACAAAAATAGATACCGACGCAGATGTAACAGCTGCTGACAAGGTAATCGAAATTAATGGTGGAGCTAAGTCAATTCCTGTCATTGTTTTCTCTGATGGAACACACTTAACGGAACCATCAGATAATGATCTAAAGGCCAAGCTTCAAGCTTTGGGAATTATCTAAAGCCAGTTGTAGACCGCAGCTGATGAAAGCGCTGCGGAAAGCACAACAATTGGAAATGGCGCTTTAAAAATTAGCGCGATGATTGCAGCCGATAAACCAACTAAACGTTGATCAATCATTAATTGGGATTTTTCAGAAAAGCTCTGAACTGAAACTAAGGCACTGAGCAGCGCGATCGGGATTAATGTGTTGATTTTTTGGATCTTTGGGTGCGAAAGCCAGCGTTCCGGAACGGAATGTCCGGAGTACTTCAGGAGAAAAGCAATAAGACTTGTACCAATAGTTGCTACCCAGAAGCTTGTCATCGCTTTAACCCGACTGCAATTGCGATAAAGGCGGTGGCAATTATTGGTAAACCTGCAGGAAGTATCGGGGTCATTGCTATTGCAAAAAGCGCGCAACCAACAGCCAAAGCACGGTCAGAGTTACTTTTCAGACGCGGCCAAACAAGACCAAGGAAAGCTGCTGGAACTGCAGAGTCCAGCCCAAAAGCGCGCACATCGCCCATCGCTTGAGCGCCAAGTGCACCGGCCACAGTGAAGAGATTCCAGAAGACAAATACACCAATACCTGTGTACCAAAAACCTTTGCGCATCGCAT
>Ga0209358_10001726_pt1 | contig 17133 bp, 17 predicted proteins | sample LauGreFa1BDMLBSN_2_FD_187574 | JGI IMG/M metagenome (GOLD analysis project Ga0209358, IMG submission 187574) | Freshwater lake microbial communities from Lake Michigan, USA - Fa13.BD.MLB.SN (SPAdes) (version 2) | ecosystem: Environmental > Aquatic > Freshwater > Lake | place: Lake Michigan, USA... | reverse complement strand
TGGCTCTCTTGTTATATATGTTACCACTGATACTAGCATCAGTTGTTGAGTTTGTATAGTAGTTTCTAAGAATATTATTAATACTCAAGTCAATGGCAGACTTAATATATGTGTTCGCAAAAATACCATTAATACTCAAATCAATGGCAGATTTAGTATAGATGTTACCAAGTACACCATTGATGCTGGCATCGATGTCTGTTTTGATGTAATAATCATTCAAAGAAGTTCTAATACTATTAATACTAGCATCGGCATAACCTAATCGAGCATATACGGTTGTTCCAAAACTGGCATCGCTTTGTAAAGCAGTGGCAATTTCAGCAAGTGTGTCCAATGTTTCTGGCGCAACACCAACCAATGCAATAAATTTATCATCAATGGTTGTCCTGTTATAGAAGTTGTTATTAATACTGGAATCAATTGTTGTCTTGTTATAGTAGTTTGTCGATAAGTTGGTTCTTATATTATTGATGCTTATATCTTGATCAGAATTATATTCTTTTATGAAAGGAATATCAGCAATTCCACCACCACTTCCGTCAACACCCGAAAGTGCTGATATAGCATCTGTAATTGTTTGAATACTACTGGCAAACTCATCGGATGTTGTATAAGATCCTAAAATTGAATTGACACTGCTATCAATAGTTGTCTTGTTGTAAAAATTACTATTAAGACTTCCATCAATGGTTGTCCTGTTATAAAAATTACGATTAAGACTTCCATCAATAGTTGTCTTGTTGTAAAAATTACTATTAAGACTTCCATCAATAGTTGTCTTGTTGTAAAAATTACTATTAAGACTTCCATCAATAGTTGTCCTGTTATAGAAGTTAGTATTAATACTTCCATCAATAGTTGTCCTGTTATAAAAATTACTATTAAGACTTCCATCAATTGTTGTCCTGTTATAGAAGTTGTCATTAATACTGGAATCAATTGTTGTCCTGTTATAAAAATTACTATTAAGACTTCCATCAATTGTTGTCCTGTTATAGAAGTTGTCATTAATACTGGAATCAATTGTTGTCCTGTTATAGTAGTTTGTCGATAAGTTGGTTCTTATATTATTGATGCTTATATCCTGATTAGAATTATATGCTTTTAAAATGGGAATATCAGCAATTCCACCACCAGTTCCTTCAACACCCGAAAGTGCTGATATAGCATCTGTAATTGTTTGAATACTACTGGCAAACTCATCGGATGTTGTATAAGATCCTAAAATTGAATTGACACTGCTATCAACATATGATTTTACAAAAGAGGTTGTCGCAACTCGTGTCGAAGTATCTGTAATTAGTTGTGTAGTTGCCGTGGCATTGCCTAAGAGAGGTGTATTCAATAATATATTTACACCATTTACTAAGTAATTTGAAGTGGTATTAATATTCCCAGTTATGTCAAGTGGGTATGAAGCAGTCGTTTTACCAACAGCTAAGTTACCCAAATTGTAATATAAATTGGTAGAATCACCAGATTGAAAACTGAAATATGAAGTTCCAGTATAACCAGTAGGGCCAATAGCACCCAATAATGGAATTGATGTTTGAATATTTGTGGGATATGAACTTGAAAAATAAAATGTAATTTGGTCTGTACTTGGGTTATTTGCCTCTGATCCAACAAATATTTTTATAAACAATTGTTTAGATTCACTGTTGAGGAACCTAGTATAAATCTTGTTTTCAATTGAATACTCTGTAATTACAGTACTTGTCAAATATTTTCTTACACTTGACCCAAGTTGTGTTAGTTCATAATTTCCAGGTGTTGTTTCAAGGTTATAATAAAGACTCCATGAAATATAATTTCGGGCAAATGTGCTACTAGCACATGATGCATAAATATTCATATTCCATGTTCCACCTGGAATAAAGTTTAATGTAACACTATTTGGTTCAATCAAAAATTGTATATTATTTTCGTCACTTGCACTAGCAAAAACAAGTGCATATGGACCTGTTCCAGCCAATGTCTGTGTAAAAGTGCTATTTGTATTGAGTGTTCTTTCTGCTAAATAATATAAATATGTTCTTGATCCATTAAATGATTGTGTAATAGAACGATTATTATAGTTTAAGAAATATACTAAACCTCCACCGGAACCTTGAAAACCAAGGGGTCCACGGTCGCCAGTTGGTCCAGTTGACCCGGTGTCGCCTTTGTCACCTGCTATACCTGCCGTACCTGTGTCGCCTTTTAGACCTGCTATACCTGCCGTACCTGTGTCGCCTTTGTCGCCTTTTAGACCTGCCGTACCTGTGTCGCCTTTGGCACCTGCTGTACCTGCTATACCTGCTGCTCCTGTGTCGCCTTTTAGACCTGCTGCTCCTGTGTCGCCTTTGGCTCCTGCGGATCCTGCTTCTCCTGTGTCGCCTTTTGTCGATGCAGTACCTGCTGGTCCTTGTGGTCCTATTGATCCTGTGTCGCCTTTGGCACCTGCGGTTCCTGTGTCACCTTTGTCACCTTTGGCACCTGCGGTTCCGTTTGTCCCTGGTGTCCCTGGTAATCCGTTTGCTCCGTTTGCTCCCGCTGGTCCCTGAGACCCTTGGGGTCCTTGGGGTCCTTGGGGTCCTTGAGGTCCTTGGGGTCCCGCCGGACCTGCTGGTCCCGTTGGACCAGGTCCCGAACCATCAGGATATATAATTACAGTATCGGATGGTCTTGATGCGTTAAAGTCTGTCGCGCTAACACCAATTGGTACAAATTGTTGTGCTACGCCGCGAGCAACCAGATTTTGCGTATATGTACCTGTATTTAATGCTGCTGTTTTTTTATTAATCATAAGACGCTATATAAATAATAAGTAAATATTTAATTGTGTTAAATAACTACGCAATTATAATGGATAATGTGCCGTTTCAATTATCTATATAACAGATTTTGGCCGAGATTTGATAATGTCACTAACCGTTGTAGTGGTTGGAAATTGCGTTTTTCCAAATACATCTTGTAGCAACACCCATTCAAATATGCCACCTGGATAAATCCAGACATTTCGAAAACCCAATGTGAGTAGTTGGGTGCGTTTTTTTGCTAGGCTTTCATAATCATCCGTGTTTTTTCCGTAAATGATGATATTTGTATCATATTCGCGGTCATTCAACAAATTATTTATGCGTTTTGTTTCATTTAAAATAGAGGTTGTTCCACTGATTAAAATAGCTTCATCATCCATTGTGTGTATCAATATGCCATTTTTTATAGACAATCCTCTCTGTATATCTTCGTAATTGGCTGTTATTTGTGTTGTTGAACCGGTGTTTCCCATTGACTTAGAAAGGAGTGTACACTTTATGCTTTTTCTTAATGTTTTTTCCGTCGAGTCTTGCGTGACCTGTGGCTTACGGTTGACCCATGGCTTACAGTTAACCCATGGCTTACGGTTAACCCATGGCTTATGCCGCCCTTACGTTTACGTTTACGTGTTTGTGTTGGATAAACCACACGTCGAAATGTCGAATCTTCATCAACACGTCCTTCACTCACTAATGATAGAGGTGTCCCACTAACAACATAATTCTTGTATAAATTACCAAGTCCATTCCTAATAATATTTGATTTTGAAAAAATCGAATAATCATGCGTTGAAAAATCTTTCATCAATTTACCACAAATAGTTTGAATAGTTCTGAACATTGTATCTCGATTTGGACTATATCCGGTCATAATATCAAATGATTCAACCAAAATGCCATTTTCACGATTGAAACTATGGAAAATATTGGCCGCGCGATTATCCACCAGAAACGTATTTCCTCGTGTATATTTTCCCGGATACGCTTCATATACACGCCGCAAATCCTTTTCTTCGCGACCATTTGCTAAATCCGCCTCTATTTCTTCTCGGGAATAAACAAATACAAAAGGGCTCGTTTTCAATCCTGCATATTTTGTAATTTCTTTGTCAATAAACTTGGAATAGGTTTTGTTGCCGTATGTCCATATTGCGATCTCAATATTATGGGCTTTTGCGAATCGAATAAAGTCTTTGAGACCCGGGCGAAACAACACAATATGGGATTCCGATTCATGTGCGTCGATTTTACCGGGAAATAGTTTTTTATAAGAATGCCACCGATTCATGCTGTTTTCAGTATGCAAATACTGAATCATCGTTTCATCAATATCAAATATAATACAGAACGGGGGTGGGTTGTGCTTATTCATAAAATGATATAAACGGGTTTTGTATATATATACAGAATACAATGCTAGTTGCCTCTACCAGTAGTTGTAATGTGTGTTGCTGTAAATACAATAAATCCACGCACAGCACCGTAAAATGCTATTTCCCCAGTTGCTCTTTTGAGGCATGTAAAGAATGTGTGCGGACATATTTAACTGGCACTACAAATGACCCGCATTGTATGAAATGCCGCAACAAATGGAACATTGAATTTTCCAAATCGGCATTGAACGCGTCTTTTATGGAGAAAGACTACCGACAACATCGACGGACCATATTGACTGATATGACCATTGCAAAAATCCCCGAACATTATGAAGGTGCGTTGCGGTATGCCAAAATCTCGGATTCGGATAAACGAATGGCGGAAATAATGGCGCAAATTGATGAACATCGGACGCAAATCCACGAATTGTATCGAGAATACAATACGATTGTCAATGAAATGGGGAATCCGTCGACTACGGCTCGAAAGTTTGTGATGCAGTGCCAAACCGCGGGATGCCGCGGAATGTTGTCGACACAATACAAATGCGACCTTTGTTCTAAATATACTTGTCCCAAGTGTTTTGGGGCGATTGAAGGCGAAAAAGAGGCGCATGAATGTAAACAGGAAGACGTGGATACCGTAGAAGAGCTGCGCAAAAATACGCGCCCGTGTCCCAATTGCGGAATGCGCATTTCCAAGATTGACGGATGCGACCAAATGTGGTGTATCGAGTGTAAAACCGCGTTTAGTTGGAGCAAGGGTACGGTTGAACGCGGGGTTGTCCATAATCCGCACTATTATCAGTGGATGCGGGAGCGCGGAATCACCGAGCCTCCTGCTCAATGTGGTGGAGTGGCGGCTTTCAATGTGAGTGCCCGTCGTATTTCAGATATATTGTCGGATTGTCTCAGTTCGCGTCGCGTTCCGCGTGTTTTTTGCGAAGTATTTGAAAATGAGAAAGGGTTATTGGGGGTGAACCCGGAAACATTGGGACGAAAAGATGTGGCGATGCGCAGTTTAATTGAAAAATATATGCCATTTTATGAGAGTCGCGTAAAGCCATTTGTTGTACAAACAGAATTGATGAATAATGCCATAGTTGCCAATTTGCGATATTTGACCAATTTCCATAGATATGTGATTCATATTGAACAAGTTGAAATGAATCCGTTGGCCAACAATATTCGTGCTCGAGGCGAAAATTATCGGATGATTTATCAATATATTTTGAACCAGATTGATAAAGACCAATTGGCGGATGATTTGATTCGCATGGATAGTATGAATATGAAAGATCGCGCATATTTGGATATATTGGACGCATTTGTCATGGTAGGGAAACAAATCATGATTGATTGTTTTGCGGAAATGATGGAAAAACGCGACCCACAGTGCATGTCATTATATGAAAAGTTTGAACACGGAAATGACAGTCTCAAATATAATAGTGCCAAGTTTATTTCGCAGTTTGTGATTTGTGAATGTGAGTTCACATGTGATAGAATGGCGAATTATCACAAGATGATGCTGGATATTACGAGTAAATATATGACTGCCATTAAGAAATATTGCGCGTATTCTACGGGGGAGGCATTGCGGTTTCTTTTGATATACAATAGTAAGAAATCGTTGCCATTGTGGGATTACATGGAAGGTCGGTCGGGATTTCAGTCGTTCAAAAACAAGACGCAAATACAACAAATCTTGGACCAACATAGGACGACGCTGGATGAGTTGAATCGCAAAGACGCAGAAGCAGCAGCTGCGGCTACGGCTACGGCTGCTGTAGAACTTGAAAATGTGTTTATTCCAAATGCCTAGATGTAGGAAGAGAATTGTATTATACATTTGGAATATGTCCAAATGTGTAATTAGGTGGGTTATCGGTTGTTATTGTGGTATTTAGGTCTTTGATTGGGTCTGGATTCATGGTTGCGATTTGAGTTATAATTGGCTCTCGAGTTATCGCTTTGTTTATGATATATTCTATTGGTATTCGCATTGGCATTCTGTTGATTCGATATCAGCTCCGCAATATGTGTATATTTCCCCAATGCCACTTGTTTTACAGGCTCCCACATCCGGAATTTACGATTAAATACACATTCGATTTTATGTTCCCTAGCCAAATCCACATATTTGTCCACGCGTGTATCTTGGAAACATTCTTCGTCGTCACTTTCTTCGCCGTAATCAATATTGATATTTTCCCGGATTTTGCGAAATAACGAGTTCATGGTTTTACTTTGAGCCCGGGTTCCAATATATGCCACGCCAACATAAACATCGGGCCTCTCTTTTCCATAGGCAAACAAATGATACACGTCGTCGCGAATATCGGCCATCGCACGGAATATTGCCTGGTGCGAATATACCGGTAGACGATAGTCGCAATCGGTGCGCGGGACAAGCATCTCCATGGACGGCACTTGTTCAACAATTGGTTGCGGCTTCTTATATATGTGATTCAAATATGGCGCTACAGAACCAGTTGAGCGGAATTGGATGTGGTGGCTCATATATTTGGCGGACTTGGTGATTGATTCGTAAAATGGAAGCGAATCCAGTGCTGCGTCATTTACTACACGTATGTAGGGTAGCGCGACCAACAGCTGGTCTTTGGACACAACTTTATGTTGCGATGGCACATTCTTTGTGAAAAAATACTGTAAAAATGTGAGCTTTTCGCCGAAAAGCATCCGTTTCATATCGGTGCCTTCATAGTGGTAAATGTCCTCGACGACGAATATTTGGTTTGAGTCTGGCTCTTGTACTATGGTTCCATACAACAATGTGCCAAAATATGTGTCTACACGCAATGACGGAACATTGACACGAGTCATTTTACATATTTGGCGGGATTTGTTGAGATCGATTAAGATGGCAATATCTTCGGTGTTGTCGAATGTAAACCAGATGAGCTGTTTTTTCCCCGCGGGAATAGACATGCAAACGTCGTAGATAGGAGGAACTTTCTTATGCGCAAATGTTTCATAAGAAAGTTCAAATTGGGGGAAACGATGTAATATGTGTGAATAATCCATTATATTAGTAGGTTAGATAGGTTTATATTGTTTGGTTATATTAATTATAGATGTTTTCATCATTAAGTAGTTTAGGGGGGGTGGTAAAATCAGCTGCTCCTACCGGTCTTCCCAAAGAATATCCACCATTTACAACCAGTTTAACTGGTGGCGATGTAACTTATACAGGAAGTGTATATGTATTGACATTTAAATCAAATGGTACTCTAACATTTAAGTCAACCTCTATGCTCCCTACTACTGTAAATTACTTATTAGTTGGTGGAGGAGGTTCTGGAAGTGTTGGTAATAATCCTGGCGGTGGTGGTGCTGGTGGTAGTGTTGTACAACTCCAAGCTGGTGGTTCTGGTGTTATAGCAACTTCGGATTTAACAAAAACATTCACATTTACAGTGGCAACTTCTGTTGCTGGACCATATATACCTGGTACAAATGGGATTGTAGGAAATAATGGAAATCCAACATCTGCTGCGATAACTGGCGGAAGTACTTATACTGCTGCCGGTGGTGATAGTGGAAAAGCAGATGGTACTGGAGGTACTGGAGCCAATGGTGGTGGTTCTGGTGGTAATAAAGGTATTTCTGGGGATAGTGGTTCTAATGGAACAACTGTTAGTATACGTTCAATATCATATATTTTTGGGGGTGGCGGTTCTGGTGGTAATAATGGTGGTACTAATCCAATCGGAGGTCTTGGTGGCGGTGGAGGTGCCGGTAACGGCAGCATGGGTAATAATGGTGTAGCATACAATAGACCTAATGGTGTCAGTCAGACCGGTGGTGCTGCAGGATTTGCCAATTCAGGTGGTGGTGGCGCTGGTTGTAATGCTAATAATGATTTTTCAGCCCGTGCCGGTGGCTCCGGTATAGCAGTTGTTTGGTTTACATACACATAAACAACGAGTATCATGTCTACATTGCCAAGTATTCCTCCTCTGTCAATTCATCAGAGCACTCCACCAGTATTGGTTCGGGTTTCTCTTTCTTGGCCGCCTTTGGTTTTTGTATGGGTTTGGTTTTTGTTGGTGCCTGTACTAGCGCCTTTCCCTTTGCTTTGGGTTTCACAATTTCTTCCTCTGACTCATCCGACTCTACATCTTCTTCAGAATCGTCGTTGTCGTCGCCTTCATCTTCATCATCCGAATCCACTACAAAATCGTCTTTCACATATCCATCTTTGGTTTTTGGCAACCCGACGACTTCATCGTCAGATGATTCGATTTCCTCATCTTCAGAGTCCACATCTTCAAATCCGCCATACAAATGCTCCATAATATCTTCAAAGTCTTTCACGGACAAATCGGCCACTATACCATTCTCAATATTTAGGACAACACAACTGCCGAAAAAAAGCGTATTATCCATCGGCGGTGGAAACTCATATTTGTTCTCCGAATTGGCACGACCCGCCGTTTTGCCATAGAGGCACAACTTGTATTCGATTTCGTTGAATGCGACGGACCAAGTATGGGCAAGGGCAAATCCGTCGATGCTCTTGAATCCGCATTTTTTACAAAGGGCTTCCAAATCAAGACCATCAGTTTTAATTGACTTGAGCTTTCCGGATTTGTCGACAAGTATCAGTGAGGGCATTTAGATGGTTATTTTCTGAGATATGCGTTTATATGGTTTTGGTTGTATTTTTGATTTTTTGTGCGTGTAGTATATAATGCCACGAAAACAACAACACGGATCTGGGTTTTTAGATTTCATGAATTCGGACCCCAAGAAAAAGATAGAGACAAATACCAAAAAAATAGAGGAGTTGGAGAAAGATTCTGAAACGAAATGCGAAGCTATTAAGAAGGCTAATGCTGAGAAAATCAAAAGTCTTACTGCTGAAAATGCCAAATTACAAGCCCAAGTTGATGCGAAAGCCAATGAGAAGCCTGCTGAGTCAATTGCGTCGCGATTCTCAGGCTTGTTTTCTTTTGGTCAATCGGCATCAGAGGACAAGGACAAACCGGTAGAGGCTAAGGCACCAGATGCGGAGGACAAACCGGTAGAGGCTAAGGCACCAGATACAGAGGCCAAACCGGTAGAGGCTAAGGCACCAGAGGCAGATGTCAAACCGGTGGTAGGCAACAGACTTTTTGGCGGAAGAAAATCGAAGAAACAAAACCGCAAGTCCGCAGTAGCTGCCGCAGCTGGCAAAAGTAAGAGACGCAAGTCAACCAAAAAGTAAAGCGCGTTTTAACATATATCAAAAATACCAACACTTTTGATATATGGTGTTCAACATCGTGATTGTATCTGTATTAGTCATTTTAATTATCCATTACTCAATTGATTATTTGAAGTCTTTCCTAAATCCCTTGCCGCCAAGTTTAGAAGACCTGAAGTACAAAAAATACAAGACAATTATTGATGAAATGACGAGACCCAAGATTGAACCTGTGCTAGGGTCTGACAAAGATCAGCCTAACCAAGTGGCGGAACCTGTGCTAGACTTGGACCAAGATCCGCCTAACCAAGTGGCGGAGCCTAGTCCAGGCTCGGACCCTGACCTACAATCATATTTTCAAACCATGTACGATTTCAATTCAATCATGGATTTCGACCAATAAACGGGGGTTTATATCAAGGGTTTATAATTGACGGTACTATCAAATCAATATTGTTGATGAATATTTCCAGTGATTGGACATTGTTCGCCGCCGAATTATCGGTACACAAAAAATCAATAATATCCATCACAACTTTGATTCGGTCCGATGTCCAGATACCATTAAGAGAGGCAATCGTCGTCACGTCGTAAACGGCCGTCATCGCGTCTTTTTTGAAGAGGTTGTCATTCATGTATTCGTCTAAATAGTTCTCAATAAGATTGATGTAGAGGTTTAGACATAATACGATGACCGGACACGCCTTATAAGTTTCTTTCAGTCGGTCTAGTCCCGCGATAGCACATTGGAATAGCTTGCGGATATTGGGCGTTTTGTCGCGGAATCGCGGATTTAGGAAACTAGAACACGCAAGTTGGATTGGATTGTACAAATATTGTAGGTCTGTTTTACCGGAGTTGAAATACATGCGACACAGAGCCTGGAATGGTCCCGGTTCCTGGATGAAAAAAACATTATCGCCGATGCGGATTTTTGTGCCGACGGGTTTGTTGCGCAAAATGGCGAGTTTTACAATGACAGATAGTGGGTCCAAGATATAAAGGCGATAATTGATGTTTTTAGGATTGTCGGGGATATCGACGATGCCGGACATATATATTTCGGATGGCGAAAATCTTTATGCTGTTGCGTCCCGAATTGGTTTTCCATCGTAGCGGAGTTCGACACCGTATTTTGCGAGGACTTGGTCGAGTTTTTCTACTTGTGAATATTTAGGCTTACCGTTTATGCTGCCGCACACAACGTTTCCATCGATGTCTATCATTTCTGGAGTCCGGATGGTATCGAGAGTTACGCGAAAGTCTACCAAGTCAAAATGTTTAATTTGCGGGAATGCTACTATACTGTCTACTATAAACGCAGTTATACCGCGAATTACACACGTTAGACCGTGGTCGTGTTTTTTATGACATCGATTCGCAAATACGGGTTTTACAACTCTTTTTTGGTTTTCATAGACATATTGAAATCCAACTACAACATATCCAGATAATGGGTCTGTTTGCTGAATAGTTGATATTGCGTTTACGTGCGGTTCGGCTTTGATTTTTTGCGTAATGTCATTGATATGCGCTTGCGTGTCTTCGACTATTTCGGCCTTGATTCGCGTAATGTTGGCCGTCATCATTGGATGCCAGACATCCGTGTAGTCAGTGATTCGGCGTTCTAGACGTTCAATATGGTGGTTGTAATTGGCACATATGTTGCGCATTTCTTGGACTAATGCGGCATTCTGTTGTTGAAGTGCAACATTCTGTTGTTGAAGTGACACAGTTTGTTGTTCAAGTGACACAGTTTGTTGTTGAAGTGACACAGTTTGTTGTTGAAGTGCAACATTCTGTTGTTGAAGTGCAACATTCTGTTGTTCAAGTGCTGAGATGCGAGATTCCAATGCGGAGTTGTCTTTTTTTGAGCTAAACATTTTATTATAACGTGGATTTCATATATTTTTGTTGTCAAAATATACGAAAAAACAATTCAATTTTTTGTTACTATCTTATGCCAACGCTGGTAAAATACGCCAACTAATATATACATATTTGAATGACTCCAAATATAACAGAATTGTATTATAAATATGAGACAATAATCAAATATTCAACATATTCATTTGCGGGATGGTTCTTGTCATGGGTTTTGTTTTTTATTATGCTTCCAGGAATGATTGATTATTTTGGAAAAGTAAAAGGCTCGTTTTTTAACTACGCATTTAGTTGGATATCTATGTTTGTTATTATTCTTATTCTTTCTATGTTAGACCTTATGAAAAAGAAAGAGAAACGTTCGTAAGTAAACTGTATAAAAACAACATACTAATAATACAACTATGATTATTGGGCTTTGTGGTGCCCAAGGTTCTGGTAAAGATACTGTCGCCAATATTCTCGTCGCCAAGTACGGATTTGTTCGCATTTCTTTTGCCGCCGCGCTTAAAGATGTGATTGCTATATTATTTTCTTGGCCGAGACATATGTTAGAGGGAGATACCCCGGAATCGCGGACGTGGCGCGAAGCGCCGGATGCCGAGTGGTCTCAGAAAACGGGGATTCCCGGATTTAGTCCGCGCAAGGCTCTCCAAACGGTCGGTACAGATTTGATAAGACACCATATTTATATCAATTTGTGGATAGATATTGTGGAAAAACGGATTGCCATGATTTTGTCGGAGAATCCTGAAGCCAAGATTGTGGTTACTGATTGTCGATTTACCAATGAAGTCGCCGCGGTAAAAAAGTTTTCGGGGGCCAGGCTTGTCCGGATTGTGCGTCCGGATTGCGAGAACGGCTCGCACATGAGTTCCCACTCGCATTTGAGTGAGACAGTGGATTTGAGCGAGAGTGTCGATATTACGCTGGTTAATAATAGCACCATAGAGGCCCTTGAAGGGATGGTCAACATGATTATCGACCATTAATTCTGCTTCCAGTGTTTGCCACAATCAAGGCACGTTATGAAAATCGTGGACGGCTCATCCGCTGAGCGGGTCTGTAATTCGTAATAAGTACAACGCTTGGATTTACACTTCTTACATGTGAACATTTCGGTCATTGCCTCGACATTGATATTGTACTTGTTGCTGTCGCGCTTTATTTTTGCGTCAATCATCGTGCGCCAATGTTCGGGGTTCATTTCCTGGTGAGTCATGAATGCTAGTGTTTTGGGGCTGATGTCTTCGTTTTTTAGCAATTGTCTGAGTGATTCGTTTTTTAAATTGATGTAAATGGTTCGAAGGCGGTCCATGTAGATGGTGGAAAACGTTGGCACGTCCCATTTTTTGATTACTTTCATATTGGATGCCTCTTTGATGGCATAATTGTAGACGCCGATTTCCACATTTGCTAGAATTGTGGGGTTCATGTCTTTGCCGTATACGGCAATTAATTTAGAGCGAACATTTTCGCGAAAAACTGCGGGATTCTTGATAGGTTGATTGGACATTGTTTATTTAAGAGAGGATACTTTATGTTCTTTCATGAAGTAAACCGTGCGGCAAATCAATTTTTCGGTAGATAAAAACTGTTAGTTTTCATCTACCGAAAAACACTTTGTATCCAAAACATAAATGTTTTGTATCCAAACAATTTTTTTGAACACTTTGTAAGTTGAAAACCCTCTGGATTATTCAACTTACAAACAATTTTTCAACACACCATTTGTTTCCACCCGGTAAAAAACGGCACCTCTCTTCCACTTATAGTATGTTTTCCAAATCAGCAACTCGCCAGTATTCGCATCCATTGTTCGGCAGCGGTCTGCGAATAATCATCGGGATTTTCTTATGTTCAAACTCCATTAGCGCAATCACATACCCATCCAGGATTTCATCGCTAACCACTACAAACGGTTTTGCCCCAGCATTAATTTGTTTGGCACGTTCGCCTAAAATCTTCGCCTTCTCGTACTTTGTGATAAATGGCAAAGTCTTGTGTAATGGGTCAATTATGATTCCGCGTTCGTTCCGTACAATAGTACACATCGCCTCTACTTCATGGTAATTGTGAATCATTAATTCGGGATGATGTTCCGTGATGACATTTTTTCGAACTTCATCGTTGAACTTTTGAAGCTTGGTTTCTTCATCATCATCTTCATCACTTAGTTCCAATTCATCTTCATCATCATCGCCAATAAATTGAGCACCTGGTTTTTTTTCAAATAGTTCGTCGTCGTTGTTGGACCCAGATTCCCAGCTTCCTTCATCAACATCATCGTCATCATCACTTATTTCCTCCATATTTTCGTCATCGTCATAGTCGCCAACGCCGCCTACCTGGGCGACTCCTGCGGCCTTCTTTACTTTGCTTATGTATTTTAAATCAGCGCCGTCATCGTCATTATCGGAATCGGAACCACCAGAACTGCTTTCGTAATCGTCGTATTTTTTATCAGCCATTTTGTATTATAATTTATGTAATTATTTATATTTTAAATCAATTTTTCGAACATACAAAACCCGATGGGTTTTTGTATGTTTGAAAAACACCGTTTGTAAAAACGTACCGTTTTTACAGCACGCAATTTTTCGAACATAACCCCAACAGGGTTTATCTTCAAAAAACACATTGTGTTATTATCACAAAAAAACATACACGATCCATATCTTTATTTGTTGTCGTCTGTCTTCCATGTGGTATTACAATTTTCGCAAATATACAAATATTTCATATTGTCGTCATCGTAGCGAAGGTAAATGATGCTGGAATTATCTTCAGTGGCCGCCGATGCCGATGCCGATGCCGATTCTTGTTTTCCACAATTCTCATTCGGGCATTTCATATTGGTGATTCGCGGAAGCGTATTGTCATGTTTGATGTATCGATTTATCATATGACTAAATTGTTGCTCCGACTTCTTGTAATCGGTGCGCAATACAACCACACCATTCTCGGCGGGTTCATTGTCTTCATGTCCACAAAATCGGCAATAATAAATCAGCGAGTTCTCATCCTCGGTATTTATTTTGATGTAGTACATATTATTGCATTCGGAACAAAACTTCATTTTTGCTATATATTATGGTATCACTTTATGTCATTTGCTGGTTTTCAATTTTCTAGGGTTCATCCTCTATATTTTTGATATAATATACATGATTTCCACCACTTTGTTGCTGCGATTCTGTAGATTTCGCGACCCCTTGAATGTATCATAATCGATTTCGCGCTTTTCCACAACATATGGTTCAAATAATTGCTTCCATTCTTCGGCCTCTATAATTCCCTCGTTGTTATACGAAAGCACGACATACGTGGATTTTGATGTCGTCTCCGCAAGTAGTTCCCGCATCGCATTGACTGCCGTTTTGCCACTATTGTATGCGGATTTGTTCCAGTTTGTGGGTATACCCGATACTCGTGACAGTGCCACCGGTTCGCGATTCTCGATAATTACATTCAGCATGAAATAGTTGCTTCCGTAGGGGTGCTGGTTGTAAGGTGGGTCTAAATAAATGACATCCAATGACGGCGGGATTTGCGTTTTTATTACGTCGCCGATATCTCCGCAAGAACACTGGACTTTTGACAGTATAGTGCTAGACCAAATCGGGATTTCCACACGAATTGGTTTCATGATTCTCGAGAGGGCATTTTTGCCTTTGCCGCCGAAACAGCCGAGTTCGCCGTCTTTGTAGAATCCCTTGAATACACCCGCGGTATTTGTATGAATACTTGCCTTTATCAAGAGAGGCGCTAGTAAATAATTTTGGAGCTCGGGTTCCACTGAATCGGCAATATATTGGCGCAGCGTATCAATAATCAGGGCATTTTCGCGCGTATAAAAGCAGCGTTCGCCGGGCTGGATATTCTCCGTATCTTGGGGGGCGTAGAGGCGCGAAATGGGACCATCCAGTCGGTAAGGTCCCGTGGCGGCAATGCGGTTCATCTCGTCAATATGTGCGGCAATTTGTGCTTGGACTTCTGCCGTGGGCGTCTCCAGAAAGCACCGCGACATAATATGCGCATATTGTTCTAAATCATTTGTGTAAACCTGGTCGCAAAGACTCATGAGTCCACGGATGACAACGCCGGAACCGGTGAATGCGTCCATGATTGCGAGCTTGGGTTTTTTGAGTCTGTTGCGGAGATTGTCAACAATTTCGAATATGTGCGGAATCAATTTGCGCTTGTTTCCGATACAAGTGAGCATTGATTGATATGTGAATGTGTCGGTGGTAAATAGAGTATCTTCGTCGATTAAGTCTGTCATTGTGTTTTAGTGTAATTAATAGAAGATTTACAATTTAAATCAATTTTTTACACTATTGTTGTATATAATGGATGTCGGGTAACGAGAAAAATAGACACGCGTGAGCATGTTTATTTCTCCCCCTATCCATCGATGGCTTATTTGGTTAAGCCGATGACTTATTTTGGTATGTTATCAATTGCCATGTCGATAACACGCATACAGACTGCCTCTATCTCGGCCGGTGTCCATACGGATGCTCCGTGTTCCATCTCATCCCACTTGTGCGCTTTCACAAACATAGAGGCAACACATCGTCCACCAAATCGTTTGGTAATATTGATTCGCGAGACCATTTCTGCGACCATGGTTGCTTTGGCTTCAACTGATGTTGATGGTGATATTTCCACGTAGTTGTTCTTCACACCATAATTCATCATTTCCAGGCGTTTTGAAATGGTTTCGGAGCTGTGTAAATCGCAGCCGGATGCGAATAGCACATAGGGAAACACCGGCAATCCGCCGAATAACATCTCTGCTCCACGGATGTTTTTTGCCGCGCGTTCAATGGCATTGCCGGTTGCTTGTCGCGCGAGTCCTTGGGCACGACGTTCGTCGTTGGTACCTTGGAGTTTGTCTTCGGTCAACAGAATAGGATACGATTTATCGCCGATTCTGGCAATGATGATTCCGCCGTCGGGTTTCATAAACACCTTTTTGTTCTCGGGGCAATTCTCGATTTCTTCGCCGGTGTGTTGTGCGAAAATCTCCATGACATCATAGAGGCTGATTTGTTTGAGAAATGTGAGTGTTCCGCCGAGTTCGGCAATGCGTGCTCTGGCATGGGGAATGATTTTTCCTTGAATCACAGATGTGAGGCGATCTTCGGAATGTTTGCTGTTGTCGTTGAAGTGTTGACCGCCGTCGTGCATTGTCTTGATACGGGTGCGAAGCCCTGCTGACTGGGTCTTTTGCTTAGGAGTTGTCTCCAAAGTATGAGTTATCTCCGACGTAGAGGTTGTCTCCAAAGTATGAGTTGTCTCCGACGTAGAGATTGTCTCCGACGTAGAGATTGTCTCCGACGTAGAGGTTGTCTCCGACGTAGAGGTTGTCTCCGACGTAGAGATTGTTTCACTAGATGGTGTTTCACTAGAGGTTGTTTCACTAGAAACAGAGTCAGAGACAAGGTCTTGGTTGTTGTTGGGTTGTTCTTGTTGCATTTTATTATTATTCATTATGTTTTGTATTTTTATGTTATTGAAATATTTATAAAAAAGATTTCAATTTCTTGGGCATAAATCTTACAGATTCATGCCCAATAAACACCTTACCTCCAAAATATAAATATTTTGTCGTTCAGCAATTTCTTGGATGTGAATCTTATAGATTCACATCCAAAAAACCCCCTACCACAAAAACGTACCGTTTTTATGGTATGCTATTTCTTGGATACCCCCCGTTAGGGGGTCTATGCTGTTTTATCAGTACAGCATCTATGCTGTTTTATCAGTACAGCATCTATGCTGTTTTATCAGTACAGCATCTATGCTGTTTTATCAGTACAGCATCTATGCTGTTTTATCAGTACAGCAT
>Ga0209358_10001725_pt1 | contig 17150 bp, 11 predicted proteins | sample LauGreFa1BDMLBSN_2_FD_187574 | JGI IMG/M metagenome (GOLD analysis project Ga0209358, IMG submission 187574) | Freshwater lake microbial communities from Lake Michigan, USA - Fa13.BD.MLB.SN (SPAdes) (version 2) | ecosystem: Environmental > Aquatic > Freshwater > Lake | place: Lake Michigan, USA... | reverse complement strand
ACCGCCAAGTGCCGAAGTTAAGTACTCTTAATGTCAAGACTCGCTTTGCGAGTCTGACCTATTAAGTGTCATATTTCGCCACTTGGCAGCACCCTTAGGGAGTACTTAAATTAAGTACTCCACGGTATAGAGATACATAATCTAAGACATACAATTGATTATACTAAGAAGTCAAAGGATGAACCAATTGCAATCTGTAATCAGCATAAGATAAATGCCTAGACTCAAATTCCTTCAAGCGTGTTTGTGTAGACATTGTATGTCTTCGCAAACGCTCTTTTTTCCATTGCTGCCATTCCAACCACCAGAGACCCCACGCTTCAACGTAATGCCGCTCTAGAGTAATTTTCAGATTAAATGACATTAGGATGTGTTCTATAAAAAATTCCTTTAATATGTCAATTTTACTTGCGCGACCTTGCTGTTAAATTAGCCCGAAACTCCTGTAACCATGTCTCTACCCCCGGCCGAGACATATCCCAGACAGCCTTCTTTGTATCTTCCGAATACGTGCCAAGCGGTAACTCAGGCTGCCCACACGGTGTCTCGTGCCGAAACGCATACATTATATTCCCCTTCAAATACACGGGTATTCCGTCAATTACATCAACTCCGCGAGCAGGCATTCTACGTACCTAATATATACTTGAAATATTCATTCATTTTTTGAGGCCCGCCAAATCAGAAATCCGCTTCCATACTAAAACTCATATCTTCCTGCTTCTTTCCCACTGCAGCTTTTGCGTAATTAGAGACCTTTTTCTCAAAGAAGTTATCTTTTCCCTCTAATGAAATACGCTCCATGAACTCAAACGGGTTAGCTGCCTCATACACTTTCGGGTATCCAAGTTGCACGAGTAGCCTGTCTGCCACAAACTCAATATACTGTGCCATTAATTCCGCGTTCATTCCAATCAACTCACATGGCAGCGCCTTCGTAATGAAATTCTTCTCAATCGTAACGGCGTCCTTTATGATTTTGTTGACCTGACCGCGCTTCAGTCGGTTCTTAATCTTGCTGTATAAGAGGCACGCAAAGTCTGTATGAAGCCCCTCATCTCTTGCGATAAATTCATTACTGGTGGTCAGGCCAGGCATAAGCCCGCGCTTCTTGAGCCAGAAGATAGAGCAGAATGCACCGCTGAAGAATATGCCCTCCACTACCGCAAAGGCAATTAGACGCGTGGGAAAATCAGCCTTAGCCCTATCCAACCATTTCATAGCCCAGTCAGCCTTCTTTTGAATAGCGGGAATTGTAGTGGCAGCCTCCAACAATTTTTGTTTCTCTGCTTTGTCACTGATATAGGTATCAATCAGTAAAGAATATGTTTCAGAGTGAATGGCCTCCATGAAATTCTGATTCGCGTAAAAGTAGCGCGCCTCAGGAATCTGAATCTCGTTTTGGAAATTCAGAGAAAGATTTTCCATGAGAATCCCGTCACTCGCTGCAAAGAATCCCAGTACATGCTTGATAAAGTGCTGGGTATTCTCATCTAACTTCTGCCAGTCTTTCATATCCTTGCTTAAATCTAACTCCTCTACCGTCCAGAAAACAGCAATGGCCTTCTTGGCCATATCCATGATATCCGGATATTCAATGGGGAAAAGTACGTGGCGCCCAGGATTCACCGTCAAAAGCGGCTCTTCTATCTTGGGCTTTAAGTCAATATCACTAGAACTTACTTGACCTAAAATTAACGCAGGGGGCTCAATCTTAGCAACCCGGGGCTTACGACCAGGTGAACCCCTGACTACGACAGATTCGGTTAAAGGGTTGATCAACTGTTGCTCCATTCTGGACTTGACCGAGATATTCATTCCAGAGAAACTCTGCATTTAAAGCTGCCAAATGGAAACTTTTTTGCCCGCCCAATTTTTAGGCTCAGTAAAATATAGATGAAAGCTGGTGGAATGATAGGTGGTGGAATATTAGGAGAAGGTGTAGATGGTTGTATCGTCACAAAACCCCTATGGCCGTGCGCTGCTGGTAAGACATCCTATGGTAAAGAACAAGGCGGTTTTAGCGATGATGTTGTATCCAAAATTGTCAAACACGGCGATGTTGAATCTATATATTTAGAAGCCGCATCTAGAATTCTCGGTGAAGAAGATGCTCTCAAGTATCTAGCTGGAATACGAGGACATTGCCGGCCGGCAAATGATGCGCATCCACCAGCTCAAACTAAGATACCAGATTACGTGGAAAGTAAGAAGGCCTTGATTAAATATGTCGGCAGTGAAGGAATGGCCTGTGGTCATCTGAAAGATGACCTTTTATCTGAAAAGGGTATTTCTAAAACCCACACTCTGATGTATATATCTCGATACCCTATTACTCTATATGAATGGACAAACCTCATAAAGAAACGGGGCATAGATTTTCGCCTTGTTATGGCTTCTATAAATAAATCCATGCCCGATTTCCTTTCGATCTTACAGCGCTTTTATAGGGGGAAAACGGAACACCTCATAAATATTGACCTTCATCACAATAATATATTTGTAAGAGCACAGGGTTCAAATATACAATTTGGTATTGCCGATTTTGGTAGATGCATACTACGGCAATTGAATGAGCCGCTGTCTCTACCGACATATATTGCCGAATACCTCAATACAAATCAAATACGCTACACTATATATACTGGTTATAAACAAGTACCATTTGAAGCACGGTTGCTGGACTTTTGTTTCAAAAAGAATCTAGACAATGAAGACCCATCTGTTATAGTGAATCAGTGGCTAAATGATATCAATAATATAGACTATGCAGAATCACCCTATTGCAATGATATAATTGTATTAAATATGAAGATATATATAAAATATCTCTTGACAAAACCGCTCTTTATAGACATGGTAGAAGAATTAATAGAAATTTCTAAAAAAATGCGTTATCCTAGCAGTCTTGTAAGGAGTCTTAGTCGCGATGAATTAACTGTTCTGGAATTTATAACTACGCGATATATGGCAATGTCACCCATTGTTACCATCCTAGACCAACTTCATAATATTGATTTAAGAGTAAAGTTTGAAATAAAAGAAATAACCGCAAAGCGATTTAGTAGCGATAGGACACCAGATTTAAAGGGGCGGGGGTCTGGAGTTTATTATATGGTTGAATATCTAAATCGTCTGCTCATAGCTCCCTACACTGGGAGAGGGTCGTCGTTATCTGCAGCCCTTTCATCTGTAAGATCCATTGACCTCTCAGTCCTTTGGACTGATATAATTTCGGGAAATTAAAAATATCAATAATATTTAGAATATGAGTGGAGCCGGAGGTGCTGCTGACTTAGCTAAGAAGTGCTCATTGTGTGGATCTAAAAATCCACCGAATGCAAAGGCCTGTGTAGGATGTACGCTTGTATTTCCTACTGATCCGCCCGTGAATAATGGTTATGGTATATCGGCGGGCATCCCCCCTCCTCTGCCGCGTCCAGACAGAGGTGGTGGTGGAGGTGGCGGAGGTGGTGGCGGTGTGCCCCCTCCAATGCCAGCTCGCCCACCAGCAGCGCCCAGGCGTGCAGGTGGTGGTGGCCCAGCTGTCCCTGCCGAGAATAATGGTTATGGTATATCGGCGGGCATCCCCCCTCCTCTGCCGCGTCCAGACAGAGGTGGTGGTGGCCCAGCTGTCCCGCCAGGCCATCCCGGCTATGAGGGTAACAACAATGATGACGGATTTCAACATTGGATGCAAAATCGTGCTAGAAGACAAAAAAATCTTAATGTTAGGGCCCAGGCTAATTGGTTAGCCAGACATGGTAATAACCCTGCAGCAAGAGCGCGAATGGAGGCAAATAGGCTGCGCGCAGGGACCCTTCATGAAACTAGACGTGGTGCTGCAGGTGGAGGCGGAGGTGGGGGTGGAGGCGGAGGCGATCCCAACGTAGCAGAGGCTGCGCGATTCGGCCTTACCCCGGCTGAATTCAGAGAGCAAAGGCAAGCATGGATGGGATTTCGTGGTCATGCTGCTCCGCAAGCACCTGTGGGCAATGCTGAACTTGCATTACGTCTACAACAGCAGGGCAATGCTGAACTTGCATTACGTCTACAACAACAGGGCAATGCTGAACTTGCATTACGTCTACAAGAGGAAGGTTTAAATGGTGGAGGTGGTAGACAATACGCAAATAATGCGGAACTTGCGGCACAGTTGCAGGCTCAAATGAATGATGAACAGGGAGCGGCATTGGCTATGCAGCTTGGAGAGGTAGGGGGGCCAGGTGGTAGAGGTAGAGGTGCAAGAGGATATCCTCTGGGTCACCCTGGCCCACCTATATACGGTGAGATGCCTGGTAGAGGTGGTCGCGGTAGAGGTGGAGGTGGTGGAGGTGGAGGTGGAGGAGGGGGTGGCGGTGGCGGAGGTAGAGCTGCAAATAACGGGCCTGGAAATGCCCTTATGGCTGTAATGCAACGAGGAAAAGCCTATGTACCTCCTGTTGAAGTTCCAGCGGTTTATCAACCAGCACCAGGAAATCGTAGAAGAGGGCGTGAACCTGTAGCAAGGGTAATCAGAAGTGCTGCTGCGGGCAATGCGATGGTGCACACAGATCACGGACGCTCATATGAATATGGAATGTGTCCCGTATGTCTATCAACAGTTCAATCAGAAGGGGGGTGCCAATATCATGCGCACATATGTCCTGCAGAAAGAAGAAATGAAGTTTTATGGGAAAAATATGTTGCTCAAACTGGTACAACTGAGTTTTGCATTACATGCGGTAGAGGTTGCCAAGACCACGGCCATTTTGAATTGTCTGTCCCTCTTGCAAGAGCGGCACTTTTAGAGCTGCCTGGAAATGTTTCCGTACCGCGTATAGTACCTGTTCGTGATTATTATACATGTAACGCTGAATCTGGAGGCGGGCTTCGCCGAGAACTTATTGCACGTATGTTAGGTATAGTTGATTATGTAAATGGCCTTCAGGATGGCCAAGTAGAAGATAATGCTGAATTTACTACAGCCTGTGCGTTTGCTGCAGAAATAGCAGCATTTGACCCTACCTATTTAAGAGATGCCGATGAATCTCTTCGGTTGAGAAATCTTGTTCGGCAAATTAAGGGTGATTTAGGATACGGCCAAGCTGTTGCTGGGGAGCCTCCAGTTGGGTTTGAACCCCCACCCGATGGTGCACATGTTATGGAAAGATTATCGCTATTTGGTAGATTTTTTAGAGCACTGGGTGGGATCTTTATGTGCGCTGGAATAGACGCAATTGATCCTGTGCATCTTCCACCTGAACTACTAGCCCAGGAACAGGCGCGGCGTGCTGCAGCTGCGGCTGCAAGGGGTGGTGGTGCTGCTAGAGATGTAGTTGCGTTTGCCCTTCCACAATGCCCCCCTAATCATTCACCGATGCAAGTAATAGCATTAAGAGCTGGAGACCAATTAGAATGTGCAGTCTGTGGGTTAAACGCCAGTGAGTTACATGGGCTAAGAATACTTACGTTATATAGATTCATACACCCAAATGAAAATAATACCCAGCAACAGCATGACGATCGTTCCCTTTACTGCAAAGCATGCGTCTACAGGCATATTAAGGCTCTAAATGATGGAGGAAGTGTACAGTGTCGATCATGTGGAGGTAGAATTCATCCATGCGAACTAAGTCCTATTCTACCAGATTGTACGGGGCGGCAAGGGCAACCAGACGACCCAAATGGTCGGCATAATTGTAATTTTACACCTCAACTATTAGCAGAGATTGGTGAACATTGGAAACTTGTGGAAAGATATTCAGGTATTTTTGCACGCGCTGGACCAGCAGCCCCTGTCCGCCGTGGTGGAGGACGCAGAAAAACAAAATACAGAAAGCATACTGCAAGGAGACATAGAAAAAATAAATTGAATAGGGGTATATCTCACAAAAAGCGGAATAGAACAGTAAATAAGAAGCGCTAATTATTTAATTAGGGAGCGGGTCATCATTTCCTGCATCATGTTCTTCATTCCTTTGAATCGTAAGTGTTTCTGCAAGTTGTCCAGGATCTGGTGTAGGCAATGTGGTCTCTATAGAATGAACTATATCCAGAAATGCCTTCACCTTCGGATGAACCATAAATGCCGATGGTTTCAGATCCCATATATACAGGCAGTCTAGGGATCGTACTCTTGACAAGGCCACATAAGCCTGACCGTACTCAAATGTATTGTCCCCAATATCTATTAGCGCACAATCCAGAGTGGCTCCTTGAGCCTTGTGGATTGTGATGGCGTATGCCAGGTGCAAGGGGATCTGCTCCCTTTGCAAACCTTCCACGTCCTCGCTGGCCCATGTCGCAGGCTGAATAATAATAACTTCGCCATTGCGGAATTTCACCATCGGAAATGGCTCGGGGCCCTCACAAAACTTCTCAATCACCCCTCTAGAGCCATTTACTAAACCGTGCTCCACATCCATGTTAGTCAGAAGCATTACCTGCGCTCCAACCCGCAGAGTCAACTCCGGCACGTATGAGCCGCTCTTATCCATTTTCTCTGTAGCCCACTGTGACTCTTGATCAGTAGCTCTTTGAGCAAATGGTGCGGGCGAATATACCGTCTTTGCCTTAAACGTCACATCTCCACCCTTACACTTTTTCAATTGCGCCATATTGATTTCCTCCACATCAGCCCTTCTTGTGAAGAGGAGTGTAGGCTTGATTTCTAACTTCTTCCAATCGGTATTTCTCCGCGACTCCAGAATCCGAATAGACTCCTCTGATAAGCGACCCGCTCTCGCTTCTTCTAGAATCTTTAAGAATACTGGGTCCGATTGTCTGTGAACAGTGCGTAGAATTACGGAATCCTCTATGGAGGTGCGCCAGACATTCGCCTCAAACACAAACCGGTGGTCTTCTTGGCCCGATTTATTCACGGGAGGCAACTGATACAGGTCACCCACTAAAATCATTTGTAAACCCCCAAATGGTTTCGTAGACTGGTTTCTTCTTACACCGCGGCCAATTTCATCCAATTTATCCAAGAGTTCTGGGGTCATCATACTCACCTCGTCTATAATCAGGGCATCGGCGGCCACCCAGTTCTTCTTGGCCTTGAACGACTTTTTGATTTTTGTGATGATAGTGCTGGCAGGCTCTTTACCTAGGCCAATGCCCGCCCAGGAATGCAGAGTCTTTGCGCCTCGACCGAGTAAAACTGCAGCACAACCTGTCATAGCTGTTAGGGCTACGTCTTTCCCATTTTGATTCAAGGCATTCACGATGCTGCGTATTACATAAGATTTCCCGGTACCACCTGCTCCCGTTAAGAAGAATGATTTACCTGAAACTGCTAAATCTACCGCCCGCTGTTGATCTGGATCCATTTGTGCAAACTAACTGGGCAACACCACAAAGCAATTTTTATAGTATGTGCGTAAAAGTAGATAGTTGTGCGATGAACTCAGAGGAATTTACTGAAACCAGTACTGCTTCCCAAATACCGGATATATCGGCTACCGTGTCCGCATTGGAATCAGTTACTGTGTCTGCAACAGGGTCATCCTCAGAATCAATGAGTACCAGACTAACCAGTATTGCCGGTATAGACCCTGTAGAAGTTTCCAGTGAGACTACACCTAGAACTAGTATTCTAAGTAGTAGTGCCACATCCACACGTACTAGATTACCTGTAATTATATGCGGTATAGATTCATTATCAGAAGGTACATGGAAAACACATACTGCTGCAGGTGTAAGTAACTATGTCGACAATATAAACTGTAAATCTATTATTACTAGTCCACCTGATAAAGTCGTACAATTTACATGGGTTTCAACGGAACTAGAGGGGTGTTGTGATTATGTGTATTTATATGATGGGTCGTCCACCGGTTCTCCACGGATTGCAGGCTTAACTGGCGCAGTTGTTCAACCACCTTATACATGGACCTCTACAGGAAATACTATGACAATACAATTTATTACAGATATTTCTGTAACACTTAAGGGTCTAATAGGTACTATAGCCTTTGTAGACCCACCGAGTTCGTCATCTAGCCGCTCTACAACAGCTACTTCCAGACCATCTATATCATCACGCGCTACTACAGCATCCACAGTTACACCTCATACAACACGTCTAGAAACTCCTTCAGAATGGCAGACTGTCAGTGAAATTGCCACATTAGAGGCATCTTCAAGTGCCCATCCAAGTACTACATCGAGAGAGTCTTCAGAACCAAGCAGCAGTGCGTCTGCAACTGAATCCAATAGTCTATCCGCAGCCGAATCCACATCTCACGAGCCATCACCATCATCTTCGGTATGTCCATCTATATCTAGCTCATCATCCTATAGTGCTCATCCCTCCTATTCAGCGAGTGTAACACGCAGTATAAATCAATCCCGCTCGCCTCGCCTTACTATAAGTACATCCGCCATATCCTCTAGAAGGGCTACTAGCACTCAGAGTCTGACAACCAGTGTGAGCCCGAGTGCACTGGCTACAGCAAAACCAAAGGGTCCCCCACCTCCTCTACCACCATTGACAAATCTCAGCCTCTCAGATCTAAAAAATATCTTTAATGATCTCTCATCGTACGACCCAACTAAACTACAGGGAGTCCTCAATACGCTGGGCATGGCTGCGTTAAGTAAAGCGAACGGCAGTGAATTCGGCGTGGATACAGAAGCCTTCAGTCTGAAGATGAAGGCACTAGACCCCGCAGCCCCTGCGAATCTCAATATAGGTGGAACTAAAATGGCTCTCCCCCCGCTCAACTCTCTTGGAAAAGGCCTAGCCGCGTCTATGATTCAATGGACCTCTAATCCCTATGAAGATCAGAGTTCCGCAGCCACAGATACTTTGCCATTATCTCTGAATGTACTAGGATCAGACGGAACACAATTAGATGTAAATAATTTGACAACTCCAATAGTATTCGGATGGACTTTGGATACATCTATACCTAAATTCCAAACTCCACCTCTCTACATGGCAGATTGTCATACAAATGAACTATATGTGAAATATGACAAAATATATGAGCCATATGATGACGCAATAATGAAAGGGTCAGGCGCATGGAATGTACCTTGTCTTCTGGATGTCTGGAGACCGCTCAATTGTACTGCTGGTGACCATTATAAGACAATTGAGTGCCCTAAACCCATTCTTACTCCAAATTGTCTGTACTGGAATACAAATACGAGTAGGTGGTCTAGCGACGGCTGTACTCCATATATCACAAATACCAGTATATCATGCTCGTGCACACATCTTACCGACTTCACATCAAGAATTGACGCCGTAGGTGAGGCGAATCGGGCCATTTTCGCCAATGCGGGTAACGTGTATTCCCTAGAGGGACTTCTCAAATATGCAAATTGGTACGGCATTTTCGGAGGAATTGCTCTCGCAACACTTTTACTCGGTATCCTAGCCACCCGCATAGATATCTTAGCCACAAAACAATATGTCAAACAACTCTGCCAAGATCCAGTTATTCAGACAGTCTTTGACAATGCGCCTAACTCCGCCATTTATCTCTTTGATAAGAATTCTACAAAGAAGTGCAAGAAGGTAAAGGCACCTATTGTGGCGAAAAAGGCCCCTAGAGTGAATCTGTGCCAACGAGTCTGCCAGCAGCACAGCCGCGTGCAATTCCTCTTTCGGTTTGACCCTCGTCTAGCACGTATCTTCAGATTAATGGCGCTTTTTACAATTCAATACCACTCACTCTTTGTGACCGCACTATTCTATGGATTTACCTACGGGTCCTCTATGAAAAGCAGCAATTCTTCAGATATGGCGTGGTATGATATTGTAATTCTGTCTCTTGTAACAACGGCTCTGAATATACCCGTTGTAAGCATTGTTTTGTGGGCACTCAATATAATTGGCCTCCGTGAATTCAAATACAAGTTTCCACTTCTATTTGAAGAATATAGCCGCCGCGCGAGTTTTGAAAAATACGCCCTCATATATCTGGGCAAGAAGGCCGAGGCGTCACAGGGATCCTCTGTGAATGATGCAGCAGATAATGTACTTGATTTTGCCGATGAAGACTCGCTACAGCAACTTATCATGATGTACTTGTGCTGTAGACCAGCGAGAGATGAAGATGAGGAAGATAAGGACGCACATTTAACCAGACTCAGCAAAAAAGAGCTTCTGGTAAAAATGATCAAGGTTATTAAAGCCAAATACCCTGGATGTGAAGTCTATGATTCTTTCTGGAGTTATATGCCCTGTCACACATTTGAAGGCTGGCTGTTTTTGTGTTGCTCGGCGGGGTGGCTAGCCTGGTGTCTCAATTATTTGTTGCTGTTTGCTGCGGCCCATGAGCGGTCTGTTGGGGAGAGTGTAATGATTAGTTATGCCACATCTGAACTAACCACTGTGTTTTTGTCGCAGCCAATCATTATCATAATATCATATTTTGCCTACAAGCTGATAGGAAAGTATGGACAATATCTACCTGCTTGCTTACAACGTGTTGTAAAACAATCATCTAAAAATAATATCCCGCCTGTCTACTTCTTCAGTAACCCTTGGGCAAGCACAGCAGAATCGGCATTTACTTCCAAATTCGCCTATAGCCTCTTTGTACGCTGCCCAGCCCTCGCATCCAATACGAACGAGCTGGCCTATGCCCCTACAAGGGCGATTGCTCACGACATTGAAACGATGCCGCCGCCGTGTAAGGTAGAGGAGCTCTATAGGACGACAATGGGGGTCAAGGAGGAATTGCGTTTGCGCACGGTTCGCACTGTTTCCTAGCCTCTATCACTAGAAGTCCCATGATACAATGAACCCAATTGGTTGTCTTCCCAACCAAACGAGTGCATCCTTAAATAAATTATGGTCATCCTCATTCCAAATATCCTCATATTCTTTGTACTTAGCATCTTCCGAAATCTCAGACCACTCGGGAAACTTGTCAATAAAGTTTTCAACACTACTTGAGTAGTCATCTGTCACTTTAAAGGTATAGAGTGACAGGTGATGTCCACGCTGTTTTAGAAACCGCCGATAGTGTTGTGGTACAACGATAGCAGGGATATCATAGTTTTTAATATATTGATCGGTATAAAAGAAGAGTTTGCCCGTTTCATTGCAGACATTCACTCGGCAGGAAATGTACAAGTCAAAGCCCATTGTTTTGTATTATTGTATATAGTTACACATAATATATTCAATTTTTATCAGGCTAAATAAAGAATCGCGGCAGCCTTCCTAGCACAGACCAAATCGGCACCGGCTCAGAATCGCTCAAGTCCATGATAGCCGCTTCGGCCTTCGTAAGCCGCACTTTCTTATCCAGGCCTATACGCTTCTCCTTCGTGGCTAATTCCAAAAGTGCCTTATTTACCTCCCATAAAGAACATTTTGATGCAACCATATTTTTCTTTGCCCATGACTTCGCCCTCTCATGTAATTTAAATGGCTCAACCCATACATTCATTTCTGGAGTTTCTATAAGTTGATTTAGTCGCACAGCCTTTCCATACAATTGCTTGGCATCATGTGCAATTTGTTCTACATATTGATGAATCTTTCTCATAGAATCATCAACATGTTCCTCATCTGTTTGACATTCGGTATCTGTCATCCCTATCATATATATCTAGCATTTGCCGGGCAATTTTCATTACTGTGCTTTAGACCCCCCTTTCATTAAGTCTTTGAGCCAATACACTAATAGGGTGATGCAAGTCGGAGCGTATCCACCAAATTGGTTCTTTTATGTTTGACGGTTCAATGGCTACAATCCAATGTGGAGGGACCAAAAGTGTTGTCCCGGGTCTTAATAAAACCTCTATAAACTGCACATGAGTCCATAGGGGGTGATGCGCAACGGTTGCCTGATGCCATGGAAGCCCGAGCCACCCAGCAGGTAACTTGGGCTTCTGTGCACTATGAAGCAGGATACATCTGGCAGTACCCTGTGTACAGGTAAATGCGGTTGCCCATCCAAATGTGGGCCGCAAGCCCTGATGCCCTATATGCGCCTCAGTTTTCACAGAAAAGACCCACGGGCTCAAATCAAACCAGCGGAGAAGTGTATCTTTTTGAATCTGACCTATTCCCAAAACCTCAGCCCACGCTATATTTTGACTATATGGCACCGAAATCTTGGTGTGGTTTGGGTGGCTCTCGTATTCCTCCCAAATTTTTTGAGCCCCCCAGAATCTCGTCTGTTTTAGAGATTTTGCCAACCAGATTTCTTGGGGTCTCACATCAGAAACTACCACCGGTTTCTTTTCTTCCCAGAGACTTGTCAATTGCATGGGAATTTGCAACTCTTTTATCTGACTTATAGTGTATTCGGCAACACTTTGACTATAATACCACGCCATAATACATAAAATGATTACAAGGATTACTATCCATTCAATCATCTCACTTGCTCCTTACCGCTCTAGGGTAATTTTATATATGTCGTTTTGCGCAGCCCATCTTATCCAAATTAACGAAGTTCACACTCTGCTGTAGTACCTGGCCCCCATGCCCTGTTTCCAACCCGTGTCTGGTGACCCGCCAAAGGTGTATCTATACATCTTTCACCCTTGTTCCAAATGTTGGGCCGGGGAGGCTCTACTGATGCCGGTGCCTTATAGCGATCTTGCTTTGTTGTATTGTTGAAAAGTCTAGGAGATCTATCCCAGTTTTTCTGATCGGCCTGCGCTCTACAAGAATAGGGCTCCCCACGCAAAAGTGCCTGCGGCATAGAGAGTTCCTCAATAAAACGAGATGTGTTTTTAGGTGTCCTTGGAACAAGCATTCCATCAACATACATATTACTGTTCTTAGAAGGCTGATATTGTTCCGGTTCACAGGTTCCTAGAGGCCGATCTAGACGTCTTAGCAAACTTTCCTTATCTATATTATTGATATAGCGTGTTGGCGGATATTGATCTCCACCACTGGGGAATACTAGATCATCAGGCACCTGTGGAGCCGCCTGTTCAGGTGCCGAAGTCCTATAATCTAAGCAAACCTTTGCATAAGGTCTAAAATCCACCGGGAGTGATACGAGGCTAGTGGGAACAGTTCGGGCGTAAATTCGGGTTGGGTCCCAATGAGTTGATAAGCAAACGGCAGGGAAAAAATTTTTTGTATTACCATTTGCAGGATCTTGAATAGCAGAAGAGCCTACCGGGCTACCTTTTTCTATTGGTGTTCCAAGTGGATCTAGAGGGGCTAGCGCCGATGACATCTGACATTATATAGAATTTACATTTTAGGAATTGTAGAATCATTTGTGGCCAAATCTACACTCTCTACCACTTGTATCGCCCCACTCCACTCGCATTCTGAGTTATCAATTATTGAACCCGTTACGTCATACCAACTAAAACTTAATTTATCTAGTTTACCAATGGGTGGATTAAAGATAACTGGATTCTGTACAAGGGTCGTGGCATATGTTCCGAAATTATTCAACATAAGTTTACAATTATATAAGCGAGATTCGGCCTGTGTATCATGCGAAACAGAAAAATCTTCTTGTCTACTTATATCTAAACGATTCATATTATATTCTTCATTCAGTTTCATGTAGATATAATCATCAAGGATCTTAAAAAACGATCCAGCCCGTTGAATCGTATTGAATGGTGTATCTTTTTGTGCAAATCCCAAATTATAACCAATACTATATTCTTCTATTGTGCGATTTGATGCCTGTATAACTGTTGAAAATGGCAATTTGAATTCTAGAGGATCTGTTATACGTTCTCTAGTAGACACATAGGCTGGCAATATATTTCGTAAATCGCCTTTTATAAGATTAGTCTGACCCTGCAAAACTTTATTTAAAATTCCTGTTATTACAGGCGCATTTGAGTTAATTGTATCTGAAATATCCTTGTATTTCTGTATGAAACTACCAAAGCCCGTGGTAGTAATGTTGGAGCCTGAATATCCAGGCAGACCTGTACCGCCATATGTGCGGGTTGTAGCAAATGTAGATGTAAATAAACCAAGAACAGTCAGATATTCTGCATTCACATTTGAATTTCCCTGTAGAGTGAGCACCTCATTACTCAAGTCATTTATAGATATGTAGCCAAAATCATACCTACCAGGTAAATAGAAACGCACGAGAGCCTTGAATGTCTCCGAAGGTGAATAGGCTCTTATTGCCAGATAATTGAAATTGTCTGCATTTGCGTTATTGAAATTTGTTGATTCAGGCATATTGATGTTTTGTATGAAGGAATTGAAGAAATAGCCTGAAAATTTTGTATCAGAGTAGGCAAAATTGCTGGACTTTTCTAGACCGAATTGGCCGTCTATGTCCCGTTTAAGAGTAGAAAAGTTTCTGTAGAAAAACATCTGTGTCCTAGAGTATGAAGGGTAGGTTGCGAGATCAGTGGTATTTGTGATTGGATTTATGCCCAGCGCGGTTTGTCTCAATATAATTTTGTGTGTCGGATAGAATATCTGATTCGCGAAGTTGGTTGTGATACTAAAATCGTAGGGGGAAGTAAGGCGAACACCGTATATTGTGGAAAGATTTGATGTGCCCTGTAGGTGCCAGATATTTGTATACCGTGATACAAAGAAATCGTAATAGGGGCCTTGGATCGCGCTGATTGCAGCCTCTACTCCACTAAGAGTCCCAAGCACATTATTTCTAATCGCTATTTTTGTAGAAAGTGTAGAATTAAAGCCGTCATATATACCCTGTGCCGATGAAACTGCCGATAACGCGTTATTATATGCTGTTTCTGCATTGTTTTTTGCAGCCAGTGCGTTCTGATATGCAGTGTCGTTATTAACCGCAGTTTGCGCGCTAGCAGTTTCAGCCTGGGCAGTCTCAAATGCGGTAGTTGCTGTATCTATCGTACCTTGCAACAAATAAGCTTGATTTTCATAATTACTGAGTGCTATTTGAGCTTGAGTCTGATTATTTTCCGCCTGTGTTTGAGCCGCTAGAAGCGCCGCTACAAGTTCTGTAGAACTACCATCTGTAAGAGAAGTCTGATATGCATTTATAGCAGCAGTTAGAGCTGGTTCATAAATATTTTGTATTTGATAACTAGCATTACCTATCAGATTCATATTTGCATTAAACGCATCATACGCAGCCGAAAGCTCTATATTACGTTGGTTTTCAATATTTTGTTTACTAATTAATGTATTATACGTACCACTGTTCAAGTTTAAAGTTGCTATTGCTGCATTCAGTGCATTCAATGTGCTAGGTAATGGAATTTGCGCTTGAGTTAATGTAATTTGCGCAGAATTTACATTATCTTGTGCAGAATTTACTTCAATTTGTGCCGCAGCTAAATTCGTATTGTATGTTTGGCGTAGACTACGAATAGCCTCCTCAGTACTATTGTACTGCGACAAGTAATATGATGGGCTTGCAAATTTCAAAGGTGAATTGGAAAACTGCTGCTGGAAAACCTGGATTGTACATACATTTTGATAGAGTTTTGAACCCCCAAGGCGGTCCGATACATATAAATTGCCAAAGACATCAGAAAGCGTTCTTCCTACATTAGAAGATGCAATCTGCGAGTTAATTGAATATTTATTATAGTAATTACTTGTACCTGTAGTGAAATTTATAATTGGATTTAATGGATAATTGGATGCGAAATTAAACCCAAATTGTGTAACAGCACTTAGAGATGTTGACGGATTCAGATTATTAAAATTCTCATATGATAGCGTACCAATTATATTACTCGCAGCATTTGATAAACTGGTTATATTCGTTTGATTTACCTGTATCGTAGTAGAAGTCATCAAGAGTTTTGACATATGAATTGTACTATAGTCTGCAGCATTGAAATTCTGATAGGTGTATAGGTACGTAACCTGTCCCTGGAAATCATTAATGATCTGAATAGGCGCGTCAACTACAACACCGTCACTCCTTGTCATGGGGCTCGTATAAACCTTATAATTAAACACAGGCAAAATACCCTCTATAGCCGATCCCATAGTATAAGGTTGCACGGACAAATTACTATTCAGATACAGTGCATCAAAGCCTCTTACTAAATATGATTCTGGAAACTGCGTAGCCTTCAGCCAATTGGATCCGTAATTTGACGCATCAGCCTGCGTAGGTTTATATGCCATTAAATCTTTCACTACATATTTTCCACTGCTCAATGACTGTTCTAGAACCAGGCCGTAAAATGCCTGTACAATATCAGAACTCCGTGTAATTGAACTGAGAGTCTGTGGTGGTGCTAAACTTGGCCCCGTATCAAAACCAAGATAGCTTACATTTGTTAAGAACGGATTTGCCCAGTAACCAAAGCGGGGTAGGCCGCCAAACACTCTAGATAGAGGCGATGTAATAGAATCCACGTGAGGATTTGTTAGGTTCGTCGGTTGCCTTAGATAGTCTAGCAGACAATACAGTTCCGTAAATTCTATATATTTGGAATCAGTGTAGACCGTATTTATTAAGAAATTATTATGTAGCTCAAAGGCGATCTGAATACCAGCTATGATTGTGTTAGAAAGACCCGTATTGCCGCCAAAGTAGGCGATTACATTGGTGAACTGATCCTGTATTGCGAAATAAACAACTGAGGGCATATTTACAAAATCTGCAGTGGGTTTTTTGGCGACCTGAGAGGCGGCTTGCATTGTTGCAGGGTTTATGCTTGTACCTGTGAGTAGTAAGAAGGATCTGAACCAGACCCAATTGTAATTAGAAAAAGCGCTATATTGTATAGGATCTTTATACGCGCTGAAAGGTAGTGTGCGATTGTCATTACTGTAAGTAATAGGGGCGTCAAATAATCCAAGTTTGTCGCCATCTACAAATTTAGGGGTCGCATTTGATTTTCCACTGGGATTCACAATAGAAATCTGATCAAAATTTACTAAAATAACACCATGACCCCCTTGGCCGCTATCTGTACTCTGCAAACCCCCTACACCATAGCCGCCTGCATTTGACGCGGGTCTCATTATATTACTGTTGGTAAGAGCCGTTTGTAAAGATAGATTAGGAGGGATATAGTTACTTGGTGTATTTGTCAATATGTTGCCGCGGGTAGCCACACCATAATCCAACAAGGTTACTAGGGTTGGAGATGATAGGAAATATCCAGCACCGCCGCCGCCGGCACCGCCTTCAAATAGACCTAGAACTGACCGATTGTATGAGGCAATGGCACCGCCACCACCACCATAGTAGCCACCACCACCGCCACCCGCACCAAACTTTACAGTACTA
>Ga0209358_10001723_pt1 | contig 17160 bp, 25 predicted proteins | sample LauGreFa1BDMLBSN_2_FD_187574 | JGI IMG/M metagenome (GOLD analysis project Ga0209358, IMG submission 187574) | Freshwater lake microbial communities from Lake Michigan, USA - Fa13.BD.MLB.SN (SPAdes) (version 2) | ecosystem: Environmental > Aquatic > Freshwater > Lake | place: Lake Michigan, USA... | reverse complement strand
CAACACCTATAACTTAGGATCAGCCACCTACCGATGGGGGACAGTCTACGCTGCCACCGGCACAATCAACACCTCGGACGAGCGGGCCAAACAGGATATCTCCGCGCTAGATGCTGCCGAGAAGCGCGTGGCTGTTGCGCTCAAGGGCTTGGTCAAGAAGTTCCGCTTCAAAGACGCAGTGCAGGCCAAGGGAGACGGCGCTCGCATTCACATTGGCGTGATCGCGCAGGAAGTGATCGCCGCATTCCAGGCCGAGAACCTCGACCCGATGCGCTACGGCATCGTCTGCTATGACCAGTGGGATGCAGAAGATGATCGGCCTGCTGGCGACCGCTACGGCGTGCGGTACGAAGAACTTCTGGCCTTCATCATTGCCGCGATATGACCAACCCCCATCGTCACCGTGCTGCGGATCATCACGCCTAAGAAATGAAAGGCTAAACAATGTCAGCAACTTCTGTAAACCCTCTGTACCCGATCTTCACTGACACCGATGGTCAGCCGCTTGAGAACGGCTACATCTGGATTGGTACGGTGAACCTCGATCCGCAGGGCAACCCGATCAATGTGTACTGGGACTCTGCGCTCACCCAGGTGGCAGGCCAGCCCATTCGCACGATCAACGGCTACCCCTCGCGCAACGGATCGCCGTCACGGTTGTTCGTGAACAGCGAGTACAGCATCCGGGTGCAGAACAAGAACGGCACCACAGTTGCGAGTGTGAACAACAACTCCGAGGCGCTCGGTGACATCAACTCGGCGCTGGTGACGTTTATCCAAAGCGGTACGGGTGCGGTGAGTCGTTCAGTCCAAAGCAAGCTGCGCGACACCGTGTCGGTGAAGGACTTCGGCGCTGTGGGCGACGGGGTTGCGGATGACACGGCTGCGATTCAGGCGGCGCTGAATAGTGGAGCACTGGTTGTCGATTTTCTCGGCATCGCTACGAAGTGCGATGCAATCACCGTGCCCACGGGTGTTGCCGCTATCAATCTAAACTTGCTCAAAAAGACCGCTGGCGGCAATGTCGTGCTGGTCAATTCAAATTGCAGGCTGACCGGCAAGATCACAGGCACAGGAACACTGTCGATTGTAGAGCGAGGCGTTTATCCCGCAGCCAACAACGTCACGAACGTCACGTTTGATTTGGAGTGCGCCAATTTAACCTACGGCGTTCATGGTCAGCCAATGAGCGGGACGGCATACGCTGACGCACCGAAGCGATGGAGCGGTAGCCTGCGGTTCACAAACATTGCAGGCACAACGGGGGCATCCGAAGGCTACGGACTGCTGCTGTCCCCTGGCTACGAATGCCAGTTCGACATTGTTTCCAAATCGGCTAACGCTCGACACATCGTATATCTGTCGGCTGGAGCGTCCAACAATCAGATTGATGCGGTGATTGACGGCTGCACAAACTATGCAGCGCAGATTTACGCAACATCGCCGCAGTCTGCGTGTGAATACAACACGCTCAAACTGCAATGCACCAACCTGACGGAAACGGTCGCGGGTCAAAGCGGGGCAATTGCTATGGCGGGTTTGGCTAACTTCAACACGGTCACATTCACCGTCATCGGCGGCAACGCTATTTCCTATGCAGCGTATGTTGAAGGCGGTTCTGGAGGCCCATATCCGCTGGGCAACAAGATCATCAACTCATCTGCCTACGGTCAATTCAAAGGGGCGGATGTTATCCGACTGCTTAACGCAGATGGCACCATTGTTACAGGAAATTCGCTGTATTGCTACGGCACCAATGACGTCATTGGTATGCGACGCTCGGGAACAAATGGATCGACTCAGGGCGGGTATGTCGAAGGCAACACGATCAACGCACTAGGGCAGGCCGTCAAAGGCATTTACAACGAGTGCAACTCTCAGCCAAGCTATGTCGGGATCAACGACATTCGCAACAACAGCACGGCGCTTCGCGTTGACGATCAGACAAGCGGGTATCGGCAAGGCTATTCGCGTCGGATTACTTTTTCCGGCACAACGGCGTCAATCTCGGCAACATCCGTCGCTGACACTACAGTAACCTTGCCTAGCAGCGCAGAGGTTGCAACGACTGGCCGACGCACGCTTGTGTACTTGACTGGCTCGTCTGTTGACTACATCACACCCAACAATGTGATTCGGATCAACGCGCCGGGATCTGCTACGCAAGCTGCGTTCCGCATGTATAACGCAAGCGCAAGCGCACAGACTTTCACTTACGAAGGCGTTGTTGAAGGCGACTGACCATGACCCCACACCCCCATCGTCACCCCCACCCCCATCTAGACCATGACAGACGACGACTTCCGACGCCTTGAGGGCAAAGTAGACAAGCTATCCGACGCCGTGACGAAGTTGGTGCTGGTGGAGGAACGCCAGACCAACCAGGGCGAGCGCATCGGGAAACTTGAGCAGCGTGTGGCCTCAGTTGAAACGGCGAACAGCAAGACCGACCGCACCCTGCACATGTGGATCAACCGGGGCGTGGGTGTGTGGGCGCTCGCAGTGGCGATCTTCTCGATCCTTCAGTTTGGTGTGAAGGTCATCAAGTGAACTTCGACGATGCGATCAAGCGCGTGCTGATGCACGAGGGTGGGTACAGCGATCACGCTGCTGACCCCGGCGGCAAGACGATGTACGGCATCACCGAGGCGGTGGCGCGTAGGGTCGGCTACCGTGGGGACATGCGCGAGTTACCCATCGAACTCGCAAAGCGCATTTACCGCGAAGATTATTGGGAAGAAGTCCGCGCTGATGAACTGCCGCCCGAGGTTCGCTACATCATGTTCGATGCGGCAGTGAACTCAGGCCCGCGACAGGCAGTCGTCTGGCTCCAGCAGGCGCTCGGGGTCTATGTCGATGGGGTTCTGGGGCCGATCACCCTGGCCCGTGCGAACCAAGTCGATCCAGAGCATCTGCGCCGATCCTGTCTTGCCCAGCGCCTGCGGTTCATGACCAACTTGAACACTTGGCCCTCCTTCGGTCGGGGCTGGGCACGGCGTATCTGCGATCTGATGGAAGTCTGATGAATCCACTTTTGCTCGCGCCCCTACTCGATGTAGGAAAAACCCTACTTGATCGGTTCATTCCTGAGCCGGCTCAGAAGGCCGCAGCAGAGATGGAACTGATCAAGATGGCCGCTGACGGCGAACTGAAGCAGGTCATCGCGCAGCTTGAGATCAATGCCCGTGAGGCCGCACATCCGAGCATCTGGGTTGCTGGCTGGCGTCCTGCATTCGGCTGGTGCGGTGCAGCAGGGTTCGTCTATGCCACGATGCTCCAGCCTCTGCTGGCCTGGATGGCCGCAGTCAAGGGATGGCCCGAGCCTCCGTCCCTTAACCTCGATCTGCTCTGGGTAGTAGTTACGGGGATGTTGGGGATTGGTGGCTTAAGAACAGTTGAGAAGATGAAGGGTGTTGCTTCGCGCTGATCTTCGCCAGCAGCCTCGCTTTCCTGAACGTCCTGCGGATATCAGTCTTGTGACTCGGGACGTACTTGAACCGGGGATCGAGGATCGAGATGGTCGGCTTCATTGTCTACCTTTCTGTTGTCGATATTGTTTGACAGCGTTTCTGAGCGCCGTCTGGGTGCTGGCCTTCTCATCGAGGGCCAGTGCTTGAGCCTGATCAAGAGTGTCTTGCATCAGGATTCGGTGGCACATCACAGGTGCGCCCTGCCCTTGTCGTCTGACTCGGGCGTTGAACTGCTCATACAGATCCAGTGACCAGTTAAGCCCGTACCACACCAGGATGTGGCCGTTCTTCTGTAGTCCGTCGATCCCGTGACCCATAGACGCAGGGTGGCCGATCATCAGCGGACACTCACCACTCTGCCACCTACGCATTGCCTCGACCAGTGACCCCTCGCTCTTGCAGTCGGTCAGGTTGATCGGATTCAACTTCTTGAACCGATCCATGATGCGCTCGGCATCAGACCTGTAAGCGTAGGCGCACAGCACCGGACTACCCTGAGCCTCGTCAACAATCTCCTCCAGCGCATCGAGTTTCAACTCGTGTACCGGCTCCCACAGCGGGAGTCCTGCAATCGGATACATTGCGCCATTGCTGAACTGGAGGCATTTGTTGGTCAGTGCCGCTTGGTTGAACACCTCGACCTCCTTACCACTGTCGAGAACCAGGAAGAACTCGCGCTCCAGTTGGTCGTACTGCGCCCGTAACTCCTCGGGCATGTCGATCTCGATATTGTTGACAATCAGATCCGGCAGCGGGTTGTAGTCCTCGGCGCTCATCTCCAGCGTGATGTCGCTGATCAACTGCTTGATGATCGTCTCGGTGTCATCGAACGGCACCTCCTTGTATGGCCCGACCTTCTTGTAGAACCGGGTACGGAACGCCGTCTTGCTGGTGCCCAGGCGCTGACCCTTGTCCACCACCAGGAACTGACCATGCAGATCCTTGTAACCATTGGAGGCCGGGGTGCCGGTGAGGCCCGTTGCCCAGTCGAACTGGTTAGCGACCTTCATGAACGAACGCACCCGATCCGTGGTGCTGTTCTTCATCTTGCTCACCTCATCCCACACGATCCCGTTGAAGGGCAGCGGTCGGTTCTTGCTGACGAAGTAGGTCTGGAGCGTCTCGGCCAGCCAGCCCAGTACATCGTAGTTCATGAGGTACACATCGGCAGGACGCAGCAGGGCACGGGTGCGCTGATCTTTGGTGCCCGCGACCATGCTGAACCGCAGATGCTTGGTGTGCTGCCACTTGAGTGCCTCCTGACGCCAGACAAGACGGATCACACGGATCGGGGCGACGATGATCACTCCGCGCAGGAAACCTGTGCTTAACAGGTGCGCGATGCTGGTGAGCGTGGTGATGGTCTTTCCCAATCCCATATCTTTCCAAAGCATGGTATTAGGGTTAGTACACTGGAAATTGACTGCTTTCTTCTGATAGTCGTGGAGCATGTCAATGGTCAGTAAAGCCATTAAGTTACCTCGTTCAGGTATGCAAATTCACCAAAATGATCAATAGCCCATTTGTTGTAAGCAAGAGCGGCTTCTTCAATTGTGTTAAACCTCTGACGTTTGCTTTTCAACTGCGCTCTCCATTTACCTGTCTGTTTGCAAAATGTCACTCCTTTATATTTATGTACTCTTGGGCCAGAGTTGCCGAGATTTTGCGAATGGCTGCAAGGGCGCAGATTCTCAATTCTGTTGTCGTCTCTGATTCGATTAACGTGATCCAATTCCTTAACGAAATACCCGTGGTGGTACATCCATACGAGGTGGTGAACTCGGTACATCTCTCCGTCCACCACAGCCACCATGTACCCTTTGGGCTTCTTTGTGCCGATGACCGTCCCAGCGTGACTACCTTTGATCGGTACACGCCGAACAAGATGACCATCGTCGTAGGTGAACAATTCGTGAAGCCGCTGCTTTGTGATCATGGTTTTGGATAGAGTTGACCTTATCCAAATAGTATCACACCCCCAGCACCATCGTATCCACCATCACTCGCCCATCGTCCACGTTGTCGATCACAAACACCATGACCTTGTGGCCGCGCAGCCGGTGATGCTCGCGCTCCTGCGGGGGCGTGGGCTTCTGACCCTCGCGCTTGAACTCGCAGAAGAACATGCGCCCACTGGGCAGTACGAACAGGCGATCAGGCACAGCGGCACGCGCTGGCGAGGTGAACTTGTAGACCAGCAGACCCTGGTGCTTGGCGTAGTCGCAGACCTTGGCTTCGATTTGTTTCTCAAGCATCACGCTAGCCTCAGTGTGAGTTTCTCAATCTCTCGAACATAGAAGTCGAACTCCACGGGCAGCACGGCATCCTTGATGTTGTTGCACACCTGGACACCCCAGCCGCTCTGGATACCGATGCCGCGCCACTCGGTTTTACCCTTCAGTGGCGGCATCCACTTCCTCATCGGCTTGCCACCCTTGGCGACGTAGTAGCGCGAGGTGTTCTGCACACGCTCCTCGCCCCACTGCAAGTAACTCGATCTGGGCACCTTGGCCCGCAGCATGAAATCCATGCGATCCGACCACTGCTCCACCGTCTCGCGGATCGGCACACCTTCGAGTAGCACCTTCTCGGCCACCTTGGGGATCACGAGTGCCGAGGCGTCCTGGTGCCATAGCGCACCCCACTCATAGGCACCCTTGCGCTTCACGGCACCGCTGGTGTACTGGGCCAGATAATTATTCACATCGCGGATGAACATGACCCGGTAGACCGCTTCCTCAAGGGTCAGCCCGGTGCGCTGCTCCCAGTCAGCACGAACCATGTCCAGGCTCATCTTTTGAGCCTTGGGTACGCGCACCGTAACGCCGTCAGTGTTGATCTGCACGATAGACAGACCGGGGATCTTCATCAGGTTCTCGGCCAGCAGGCACAGCAGCAGTTGACCGTTGAGCGTGATACTCATGGTGAACAGTGGGTCGTAGAACACGCTGAATTGGTTGTTGCTGTCCCCGTACACGCCGTTCAGGGCCAGTTTGAGCATGGCGCTCTCGCTGGACTTCTTTGGGTATCCCTTGCGCTGCTCGAACAGTGACTTGTAGATCGTACAGAACTCTTTACCCAGGTGTGCCGGGTAGAACCCGTTCGTGATCGCCAGATTCGGGTAGTACGAGATCACATCCAGATCAACGACAAGGTGATCCTCATCTGACTCAACGACAGTGTTTTCCACCGACCCGTGGATTCCACCGAGTCCAAAGACGAAGGTGAAGCCGTCAATCGTGGCGGTCAGGTCAGTAAAGACACCCTTCGTTTCGCTGATCGTCTGCTCCTTGAGCCACGCTAGCACCCGGTTGAACTCGGGCTGCTCGAATGTGATCCACGGCAGGATAGCCTCGCGCAGCGCGATCACTGGGCGCTTGGTCTGCCTGGGTGTGCGGCCATCAGCGCCGAAGTCGTAGCAGGCAATCCCGGCCTTCTCCAACTCCAGCGTAAAGAACTCCTTGCCGATCTTGGTATCGTTGAAGTTGATCCAGTCGCGGCCTGGGTACTTGACGCACAGATCCTCGCGGAAGCGGATCATGTCTGCCGTGTGGTCATAGAACCGCTTGGTCATCACGACATCGTGCGCGTTGTACTGCTTGAGCATCTCGACCTGCTCACGGGTCAGCACAGTGCCCACGGGGAACGGCAGATCCTCGATGCTGTTTGCCCGCATGTTGAACTCCAGCGCCTTGAGGCTGGTGCTGCGGGCCTTGTTGTCGAAGTGATGGATCTTGAACAGATCGACCTGCTCGACATAGCAATCAGTCGGGTTTACTTGGTGCGCCCAACGATCCCCGTCCTGCGCGTCGATGATCGCCTGCGCCTTGAGGTACAGGGTCTTGGCGTCTGACTGACCCATCTTCATAAGTTGGTGCAGGATCGGATAGTCGAACCCAATCGAGTTGAACCCGACCATCCGAGCCTTGTTGTCAGCGAGCCAGCGCATGAACTCCACGATGCTGCGGGAGTCGTTGCGCCAGTCGCTTATCTCAAAGCACCACCGCAGCGGTGCCTGAGCGTGTTCGACCGTGAGCGTGAACACGTTGGGGTATGTCTCACAGTCAAACACGAAGTCACGCATCACTGACCCATCATGAAGGGCGGCAAGCCCATCGGTGCAGCCTGTGCAGCAGGTTGAGCAGTGAACCCAGCGGGAGCGGCCTGCACCGCGCCAAACATGGCAGACGCATCGACTGCTCCTTCACCAAACGGCTTGTCGTCGCCTGCGAACTGGATCGCCACGAGATCAGCACGAATACCGCGACCGTGCTTGTTCTCCTGGAGCCAAGGCTTCACAGCCACATTGACCCGACACCCGCCGTACATGGCACGAGTAAGTGCTTGGTACTGCATCGTGTTGGTCTGGTCGATAGGTGAGCCGTCAGCCTGGATGATCTGCGGCGGAGTGTCGCGGCCAGCAGTGATGTACAGATTGCCAGCGTACCCATCGTAGGGCTGAAAGGTCTTGCTGTTGACCTTCTGGTTGCCGTCACCAAAGCAGCGCAGCTTGCGATCCGAGTTGATCATCTGCATCACTTGCGCTGCGTGTTCCTTCCACTTGGCGAGAGCCATCTCGTTGATCTTGGCCATCAACTGCTTGAACCCCGGGTGGTCAGGGGCCATCAGGAAGTCACCGGAGTAGCTCAGGCGCTCCTTGCCCGTCTCGGGTGAGACGCGCTTCTGGGGCTCCACCAGATGGGGGAACGAGAGACGAACATTCGACAGAAATACAAGGTCAGACATGACAATTACCTTTCAATGATTACGATTGTGCGAGTTGATGATCTCGCGGAACTTTGAAACCAGCGGCGCGAGCATGACCTCCACCGCCATACTGCATTGCAATCTCGCTTACATCAAGACCGCTTTCTTCGCTACGCAATCCGAACACGCGCCCCTCGGCAGTGTCCCAATAACAAGCGGAGAACTTTTCATCTTTTGCCATTAAATGACCGGCATCGCTACCCATCGTATAAGGCAAAGAGGCAATGGGTACGTCATACCCGCCGATCACCATGCGACGCTTGCACACCGACACCAACTCGGCAATATCCTTATGATGCTTGCGTTCAATGGCCGCGCCAGCAGCAGTCATCTGCAACAGTTCAACTTGGTCGGCGTTCATTAGCCTGTCCCACTGCTCAAACGTGTACTCGTGCGAGAACACAAGCGCCTGGATCTCGCGGGTACCCTGCAGCTTAAAGCGCCACAGATCCCGGTCTTCAATGTGGCCCAGCAGTAGCGGCCGATCCTCGCCCGGGAACAGGTAGTCCCAAGCCAGCGTGGCGCCGCTGCGGTTCAGGTCCGTGAAGTGAGCCAGTTGCTTCGGCTCGCCCGTCCACGAATCCTGTATGAACAAGGGCCCCAGGTCTTCGATAGCCGTCTTGTGGTGGTCGATCAGGCACACGCTGGCGGCCACCTTCAGCATCTCCTCGACCACGGCGCGCTTGTAGCTGAAGTCCACCAAGAACACATGGCGCCCGGTCACGTCGGGCGGCGGCTGCTGGTACACCCCGGCCACGTAGTCGGCGCCCGTGCCGTACTTGCGCCAGAAGCACCAGGCGGCGCTGAAGCCGTCCGCGCAGTTGCCGTGGTAGATGACCAACGGTTTCATGCTGTACCTTTCATTAACCACGCCGGTAGTTCAGCCGGCACTTCAGATTGCACTGCGCTGAACAACGGCGCAGCGTTGGTGGTGATCGCGGTGCGCGAGTCAGCGGCCAGAGCGACCACCGGCTTACCTACCGTCTTCACCACGTACTCTTGTTCGAGTGTCTTGAGTTGACGCTCGGTCAGTTGCACATCGGTGCCGTCGCGCTTCTTCCAGCGCAGCTTCTCAGCCTGTGCTGGGGACACCAGCGTCGTCTTGTAGACCGACTCCTTGGGTACACCCATCTTGCGCAAGCGTTCGGCCATCTCATCCTCGGACAGCTTCCAGGCGCGATGTCCCTTGCCGTTGACCATCTTCAGGCCCGGGATGCTCACGCCGCGCTCCATGCGGGCCTGCGCTTCCTTCTCCACGCCCTCAAGCATCTGACGCAGCAACGGTGCCGCCTCCATGATCTGGACGATCTGGTCGTCCGTCATCTTGGTCGGGTCTTTCTCGGCCGCGCTGGCGGTGATGTCCACCGTGTCAACGACCTGCAGCGCCTTGGTGCTGAGCGCTGCGCAGCCGCCCTTGGCCTTGCAATAGCGGCACTGCTTCTCGCCAGGCACCAGCGGCGCGTCGGGTCTGTCTGTGGCCGCGGCCTCGATGACGATGGTGCGAGCCACCTCATCCACAACCTTATCCACAGGGTAGTCCACAGACCTGATCGCCTGGCCGCCGCGCAGCGCCAGCTTGGGCTGGATCACCGTCATGCGCACGGTCTGGAACGGATACCGACCGGGCTTGGCGATCTTGAGTGCAGACAGTGCGCCCACAGCGTACTGCTCCATCTGCAGGATCGCCGAGTCCCACGCATCGTTCATCCCGTCCTTGTAGTCGATGATCTCCAGCACACTGCCGCCGATGATCTGCACATCGACAGTGCCCGATAGATCGTCTCGACCCGTGAACCACTTGGGATCAACCCGAGTCTCAGCGATCACCTCGCACATGCCATTGAACTCAGCGACCCGCGAAGTGATGTAGTCCACGGCCACCTTCACCCGTGCAGCACGGGCGCTATCGACAGTGAACTCCCCTTCGTGATCCTTGAGGACGTAGCCCTCGCGGCTGTGCGGGTTCGCCAGTCCGTTCTCGACTGACCACTCCAGCAGCGTGTGGCTATGGGTGCCGTCGATGGCAGCAGGCCCGGAGGGAGGCTCTGGGTACTTCGCCTCCTCCCGGATGCTACCGGCGCACGCACCCCAGCGGTGCCGCTTCGAGGGCGACAAGGTAACGTGGGTAGTCATGCCTTGAGCGCCTCGATGCCAGCGTACAGGGCAGCGTAGTGCTCGGGCTTCACCTCGTTGATGTTCTGGTAACCGAGGCCCGTCAGGACGCCCTGCATCTGTGCGCCCTTCTGAGGCCCGAGAACCTTGTAGGACGACATCACATAGTCAATCAGCCCCTTGCCGTCAGTGAACGGGGCACCAGCGGCAGCAGGAGCAGCAGCGGGTGCCTGGAACGTCGGCGGCGGGGGCATGACAGGGGCGCTAGAAGGGGAGGCCGCAGCAGGAGCGGGTGCTGCACTCTCCACCGGGGCCGGAGCGGGGGCACTCGGGGTAGGTGCAGCAGGGGTAGGAGGGACAGCGGCCACCGGGGCAGCATCGAGTTTGGCAGTCAGCGCGACAACTGCGGCGGTCAGGGCTTCGATCTTTGCTTCGAGGGACATCTTCAAGACTCCAAGGGTTTACGTTTTACACGGGGACGGAAGTCGATTCGATTTTCAATGAACGCATCGACAAGGATACGAAGCACCTCTGACGGCCACATCTCCAGCGTTGCCGCTCTGTCGTTAAATGCCTGCCGGGTCTTGGGTGTGACTCGGACAGAGAGCAGTGCAGTTTTTGAAGGTTTCATGGTTTAGTGGTGAGTCGGTAGTTGCAAGTGTTGCACAGGTGTTCTACACTTGTCAAACACTTTCACAGGAGGGCAGGATGCGGATCAAAAAAGGAGACTGGGTTCGACACCCGAAGATTGAGCAGGCGCTGTTTGTTGAGAAGATTGACCACGGTACGGCGTGGCTTCGATCCCCGTCTGCTGATGGTTGGGTGTTCCCAGTCTGGTTCGCGCTCCCGATGCGAGAGTTGAGTAAGATCGAAAACCCCCATGAACCCTTTGAAGAGGCACCCTTCTGATGGACAAGGCCAGACAGGCGCGACTGGAGCGCATCGAGCAGTACGCCGAGCAACTGCATGATCTGTGGCAAGGCGACATGTTTAGCGAACCCGACATGGAGGAGTTCGAGGTACTGATGAACAAGTTCATGCACTTCATTGGTTGGGGCTACGATGAACAATGAGCATCTGCACACGAAGATTTATAAACGCTGCGATTCCTGCTGCCTGAAGTGTCGCCAGTGCCGCGAGTTTGAGAAGGTCATTGAGCAGATCGACCTTGAGGAGCGCAGTCAATTGGAGCGCCAGCGACTGATGAGTATCGAAATCAATAAGGACAAACGAAATGCCTGACTACAGCGAAATTCTGATCCGCGTTGCCCAAGTGCAGCGATCCATCACAGACCGTCTCAACGCCAGCGACCTTGAAGGCGCTCGAGCACTGGCCGACGAACTGCTCTGGCAGGCACGACAATTGCAACTGGTGCTGCGCGATGAATGAGTTGCTTGTTTGGCACAAGGCGCATGTGCGCCACCCGGCCTACGGCGAGCGGGTGCTGGTTGTTCTGTCTGACGGCTCGATGGAGTTCGCCAGCATGGAGCAGGAGGCCAGCAGGGATGAGCCTCCTACGGACATCTGGTTCGATGACTTGGGCCAGCGGCTGCACCCGAAATGGTGGGCGAGTGTGGAGGGGCCGGTATGACCCCGCTGATCCAGAAAGCCGTCCGCATGGCTCCCGAGCCTGAGACTGCAATGTGGTTCGATGTCGGCCAGATGGAACGCTGGCAGGGTGGCACGGTTGCTAATGACATCGTGCTGAACCTGCCATTCCCGCGCACCGGCATCGTCGGCCTCGACCAAGATGGGAAGGACTTCGCCTTGTGGCTGACGCAGGGCGCGGACTCGGTTGCGGTCGGTGGCGCATCAATGTGGCATGGCAAATACATGGAGCCGTTCGCTTACCTGCTGACCGATGAGGGCATCCGCTACTACCGGAAGGATCACGCCATCACGCAGGAAGATGTGCGGCCAGTATTCCGCATGGTCTGCGCCGTGCTGCTCAAACTAGCCGAGCGGTCGCAGGCAGCCTTCAAGCCTATCCCGACCGATTCATTCATCAACCGCAAGCGAGCCTCAAAGGGCAAAAGCCCGATCGCCTTCGACTGGCGCACGGTCGAGATCGGCCCCAAGCAGGTCAAGAATGAGCCGCAAGGTGGCACCCATGCCAGCCCACGGCTGCATGACCGGCGCGGCCACTGGCGTACCTGCAAGGGCGGCAGGAAGGTGTGGGTGAAAGCCTGCAAGGTTGGCGACGCATCGAAAGGCGTCGTTTTCAAGGACTATCGACTGACGGAGGAATTGCAGTGAACAGAGACGACATCATCCGCATGGCGCGTGAGGCTGGGTTTGCGCCCTCTTGGTCAGATGCGGCGGGCGAAGCACTTGAACGCTTCGCCGCCCTTGTCGCCGCTGCTGAACGTGAGGCCATCCGCGCTCGCTCGCTCGCCGCCCTTGCCGCCGCTGCTGAACGTGAGGCCATCATCGCAAGGGGAGAAAATGCCTAAATCGCCCGAACAAGCACTTTACGATTTACTTATGACCCACAGCGCCGACTGCTACAAGTGGCATCACGAATGTGCGATTGCCGAGGTCGAGCGGTTGCGTGAGAAGGTCAAGTCTTGGGCAGAACTAGAGCAGCAGTACCAAGCAGGCTGCACCCACTGCACCCACCCACAATATGCAGGCATCCGCTGCAATGTCTGTGGGCGATGGACTGACAAATGAAAGTCGGCAACTCATGGCCCAAAATACTTGATGCGCTGACGACACCCAAGGCCGCGCACCAGTTGGCACCAGAGGTCTGTCTGGCGCAGCGCACCGTTGCCAACCTGCTGCGGCAACTCCACGACGAGGGGCTGGTGCATATCGCCAAGTGGGTGCATCGAGCGCCCCCCGGCCCGTATACGCCCGTCTACGCCTACGGCCCCGGCACTGACGCGCCCTGCCCCCGGCCTCAACCAAAGTCAGTGCGCCAGAAGATGTACCGGGCGCGGCTCACGCGCACGCAGCGCGAATCAATTCTTCAACGCAGGCGAACGGTCAAGGCTGACATCGCCGCATCATGGATCAAGTAATGAACTACATCATCGGCATCGACCCCGGCGCGTCAGGCGCAGTCGCAATCCTCGACCATGAAGGACAACTGATCGAGGTTTGGGACATCCCGACCGTGCAGATCAAGTCAGGCAAGACGGTCAAGAAACGCATCAGCCCCGAGATGCTGGCCGCAGAAATCAGGAACTGGCAGGACGCGACTGCCTGCTACACCGAGAAGGTTGGCGCGATGCCGCGTCAAGGTGTCAGCAGCATGTTCCAGTTTGGCGAGTCGCTCGGGATCATCAGGGGCATCATGGCCGGGATGGCGATCCCGACGACGCTGGTGACGCCGCCAGTGTGGAAGAAAGACATGAAACTGCCGACCGGCAAAGAGTGGTCGCGCCAGCGTGCCGCGCAACTCTGGCCCAAGCACGCAAAGGAGTTCGCCCGCGTGAAGGATGACGGGCGGGCAGAGGCGGCACTGCTGGCCCTTTGGGGGCTGACTTGTGCCGCAAAAAACCGTTGACATTGTTGGATGATGGTGCGAGAATCGCATCACACCAACACAGGAACCCACGACATGGCTCTCAAACTGCGCGGCACAACCTACTGGCTCGATGTGATGATCAATGGTCAGCGCATCCGCGAGTCGCTCAAGACAAGCGACAAGAAACAGGCTCAGGAACTCCACGACATCCGGCGCGGTGAGTTGTGGCGTGCGCGGGTTCTGAAAGAGCGCCCCAAGAAGTCATGGAACGATGCCACGGCCCGCTGGCTGCTGGAGCGCGGCCACAAGCGTTCGATTCAGGATGACCGCGACAAGATTCGCATGCTGACCGGCCTGACGGGCATGATGCTTGCCGACATCGACCGCGACACCATCGAATCGGTACTTCCTGCCGACATTAAGCCTGCCACCCGTAACCGTTACCGGGCGCTCATCCGGGCCATCCTGCGGGCCGCAGAGCGCGAATGGGACTGGCTCGACCGTGCGCCTGCTGTGCGTACCGAGAAGGAGGCTGCGCGTCGAGTCGCATTCTTGACACGCGAGCAGGCTGAGACATTGCTGGCACAGTTACCGGACAAGTACCGTTCGCCAGTCCGTTTCGCTTTGCTCACCGGGTTGCGAAAGTCGAACGTCTTTGGCCTGCACTGGGACAACGTCAATCTGGATGCAGGCATGGTGATCGTGCATGCCGATGAGGCGAAGGCTGGCGAGCGCATCCTTGTCCCGTTGAACTCGCAGGCCAAAGCCCTGCTCCAGAGCCTGCCAGAGCCTCACAGCGGCTTTGTTTTCGGTGACATAGAGCGCATCAGCCCGTCAGTCTGGGAGCGCGTCTGCAAGGCCGCAGGAGTGCCTTGGCTGCGGTTTCATGACCTGCGCCACACTTGGGCGTCATGGCACGCGATGGCCGGAACCCCGATGAATGTTTTGCAAGAACTCGGCGGGTGGGCTACCCCCCAGATGCTGCGGAAGTACGCCCACCTGTCACCCGAGCATCTGGCTCAGGCGGCAGAGCGTGTCGGGCTGTGACACGTTCTTGGCACATTGCCGTATCAGTTGCTGGTGCGGCAGGTGCTGTTTTGAGAGTGGAGGCGGGGGTCGGAATCGAACCGGCGTACACGGATTTGCAGACTGATTTTGACCGTCTGGTGCCTGTGCCGCGAGACTGCGATGCCCTTTGTGCCGTCACCTGACGACACAATCACGGCACACTACTTTGACGCTACGCCCTTCATCTTCTCGACCGTCCGCAGGCCGCCGATGCCCAGCATGCCTGTGATGACCACCCAGAGCAGATCGAGGTTGAGACTGGGCGGCTCGGGCCAGCCCTTGACCGCCGCCAGCCACGCCAACAAGGGCTGGAGCATCGTGGCATAGACGAACCCTGCTGCACCGCACCAGCCGAATGCTGGACGCCAGCCAGCCACAAAGACGGATGGGTGTGCCGCCTCACGGGCGTTGATCTCAAGTTGCGCGATGACCTGCTTCAACTCGCCGTCTGCGGCCATCTTGATCAGCTCCATCTCTGCTGCGGCCTTCTGCGCGGGGTCAGGGATGAATCGATCAAGTAGGGTTTTTCCTACTTCAAGTAAGGGTGCAAGAAGTAGCGGGTTCATGCTTGCTCCATGAGGTCACAGATGCGCCGCGCCCATCCGCGACCGAATGCAGGCCAATTGTTCAGGCCCGTCATGAACCGCAGGCGCTGGGAGAGCAGTTTGTTGGGCAGGTTGCGTTCATTCGCAAAGGCGTGCGCCAACGTGACCGGCCCTAGGATGCCGTCAGCAGTGACGCCGAGCGCTTTTTGCAGCCACAGGATCGACTGACGCGGGCCTGAGTTAACTGCCGCATCAAACATCAGATGACGGATGCTGGCGGGCAGTTCATCGGCCCTGACCGAGTTCCAGTAATCCTCGCGGTAGATGCGCTTGGCGAGGTCTAGCGGCAGGTCGCGCATGTTGCCTCGGTATCCGACCCTGCGGGCGACGGCTTCGGTAATGCCGTAGCGCGTTGCTCCACCGGGATCGTCTGGGTGATCAACAAACCCACCCTCATGCGCTAACACTTTCTCAATGCATTGATCAAATGTCATCACTTCATCCACTTCGATCCGAACTGCACAAGCGCAAACACGATGCCGACCGCGACCCAGACGCCCACGCCGCGATTGACCCACATATTCAGCATCTTGTCGGTCTTGTTGTGCGCGGTTTGCAGGCTGGCGACATGGGTTTCAATCTTACCGATTCGCTCGCCTTGCGTCGATTGGCGTTCTTCGATCAGCACCAACCGCATCACTGCATCCGTCAGTTTGTCAACCTTGCTCTCAAGGCGTTTGAAATCTTCGTCTGATGTCATGCTGTGCGTTTCCACATATAGACAGTGATGTACGGCTGCACGTTAGCGTTTGTACCGGATGAACCCGCCGAATTCACAGTAATCGCGTGATTATGGGTTGCGGATACTCCTGATGTTGTTCCAGAGTAAGTGTGACTGTGATCGCCAACAGAATTTATTGTTGCCGAGGTTTGGCCGTAATAGGTATCTTCGCCGCCGCCAAATACAACAAATCCTGAGCCTCCTCCACCAACTAAATACGTTGCATTACTTGTATGAGAATGCGATCCGGCATTTGATGTCGTTCCGCTAAATGTGTGTGTGTGATCTACGCTTTGATTCCCAGATGTTGCCGTATGCGTGTGAGTTACAGAAACCGCGTCGTAACTACCGCCAGTCTCTTCTGCCGTGTCAAACTGTGCATTTGTAGAGTCAAAACCAACAGGAACTCGCCCCGCGCCGAAAGCGACCCAAGTTCCAAAACCAAAAAGAGTCGCCGGGTTTGTTGCGCTTGTTGCATTGATGTAAATTGAACCGACCGGGTGCAATGCGCGAACTAAAGACTGCACAAACGCAGTAGTTGCAACCGTAGTGTTGTTGGTTGTAGATGTTTGAGTCGTTGCCGTAGTAGTGGAAGAAATACTTCCGTTCAATTGACCAGCAACATTACCCGTCACGTTACCCGTCACGTTGCCAGCAACATTACCCGTCACGTTGCCAGCAACGCCCCCGGTTGCGGTCAGCACACCAGTCACGCCCAGCGTGCCCGCGACGGTCGCATTGCCCTGCGCCGCGAGCGTCTTGCTTGCCGTAACCGTCAGTCCGGTCGAGGTGACAGTGGCAACATCGACGCCGTTCATAGACATCCGAAAGTCGCTTGCGCCAGCCCGGTAAAAGCCGCTGGACGTTTCATTCGTCCACGCGATGCCGGGTGCCGACACCGTGCCATCAGTAAACCGCAGAGGTGCCGTCATGCCGCCGCTGCC
>Ga0209358_10001721_pt1 | contig 17180 bp, 19 predicted proteins | sample LauGreFa1BDMLBSN_2_FD_187574 | JGI IMG/M metagenome (GOLD analysis project Ga0209358, IMG submission 187574) | Freshwater lake microbial communities from Lake Michigan, USA - Fa13.BD.MLB.SN (SPAdes) (version 2) | ecosystem: Environmental > Aquatic > Freshwater > Lake | place: Lake Michigan, USA... | reverse complement strand
GGAACCGGAAACTCGTGGTATTGCAAGGCGGCTTGGCGCAGAGCCTTAATTTGCTCTTCTTTATTTTGATTGGGATTGTTTCCAGACTGACTCATAGTGATCTGCAGGTAAGAGGTGAAGGGGTTTTATGGGTGTGAAATAGCTTTTAAGGCCTAGGAGGCTCTAAATGTTGCAATTAACAATGATCATTTTTGTTAAATTTTTGCTCAAATATCTATTCTATTCCTCCCAAAGGATTGCTGCGAAAGGGGTATTGAGCGCACTCCCAGCTAACGCCGTTCACGCACGGAACGAGATATACCAAACCCCGCCTAAAATGAGTCTATGTCTAAGGCAATATCCAACACAATAAAGGGGCCCACAGAGGGGGTGGGAGAGTTTGTCCTGATTGAATCGGTCTTTAAGGCAGGCGCCGAAGCAATGGCCAAAAAAAATCCTGAAAATACCCCTGCATTAGGTATTGGTGATGATTGCGCCTTACTCAAACCCAAGGAGGGGGAGCTCATTGCAATCACTAGCGATATGCTGGTATCGGGAAGACACTTCTTTGCAGATGCTGACCCATACTGCTTAGGGAAGAAATCCCTAGCGGTCAATCTTTCTGATTTGGCTGCTATGGGTGCAAACCCACTGGGCTTCACACTCTCCCTTGCATTACCGAGTATGGATGATATTTGGATACAAACATTTGCGCGAGGATTGTTTGAAGAGGCTAATCAATTTAACTGTCCCTTGATTGGTGGCGACACCTGCGCTGGACCATTAACAATTAGCATCACTGCGCTTGGTAGCGTGCCTCGTCAGCAAAGCATTCAGCGAAGCGGCGCACAGGTGAATAACGATATTTGGGTATCTGGGACAATTGGTGATGCGCGCTTAGCACTCGCTCATGCCCGTAATGAATGGTCTCTCAATCTAAGTGCCACCCATTTAAAAATGATTAATCAGCGACTACATGAACCAATGCCGCGCGTAGGCTTGGGTATTGCATTGCGAGGTATTGCAAGTGCAGGGATTGATATCTCTGATGGCTTGCTAGGCGATCTCAAGCATATTCTGAAAGCATCTCACCTTCATGCTGAGGTCTGGATTGATTCCTTACCAATATCGAATGTTTTACACGAACAAGAAGCGCAGATTCGTCGGCAATGTGCAGCGGCAGGTGGTGATGACTATGAGCTTTGTTTTACAGCCGATCAAAAGCATCGTCTTCACATTCAACAAATTGCCAACGACCTAGGAATTACGCTCACTCGCATTGGCCAACTGGTCGAGAGTAAGGAGGATGCACAAAGCATTACTCTACTTGATCATGACGGCAAGCTTTTAGGGGCAGAGCTAACAAATACTCTCTTGCAATCCTTTGATCATTTCAAGTAATCAGCCCTCAGCAATCATGAGTCTTTCTCCCACACTATCTTTTGCCTGGATGCTAGGCTCCATCCATCGTACTGTTGCACTCGGTCTGGGAAGTGGGCTGAGTCGCTTTGCTCCTGGAACTGCTGGGACTCTCCTTGCTTGGATTCTTTATTTAGTGATGCAAGTATTTTTTTCAGAGGCAGTGATAGTGATCGTAATTATTTTTGGCTTAGTCTATGGTTGCTGGGCTTGCGGTATTTGCAGCAAAGATCTTGGCTATCCTGATCATGGCAGCATTGTGTGGGATGAGATTATTGCGTTTTGGTTAGTTCTTCTTTGTATTGGGTCTGGGTCATTTGCAATCCAAGTTCTTGCTTTTGCATTATTTCGTTTCTTGGATGCCATCAAACCCTGGCCCATCAATCGCATTGACCGATATTTCAAAAGAAATGCTCATGTAAATTCAGCGCAGGCAATTATCTGGCAGGGTTTTGGAATCATCGCAGACGATCTCTTAGCGGCTTTTTTTACAATCGCTCTTATTCTGTTGGGGATGAGACTCTTCTGATGAATCAATCTATTGCTTCACTTGTACAAACGCTTTCCGATCTTTTGGAGAAATCGTCCATCAAGATTGCCTTAGCAGAATCCTGTACAGGTGGCTTATTGGCAGCCCACCTGACAGCTCAAGCAGGATCAAGCCGTTGGTTTGATCGTGGCTTTGTCACCTATAGTAACGCAGCCAAGACCGAGAGTATTGGGGTATCGCCCTCACAAATTGAGCAATACGGTGCTGTCAGTGAAGAGATCGCCAAAGCCATGGCTCAGGGAGCGTTGAAACACAGCGAAGCCCAAACAAGTATCGCCATCACCGGCATTGCTGGACCAGGCGGCGCCACTGAAAACAAACCAGTTGGCATGGTCTGCTTTGCTTGGGCAATTCAGAAGCCAAGTAATCCTGCGCGGCTGATCGGAAACACTCAGCACTTCAATGGCGATCGTCAGGCAATCCGTGAACAAGCCTGTATTTATGCTCTAGACCAATTAATACAAATCCTAAGCCGCCCAGACTGAGTTGTTGACTCTTAATTAGACTTAAGCCAACCTTTATGGCGGAAGTACCCCAATGGAATCATCGCTGAAATAATCATGGTGATGATGGCGGCCGGATAACCCCAGGTCTCTTTTAACTCGGGCATAAACTCAAAGTTCATACCCCAAATGCTAGCGAGCAAGGTGGGCGGCATCAGGGCGACCGAAACCACAGAGAAGATCTTAATAATTTTGCTCTGGTTCAAACTAATAAAGCCAACGGTTGCATCCATTAAAAAGTTGATCTTATCGAACAAAAATGCGGTGTGGTTTTCTAAGGAATCGATATCGCGTAAGATTTGACGTGCCTCTTCTTGCTGCTCATCTGAGAGTAATTTGCTGCGCATTAGAAATGAGAGGGCGCGTCGAGTATCCATTACGTTACGACGAATGCGGCCATTGGTATCCTCCTCAGTCGCAATCGTCTCTAGAACACCTGCGGCATCGGCATCGGTAATAGTTTCAGATAAGACGCGCTTACCCGCTTGCTCTAGATTTTCATAAACCTCCTCAAGCGCGTCTGCCGAGTATTCAGCATCGGTTGAGTACAAATCCAGGAGAACATCTTTGGCATTACTAACAGAGCCTGGGCGTAACCGCGCACGAAGACGAACGAGTCTAAATACTGGTAAGTCTTCATCGTGAATGGAGAAAAGAACTTGGTTGGTTAATACGAAAGCCACCCTCACGTTGCGTGATGTGTCTTCTTCGTCTAACAAGAAATCAGTGCGAATATGCAGATGCCCATCGTCTGCCTCAAAGTAACGAGCAGACGCTTCCAAATCACCTAAATCATCCAGTTCTGGCAGTTGAACTGCAAAAGCTTCTTTGATCCAGAGGAGTTCTTCCTCTTCCGGGTCGATGACGTCAATCCAAATAGGATTATGGTGCTGAAGTAGTTCATTGCGATCTTCGACTTGCTCTTGCGATAGACGGCCATTTTGTAGGACGAACAAGTTGATCATGGTGAACTCCCGACGAATGCGCTAGTTTATCCTATGCACTATGAACAGTTCATTACATGTGACAAAAAAGGGGGGGTCCTTTCGGGATCAGATTGAGGCTGCTTGGGCTTCACAGGGCAGCATGCTCTGTTTGGGGCTAGACCCAGACCCCAAGCGATTTCCATCCTGCCTAGCTGGTAAGCCTCAAGCCATCCTAGAGTTTTGTCAGACAATTGCCGATGCGACCGCAGACCTGGTTTGTGCTTTTAAACCACAGTTTGCCTACTTTGCCTCTCAGGGGGCCGAGGCCCAACTCGAAAAGCTAATCGCTCATCTCAAAACCAAGTACCCCAATATCCCCGTTATCTTGGATGCCAAACGTGGAGATATTGGCAGTACTGCGGAGCACTATGCCCTAGAGGCCTTTGAACGATATGGGGCCGATGCAGTAACGGTCAATCCCTATATGGGCAAGGATTCGATTGAGCCTTATTTGCAACATGCAGGCAAGGGAGTAATCATTCTCTGCAGAACCTCTAACCCCGGTGGCTCCGATCTGCAAAACCTTCATGTTGGGAATAATGGGGCTCTCTTTGAAAAAGTGGCCCAGCTCGCAAAAGAATGGGATCAATCTGGTCAGATTGCTCTGGTGGTTGGTGCAACCTATCCCCAAGAAATTGCCAAAGTTAGATCGATTGTGGGTGATATGCCTCTATTAATTCCTGGAATTGGTGCACAGGGTGGCGATATTGAGGCTACTGTGATGGCTGGTGCAATTTCTAAGCGTCCAGGTATCGGAATGATGATTAATTCTTCTCGTGCAATTTTGTATGCCAGCTCAGGTGACGATTATGTGAGCGCTGCGAGAGGGGTTGCGCAAGAGACCCGCAATGCGCTGCGTACTGCCCAAGAAAAACTAAAGTAAAAATCCAGTCAGAAACGAAGCCGCTGGATTTTTTCTATTTTGGCTTGGGAAGAGCAATTCGGTCCATACCCTCCAAGATAAATTGTTGGCGAGCACTAAAGTCAATGCTGCCTCGTTTGCAATATTTACTCTTATCAAAGCATTTTGGTGCCGGCAAGGCGGATGCCAAAGAGACAGCTTGATCACGGGTAATATTTTTTGGAGTGCTCACAAAGTAATGTTGGGTAGCAGCACCAACTCCAAAAATACCCTCGCCCCACTCGACCGAGTTCATATAGATTTCTAAGATTCGTTGTTTTGATAAAATAAGTTCCAATAATCCCGTAACGATTAGCTCTTGAGTCTTGCGGAAGTAATTCTTCTCTGAGGAGAGAAATAAGTTCTTAGCCAATTGTTGAGTAATCGTGGACCCGCCGCGCACGACCTTACTGCCTGCTTTTTGATTTCTCTCCCAAGCTTTTTGCATATCCTCAATTCGAACGCCTGGATGTATAAAGAAGATATCGTCCTCGCTCACTAAAATTGCGCGCTTGAGATCATTGCTAATTTGTGCATAAGGAACCCAACGATGTTGAATCGGGCAAGTGAAACTAAGATGACATAGTCGCCAATGCTCTGCCCTCTGAAAAGCGGTGCTACTTGGATTAATAAAGATCCATAATGTAATTTGCACTACAAAATATAATTGGATCGCAACAAATCCCCAAGCAATGCATTTTAAGAAATAGGTCAGCCACCTCATGGGGCCTAGGCTTGTCGCAGGCTCGAAAGGACTGAGCGTGTTCCTAGCGACTCTATATTCAGCTTGCGCCAAAGAATAAATGCTTCTGCTGCTTGCTCCACCAACATTCCAAGACCATCACTAACCCGACAGCCGTTCTGCAGAGCCTGATGCATGAAAGGCGTGATCTTGCCGTAAAGTAAATCATAGGCAAAACAACTGGACTGGAATACATGCTTTGCGGCCAAATCGCTCAATGGGCTTTGCTGTTCCAAGCCGGCTGCGCTTGCATTAATAACCAAATCAAACAAAGGCACATTATCTTGCTCTAGTTTTAAGAGTGACCAGGCCTCTAAATCCACCGCCAAGGAATTGGCAAGATTTTTAAATGTAGCAACTAATTCTTCGGCCTTATGAATGGTCCGATTTACCACCACCAGACTATTTGGCACTTCTTGCAGAATAGGGCCAATGATGCCGCGACTGGCGCCACCGGCGCCTACTATCAATACACGTTTGTTATTTAGCCCAATACCCTGTGACTGCAAATCACGGACCAAGCCGATTCCATCCGTATTGTCACCAATCAATTGACCATTCTCAAGCCATAAGGTATTAACAGCACCCGCTAATTTGGCGCGTGAACTTAATTGCTGACATTGGACGAAAGCATCGAGCTTGAAAGGGACTGTTACATTGGCGCCCTTGCCGCCCATTTGAAAAAAAGCAGCAAGCATCTTGGCGAATTGATCGAGCTCGGGCTGTATACGGATATAACTGATACGTTGTCCACTATTACGAGCAAATTGCTCATGAATTAAAGGGGATTTACTGTGCGCAATGGGATTGCCAAAGACAGCATACACATCCCTATCTTTAAAAAGCTCGGGCTCTAATCGCAACAGAAATGGATAAGCACTCATTGATTCATGCCATTCTTTAATTCAAAACGGTTTCCAGATTGCTCTTTGGTGTCGCGTGTGAACTCAAAAGTAGAGACCCAATCCAAAATGTCGAGCTGCCGACGCATCTCTGGAGGAAAGGGGCCATATGGTGCGGCCGCTCGCACAATCGCAATCGCTTGACGGTCTAACTCCCGAATTCCTGATGAACGGCTTACCTCAATACCTTCGCGTCCCTTACTATTTGTAGCAATATAGCCTTCAGCATCGACACTGACTGTTAAAACTAAGCTTCCATAGATAGGACGCCCCTGCACTCTCGGAAAGAAAGTATTGCCATAGGCCTCAATCTTTTGGCGCATAGCATCGTAGTAATACGCAAAGGCCACGGTCTTTGTACTACTAGCGCTTAACACTGCCCGCCGCGGTAATCGCCCCTCGGGGCTAAGACGTTTTGCTAACTCAGCCTCAAGAGCATTCATTTCTGTAATCTGTTTAGCCTCTTCCCCACTTCGTTTACCGGAAGCCTGTTTTTTATCAGCCTCTAATTTAGACAGCAACTGCTTTTGACGTTTCTCAAGTGCTTCCAATTTTGCATCTGCGCCCAAACGCGCGCGATGCATTGCGCTGGCATCTTGATTAATGGTCAAACCACCCCCATCGAGATCTGCTTGGGCAAGCTTCTGTGCGTTTTGAGGTGGCGATTTAGTACTAGCATTTACTAGGACAACGCTTAATGGTGTACTTAGGCGACGATCCTGTTCCTGCGCCTCAAACCAGCGATGACCCAAAAGTAAGACGTGGACTAACAGAGAAAGAGCTAAGGCAATCCACAAGGGGCGGATAAGGATAGGCGGACGGGCCAGGTTCATAGTGAGGTTCACTCTGAAGAGCCCATTGCAATTTCATTAGAGGCTGCGGGCTCGCCTAGGTCGGGAGGGCTTTCAATCTCGACCAAACGAGCGGCAGCGGTCAATTGCAATAGATCGATATCCATAACCTCAATCTTAGCCCGAGCCATCCTCGCTTGATTGGCCAGCTCAGGAATCGGTAAATGCAAGGGGATAGGCTCAAGGCGGGACATTCCTTCTTTAAGATGACGGGCATGTATTAACTTGGGCAAGCCTTGCTGGGAAAGCCATCGTAAGCACCAGTATTTTTCAATTCGATCTTGGTGCTCGCCATAGTGTTGATAAACGTTCTCAAAGTCAGCAGCAATCCCCATCAAGGTCGCATCTTTGGGCGAGAATGGTGCCACCATCTTTGCGGTTACTCCATTTCGGACGAGTGCTATTAATTGCCATTGATTCAATAAATCAGAATAGCGTCGCAAGGGGGATGTGCACCATGCATAGAAATCAAGGCCCAAGCCCTCATGAGGTCCCGGAGTTGTTTGCATACGTGTACGCTGAGGGCCCCAACCCTTTTGGGTTCTAAATAGAGCGGGCAGGCCGTGCTCTGCTAACTGCTGTCCCCAAATGCGATTACACAAAATCATGCATTCTGCAACGATCGAATCCAAAATAGAACCGCGTAAGCGTGGCTCTATTTCTACGACACTTTGATCAGCGCTAATATGGAAATTAAAGTCTCGTGCTAAGGCATTGGTATCACTAATACCGAGTTGCTCAACCCGCAAGCCATTTTTTTCACGTTGCTCTTGACGCTTGCTATGTAAAAACTTGGCCAAGTTCCAAAGGATGGATAACTCTTTTTGATAGGGTAGGCCTGCGGCGGGATCCATCAAAGACTCTTCATTGACACTCTCCTCCAGATCATCTAAACGCAAATTGGTCTCGATGGGAACTAACTCTATCTTGGTTTCAGGTAATTGATCTAATAACTCTCCCTGAGCACTGATTTCTACATAAAGAGAAACTGCTGGACAAACTTTTCCTTGGTCTAAAGAAAAATAATGGATAAAGCTTTCTGGGAGCATGGTGATCTTATTGCCCGGAAAGTAGGCGGTAGACATTCGCTGGCGGGCCACTTGATCAAATGGATCATCCTTCTGTATCAATAGACCTGGTGCAGCGATATGTATACCCAATCGATAATGCCCGTGTTCAATAGGCGTTAGAGATAAAGCGTCATCAATCTCCGTAGTACTTGAATCGTCAATTGAGAACGCTCGCACTTGGGCAGTGGGTAAGCCTTCGATACATGCTTTCCATACATCCGGTGCAATACTAAAATCTGCCGAAAATCCAACCCCGCCCGGAAAATGCTGGCGCAAGAACTGTCCATGGTGATAAGTCAGGGGGGAATCCAATGCCCCACAACGCATCATTAACTGGGCTGGATGCTCGCCGGTCTGTTCACAAGCTCCACTAAAGGCTTTATACGCAAGGCTGTTTTTATCAGGCGAGAATAGCAATGTATTCACCTGCGGTCGTAATACCTCAGGCATTTGGCCTGCCACAAGGTCTGACTGCCACAACGCTTGCTGTTCTAATTCTTTTCGCTTGCGCTCAATCGCAGCCAAACCGGCCTGGAGTTGCTCAAGCGGAGCCCGCATAAATTTTCCGCGGCCCTTGCGACGAAAATAGACGGGGGCTCCTTGTAATGCAATGGCCAAGGCGACGAGTTGTTCGGTTGATACCGCATCTCCGAAGTATTCTTTAGCTATCGTTGAAAACAAGAACTCTTCATCCGGTGCGCAATCCCATAACAACTGTAAATCAATCGTTTTGGCCAATTGATTGGCGTTGCTAATGAGCGTTTGTGCGTCGGGCTTTTCAAATTCTAGCCATACCTCTTTTGCCTTAATCTTAAGATGCTTGCCCGATAGTGCACTAACCTGCCAAGACTGCGTATCACCAGAGCCCGAGGAAGATAAAACGGTAGCCGCACGTATATCGCCACCCTCCTCATACAGAAGATGCATTAGAGAGAAATCCCGCCGCTGGCTTCAATGGTCACGCCATTGACATAACTTGACTCGTCACTCGCTAAAAAGAGGTACACATTCGCTATCTCTTCGGGGGATCCCAGGCGCGACATCCAAGACCGCTTCTCAATCCCTTGCAAAATATCTTCTGGCATTGCCTTCACCATCTCTGTGGCGATAAAACCTGGGCAAACTGCATTGACGCGAATGCCCTTCTGACCAAACTCTCTTGCCCAAGTCTTGGTAAATCCAATTACGCCGAATTTAGAAGCTGAGTAATTGGTCTGCCCAAAATTGCCATATAAACCTACTACGCTTGAAGCGTTGATAATCGAGCCTTTTTTTGCCTCAAGCATGTGGGGAACAATAATTTGCGTACAGTTAAATACACCCTTTAAGTTGACATCAATCACCTCATCAAATTGCTGCTCAGTCATTTTGACCAAGCGGGCATCTTGAGTAATGCCCGCATTGTTAATCAATATATCGATATGCTGATGCTTGGCAATCACCTCATCGACCACCGCTTGAATACTGGCGCGATCGGTAACGTTCATTACATGGGGCTCGGCCTGCTTCAGTTGAGATGCCGCTTCTTTGACCGCATTCGCATTAAGGTCCGTCAGTATGACCTTCGCACCCTCTTCATCAAAGCGCTTGGCGGTAGCAAAACCAATGCCATTAGCACCGCCTGTAATTAAAGCCACTTTATTGCGTAATCGCATCACTACTCCTTTTTACTGTTTCTGATTTCTACTTCAGACAAGCGCTGCAATATTTTTTGATGCACACCACCAAAGCCACCATTACTCATTACCAAAATATGATCGCCCGGTTTTGCAGATGTACAAATACTCTCTACGAGGCGACCTAAATCCTGAAAACTTTTACCGCGCTCCGCTAAAGGAGCGATAGCCTCTTGCAAGTCCCAGCCCAGAGCATCCTTGCCACTAATTGCGCCATATGCAAAGACCAAATCAGCAGCGTGCAAGCTCTCCGGGAGTTGTGATTTCATAACCCCTAACTTCATCGTATTAGAGCGAGGCTCCAATACCGCTAGGATACGTTCATTACCGACCCGCTTTCGAAGACCATCGAGTGTCGTTGCAATCGCTGTGGGGTGATGAGCAAAATCATCATAAACATGAATATGATTCTTAATACCAATTAACTCAAGACGCCGTTTCACATTCTTAAACTCAGCCAGCGCCTTCGCAGCATCTTCCGGATGAATACCAATATGGTTTGCCGCTGCTATAGCAGCTAGAGCGTTCATTTGATTGTGCTTGCCCATCACCCCAGAGTTGCTTGCCCAATGGACCTCAGCGCATTTTTGCCCTCTCTGTAGAACTGCAAAATCAGCACCTGGCTTCCCTTCTGCATTCAGCAGGTCTACCATTGACCAATCGCCTATCTTTTCTCCAAAACGCTCTAATGGGCTCCAGCAGCCACGCTCAATCACCCGTTCTAGCGATTGCTCCATAGCATTTGTAATCACCAAACCTTTTTGAGGAATAGTTCGAACGAGATGATGAAATTGGGTCTCAATCGCTGTGATATCTGGAAAAATATCAGCGTGATCAAACTCTAGGTTGTTAAGAATTGCAGTATGTGGTCGATAGTGAACAAACTTGCTGCGTTTATCAAAAAAGGCGGTGTCATACTCATCAGCCTCAATCACAAAGTAAGCGCCCTTCCCAAGGCGAGCCGATACCGTGAAATTTAAAGGGACCCCACCAATTAAGTAACCCGGGCTTTGTTGATTAAATTCCAATATCCACGTGAGCATCGCAGTTGTTGTGGTTTTGCCATGAGTACCAGCAACCGCCATGACGTGTTGACCCCTTAAAACATGCTCGCCCAACCACTGCGGACCAGAGGTGTAAGGCAGTCCTTGGTTTAGGATCTCCTCTAACAGAGGATTACCACGCGACACCACATTGCCAATTAGAAATAAATCTGGTTTCGATTTAAATTGTTGTAATTGATCGGGAGAGTATCCTTCGATCAGTTCTATTCCTTGGGCCTCAAGCTGAGTACTCATGGGAGGATAAACATTGGCGTCGCAACCGGTCACTTGATGACCTGCTTGACGGGCAATTGCCGCTATCCCACCCATAAAGGTTCCGCAAATGCCCAAGATATGTATATGCATGCGAGGATTTTAGCCAAGGAGCTCCATGAACCGTCGTCAATTTTTACTCGGTGGCAGTATCGCCATCATTGCAGCTGCCGCTGGCGCCCTCATAGCTAACTGGAGAACAAGCGTTGGCTCGGCCTCGCATGAGGCTGTCAAGGCACTTTTTGAACGGGAATGGTTTTCGCCAGACCAAAAGCCAATTTCAACAGTGGATTGGAAAAATAAGGTCCTAGTCGTCAATTTTTGGGCTTCATGGTGCCCACCCTGCGTCGAAGAAATGCCTGCTTTAGACAAAATTCAAGGGGAATATGACCCTAAAAATATGTTAATTGTCGGTATCGGTATCGATTCACCCTCTAATATTCGTCAATTTATAGAAACAACGATCATTTCCTATCCTATTGTTTTAGGGGGGCTTGGCGGGAATGAGATCAATAAAATGCTTGGCAACCCCTCTGGGGCCCTACCATTTACTGTAGTCATCAACCCCAAAGGTGAGATAAAAAGCCGTAAATTAGGCAAGATATCTGAAGATGAGCTTAGAAAGATGATAAAAGACGTTATTTAACGAAAGATCATGAATCTTAGCTCAAATTTCGGTTGGTCTTTTTAAGCCATTTATGCCTTATTTCCACCTAAAACTGCTTTTTTCTGGGAATCGACAGACCTTACGGGTATACTTCATCTTTCACGATTTACCTTAGTTCCTACCTAAATTTGGTGGTATTTTTCAATAACTGTAGCGATCTATGCAAAAAAATTCTGTTAATCGATCGGTTCTTGTAATCCAGGGGCCTAATTTAAATCTATTAGGCATGAGGGAGCCAGAGGTCTACGGCACGATTACCCTCGACGACATTCATAAAAAACTGGCTGACTTAGCAAAGCAGGCTGATATTTCCTTAGAGACTTATCAGAGCAACCATGAGGGCGAACTCATTGATCGCGTTCAAAAGGCAAAAAAAGATGGGGCTAGTTTCATCATCATTAATCCAGGCGGCTTTACTCACACCAGTGTTGCCCTAAGGGATGCCCTTGCTGGTGTTGCTATTCCTTTTATTGAGGTTCATTTATCCAATATCCATCAGCGCGAAGAGTTCCGCAAGCATTCCTACTTTTCCGATTTAGCCATGGGTGTTATTTGCGGCTTAGGGGCTCATGGATATGAACTTGCCCTCAATACGATTCAACACAAACTATCTTCCACATAAACATCCTTCAATACGAGGTTTGACATGGACTTAAGAAAACTAAAGACATTAATCGATCTAGTCTCAGATTCAGGGATTTCAGAGCTAGAAGTTAGCGAGGGTGAGGATAAAGTTCGTATTGTGAATACACGGGGCGGCCCAACTGCAAGTACTTATGCTGGCTCTAGCCCCAGCACCGTTGTCATGGCGGCACCGATACCGCTAGAACCCTCCTCCCCCGCCCCTATCGCTGTTGCTACTGCACCCAGCGTGGCGACAGAAGGCTTTACCCAAAAATCGCCGATGGTTGGAACCTTCTATCGCTCACCAAACCCCGAGGCACCTGCTTTTGTCAATGTAGGCGACACCGTAACGGTTGGGCAAACCTTGTGCATCATTGAAGCAATGAAGCTCCTTAATGAAATTGAATCTGAGAAAGCGGGCATCGTTAAACAAGTTCTATGTGAAAACGGTCAAGGTGTTGAGTTTGATCAACCTCTTTTTATCATCGCCTAATCCACACCAAAGCCCAAATCATGTTTGACAAAATCCTCATCGCTAATCGCGGCGAAATTGCCCTACGCATCCAGCGCGCCTGTCGTGAGCTTGGTATCAAGACCGTGGTGGTTTACTCCACTGCCGATAAAGAGGCTAAATATGTAAAGCTTGCCGATGAGGCGGTTTGCATCGGGCCAGCCCCCTCAGGTCAGAGCTACCTTAATATGCCGGCCATCATTTCTGCTGCAGAGGTAACTGATGCCGAAGCAATTCATCCAGGCTATGGCTTTCTATCAGAGAACGCAGACTTTGCAGAGCGTGTTGAAAAATCGGGTTTTGCATTTATCGGTCCTCGGCCCGAATCCATTCGTCTGATGGGCGATAAGGTTTCTGCTAAGAATGCCATGATCAAGGCCGGGGTTCCCTGTGTGCCCGGTTCGGCAGGGGCATTACCCACCGATAACCCCAAAGAAATTATTGCGACTGCTAAACGCGTTGGCTACCCCGTCATCATTAAAGCAGCCGGTGGTGGTGGTGGTCGTGGGATGCGCGTAGTTCATACCGAGGCAGCTCTTTTAAGTGCCGTAAATATGACCCGCGAAGAGGCGGGACGAGCTTTTGGCAATCCAGAGGTTTATATGGAAAAGTTCTTGGAAAAGCCACGCCACGTCGAGATCCAAGTGTTAGCTGATACACACGGCAATGCCCTTTGGCTTGGTGAGCGTGATTGCTCCATGCAACGTCGCCACCAAAAAGTTATCGAAGAGGCTCCAGCACCAGGTATTGATCGAAAACTAATTGCTAAGATTGGTGAGCGCTGTGCTGACGCTTGTAAAAAAATTGCCTATCGGGGTGCTGGTACGTTTGAGTTCTTATATGAAAACGGCGAGTTCTTTTTTATTGAGATGAACACGCGCGTTCAGGTTGAGCATCCAGTTACTGAAATGATTACGGGTATTGATATTGTGCAGGAGCAAATTAAGATTGCGGCTGGGCAAAAACTTAGTTTTCGCCAACGCGATGTTATCTTTAGAGGGCATGCTATCGAATGTCGTTTAAATGCTGAAGACCCCTTCAAGTTCACGCCAAGCCCAGGGCGGATTCAGTCCTGGCACATGCCAGGCGGCCCTGGAATCCGAGTTGATTCTCATGCCTACAGCGGCTACATGGTGCCACCTAACTACGATTCGATGATTGGGAAATTGATTGCCTATGGGGCGACTCGAGAACAAGCTATTCGTAGAATGCGTATTGCACTCTCAGAGATGGTGATTGATGGTATTCAGACGAATGTACCGCTTCATCGGGAACTGATGCTCGACTCAAAATTTGTGGAAGGCGGCACGAGCATTCATTATCTTGAGCAACGTCTTGAGGAGCAGTCAGCTACTCGCGGCAAGAAATAATTACTTGTTTTGATTCTCTAATTTAGATGCCGTATCGCGAACTCCAATTTACGGTAGGTGCTGAAATTGCTGAGCCCTTAGGTGATGCCCTAATCGAAATTGGCGCTCTTTCAGTTTCGGTGGAAGATGCGGCTGCCGGCGGATATGATGAAAATCCCCTCTACGGAGAACCCGGCCTTTCACCAGAGGTACAAGCATGGGATCTTTCGAGTGTCAAAGCTCTTTTTAGTAAAGATCTGGATCTACCCCTTAATGATTTAGTTGCCGAACTCAAGGAAGCTGGGTTTTCAGTAAACCCGCCTCAAGAAGTCATCATTGCAGATCAGGATTGGGTTCGTTTAACTCAAAGTCAATTTGAGCCTATCCACGTGGGTAAGCGAATCTGGATTGTTCCGTCCTGGCACCAAACGCCTAATGATCCGGATGCCATTTGTTTGGCAGTTGATCCTGGCCTCGCATTTGGAACTGGTAGCCATCCCACCACCCGACTCTGTTTAGAGTGGCTGGAGCAATGTAGCCAAGAATCTGCACTAAACAGTCAGAGCCTCTTAGATTATGGTTGTGGCTCCGGAATCCTAGCGATCGCAGCATACAAACTTGGTTTTGGGGAAGTATTCGGTACAGACATTGATCCACAGGCGATTGAATCAGCCAGAACAAATGCTCAACAAAACCAAACGCGGATTCAATTTCAATTGCCGGACGATATCGAGAATGCCGTTGGCAATCAAGTATTTGATGTAGTGATCGCAAATATCTTGGCTAACCCTTTGCAAGTACTCGCACCAGCTCTTATTGCACGTCTTAAACCAGGCGGTCAACTCGTTCTGTCTGGAATATTAGAGCGTCAAGTTGATGCGGTGATTGCAAGCTATCAGAACAGCCTTCAACTCTCTGTCTGGGGTATCGATGAGGGTTGGGTATGCCTAATCGGTAAATTGAGCCCTAAAGCTCAAAATATGGCGTTTAGCTCCCCACGATCGATTCATGACGAACCAAAAAAATTGTCTGGCTTAGGATTGAAGCATATCGTTACAAAATCGGGCCTCATAAAAAAGCCTCTTTCTATCAAAAAACAATTATTGGCTGGACTAGCAGTGCTTTTGATCGCTTATCCATTTGCTACAGCGTTCTGGCGAATGCCTATGCTTCATGCGCTTGCCCCAGGCATGGATGGCAGTCCTAACTCAATCGGGTTATCTGCTTTCAGAGCCGTTCAAACGATCGATAACTTTTTATGTGAATGGATTCCATGTGATCGTAAGGCTATTGCTGATTTCAAAGCATGGCGCTTTATATCGGCCAATCTAGGCATTGCAGAAATAAACAACCGTTATCCTGGCTTGCCAGCCGCGCAATCGATGTTACAAATCGAGTTACAAAACCGCTTAGCTCTCCCCATCGCCATTCCTGGACTCGAACTCATTTTGACCGATGCGGATGAGAAAACTATTGCCCGCATACTTCTTTCTCCCGAAGAATGGCTTCCGAAGACCTGGCAAAGCACACATCCTGATTTTTTATTGACCGGCGCATCAGCGGGGGAGGTATTTAACCTATCAATCCCCCTTCAAGTTCCTTCGAATGCCGCAGGCTATCGCCTGCGTGTAGCATATCCCACTCAATCTCCCACCAATCCATGACAGAAAGTATTTATGGCTAGCATCATTTGTGGCTCTATTGCCTACGACACCATCATGACCTTTGAAGGTCGTTTTCAAGATCAGATCTTGCCCGATCAGATTCATATTCTGAATGTAGCCTTTTTGGTACCTAGCATGCGCCGAGAATTTGGTGGTTGCGCAGGGAACATTGGCTACAACCTCAAACTACTAGGGGGTGAGCCTTTGGTAATGGCAACGGTTGGGGCAGATGCCGACCCCTACCTTCAGCGCCTTGATGATCTTGGAATGAACCGATCCCATGTCAAGAAACTGGATGAGGCCTTCACTGCACAAGCCATGATCACAACCGATATGGCCAATAACCAAATTACTGCCTTTCACCCAGGCGCCATGAATCACTCTCACCTCAATCGCGTTACAGACTGCCTTAGTACTCTTGGTTCCGCGAGTCCACACTTCGGTATCGTAGCGCCTGATGGACGGCTTGGTATGTGGGAGCATTGTCACCAATTTGTAGAGGCAGGCGTACCCTTTATGTTTGATCCAGGCCAAGGTTTACCAATGTTTAATGGTCAAGAGCTTCTCGAACTTGTAAAGCTTGCCAGTTACGTTGCCGTGAATGACTATGAAGGCGAAATGCTTTGTCAGCGCACTGGCCTATCTTTAGAGCAAATTGCTAAGGAAGTAAAAGCGCTGATTGTGACCAAAGGGGCGCAAGGGGCACAAATCTATGCCGATGGCAAAAGTATTGCCATAACCGCGGTCAGACCGGAAAAAGTGATTGATCCAACCGGTTGCGGTGACGCATTCCGCGGGGGGCTACTTTATGGTCTAGAAAATAAATTGGATTGGGAGACCACGGGAAGACTTGCCAGCCTAATGGGTTCAATCAAAATCGCTCATCAAGGGCCCCAAAATCATCAACCCCCCCGCTCCGAGATCATGACGCGTTTTAAAGACGCCTTTGGCTATTCTTTCTAAGCCATAAAAATGGGGTCCCGAAGGACCCCATCAGTACTAGCTCAACTGTCCGTTCAGCTTTCGCTTAGGGACGGCTGCCTGTAGGAAAAGGCCAAGCCGCAGCCGGGTTCAACGCAGTGTGCGCTGATTCAGCAACGGCGGGCTTAGCCGCGGGCTTTTTTACAGAAGCCCCTTTCTTTTTGGCAGCAGGCCTTTTCTTAGCTGCTTTTTTAGCAGGCTTTTTCTTGGCAGCTTTTTTCTTCTTAGCAGCAGGACGCTTTTTAGCTACTTTTTTCTTAGCAGCTTTTTTAGCGGCAGGCTTCTTAGCTGCTTTTTTGGCAGCTGGGCGCTTTGCTGCTTTTTTGGCAGCTGGGCGCTTCTTAGCTGCTTTTTTGGCAGCTGGTTTCTTAGCAGCTACTTTTTTCTTAGCAGCTGGTTTCTTTGCAGCAGACTTCTTTTTGGCGATTGCCATAGTGATTCTCCTTCACGTGAGGATTAGAACAAACTACTGTTTAAGAAAACCCGACC
>Ga0209358_10001720_pt1 | contig 17181 bp, 4 predicted proteins | sample LauGreFa1BDMLBSN_2_FD_187574 | JGI IMG/M metagenome (GOLD analysis project Ga0209358, IMG submission 187574) | Freshwater lake microbial communities from Lake Michigan, USA - Fa13.BD.MLB.SN (SPAdes) (version 2) | ecosystem: Environmental > Aquatic > Freshwater > Lake | place: Lake Michigan, USA... | reverse complement strand
GCCCATTCAGCGAGCTACCGATAAGTACGATCCACTTGACTTCGTTCAAGAAACTTCGAACAATGTTTTGAAGCAGGTTATTCAAAAGGAAGTGACGAAGGAAGTTCGCCAGTTAATTGGCATGCTTCCTTCCGAGCAACGCGAAATAGTAATGATGCGTATTGTTTATGACATGAGCTTCAAGGAAATTGCAGATCACTTGAACATAAGCATCAATACCGCTTTGGGAAGAATGCGCTACGCGTTGATAAACCTTCGTAAGCACATTGAAAAGCACAACATTAAGCTGGTTGTCTAAAAAAGATTGTTGATAGGGCAATATTGAGAGAATTGGTTGCGTTAAGCCTAAAACTTAAACGCGCCTATGCAAAATTTTACCCTTCAAGATTTAGTAGCTTTTATGGATTCGGAAGAAGTAATTCTTTCAGCATACGAACAGCTGCAACCGGTTGCCAAGAATTATATTTGGAACTAATGAAAAGCCACTCGAGAGAGTGGCTTTTTTCTTGTTTACTTTTGCTCCATGAAAGCGCAACGATTCGTCTTATTTTTTTTGGCTTGCGTTGCTTTTTTTTATTCTTGTTCGAATGGCACTTCTTCGAATGTTGATACTATTCTCTTTCAACCCAAATACGCCAAGGGTTTTCGTGTTGTGAAAAGTGGAAACGATACACTCATTCAATTCCTCTCTCATTCTCATTCTCATTCTCCTATTGTCTCCCATTCTGTATCTCTTTCTCAAATTAATCCTGAGAGAATTGCCCTACTCAGCACCACACATTCCTATTTCATGAATGCATTGGATGGAATGAAAAACGTCTGCGGAGTAACTTACGCAGACCGCATTCAGATTGAAAAGTTACAAGTACAAATTTCAAATGGAAAGACACAAAATCTGACTAAAAACGGAGATGTGAATCAGGAAGACTTGCTTATATTGAATCCAACAGTGCTCTTCAGCGTTCCGTTTGAACCAACGCAGTATCAAACGAAATTGCCGAACTGTGCAGTCATTCCAACTTCAGAATATTTGGAAGAGCATCCGCTTGGAAAAGCGGAATGGATTTATGTTTTTGGATATGTACTTCGTAAGGATGTTTTGGCGAGAGAGTTGTTTTTGGAAATTGAAAACGCATACAGAGGTGCTGCGCAAGGTCATGCTGAAGGTCATTCTGAAGGTGCGATGCAAGGTGCTTCGCAAGGACCTTCGAAAGTCTTTTTCGCCACCAACAACGGAAGCGACTGGACCGTAGCGAATAACCAATCGTTTTGGCCTATTTTGTTGAAAGATGCAGGTGCAGAATATGTGGGATCTACTGAGGGAACAGGGAATTTGAACTTCGACAAAGAACGCATGCTGTTCGCGTTGAATGAAGCCGATGCCTATGGCGAGTTGGTGTATTTTCCGAATACATCCAACGTTTCACTCTCACAGCTGCATCCTGAATTCATGCAGAGCGGTCCTTTTCAACATAAAAAAATATTTCTCTGCAACGCCGCAGACAACGGCTTCTTCGACAAAGCAATGCTAGAACCCCACATATTACTTCAAGAGTTGAAGCGTGTCTTGGTCGATCCAACATTTTCAGGACACTATTTTCAACCAACACAATAGAACAAGCAATACTTAACTTTGTAGCATGGACTCGAAAGAATTGGAATTCAACAAGAACGAAGATAAAATGCTTCAGCGCATTGCCGAACTTCAACGTAGATTGAAAAAAATCTACGAAGGAGGAGGGAAGAAACGCATCGAGAAAGAACATGAAAAAGGAAAGATGACCGCGCGTGAGCGTGTCGAATACCTTTTAGATAAAGATACTGAACGCATTGAAGTGGGAGCTTTCGCGGGCGATGGCATGTATGAAGAACATGGCGGATGTCCAGCAGGTGGAGTAGTAGTTGTGATGGGATACGTTTCGAAAAAATTGTGTCTCGTTGTCGCGAACGACGCCACCGTTAAGGCAGGTGCATGGTTCCCGATAACTGGAAAGAAGAACCTTCGTGCGCAAGAGATTGCTATGGAGAATCACATTCCGATTATTTATTTGGTAGATAGCGCTGGGGTTTATTTGCCCATGCAAGACGAAATCTTCCCAGACAAAGAACACTTCGGACGAATATTCAGAAACAATGCGCGCATGAGTAGTATGGGCATTCCACAATACGCTGCCGTTATGGGTAGCTGCGTTGCGGGTGGTGCGTACTTGCCTATCATGAGTGATGAAGCGTTAATTGTAGACAAGACAGGAAGTATCTTCCTTGCAGGTTCATATTTGGTGAAAGCCGCTATTGGCGAGGAAGTCGACAACGAAACACTCGGTGGTGCAACAACGCATTGCGAGATCAGTGGTGTAACAGACTACAAGGCATTGAACGACAAAGACGCGTTGGATACCTTGAAGAAACTCTTGAGTTCTCAGGGTAAGATTTCCAAAGACGCCGGCTTCGACCGCATCGCGGCGTCATTACCGAAACGCAAGATGGAAGACGTCTTGGGAATTCTTCCAACAGATAGAACCACTTCATATGAAGTGCGTGAAATGATTGAATGTCTGGTAGACAACAGTGAATACACCGAATACAAGGCCGAATACGGAAAGAGCATTGTGTGCCTATACGCCCGCATTAACGGTTGGTCGGTTGGAATTGTGGCCAATCAGCGCGAAGTCATAAAGAGTAAAAAAGACGGTATTCAGTTCGGTGGAGTCATCTACAGCGACAGTGCCGACAAGGCAGCGCGTTTCATCATGAATTGCAATCAGAAAAACATTCCGTTGGTCTTTCTTCAAGACGTAACCGGATTTATGGTTGGAAGTAAAAGTGAGCACGGAGGAATTATTAAAGACGGAGCGAAGATGGTGAATGCACAAGCGAATAGCGTTGTGCCGAAGTTCACCGTTGTGATGGGAAATAGTTACGGTGCAGGAAACTACGCCATGTGCGGAAAGGCATACGATCCTCGCTTGATTGTGGGTTGGCCTACAGCGCAAGTTGCGGTTATGGGTGGCGCGCAGGCTGCGAAGGTGTTGCTTCAAATTGAAGTGGCCTCTTTGAAAGGGAAAGGCGAAACCATCACACCCGAGCGCGAAGCGGACATGTTCAACCGCATTAAATCGAAATACGACGAACAAACCTCTCCGTATTACGCCGCGTCTCGCTTGTGGTTAGACGCTGTTATTGACCCTGTTGATACACGCAAGTGGATAAGCTTAGGTCTCGAAGCCGCATCGAATGCACCGGCTGAACGTGCCTATTCAGTTGGAGTTCTTCAAACATGAAAAGAAAGTTAGATTATTTTTTTTCGGTCGAAGGGAAATGGCTTCGCCGCGTTTTGCTTGCAGCAGCTGCTGTACGCTTGATTGCGGCAATTTTTTCGGAAGGGTATATCATGAGCGACGATCATTTCTTGGCAGTTGAACCTGTTTCTTCTTGGGTAAGCGGAGAGAATTACCACAACTGGTTTCCGAATGAATACAACCACACCGATCATGCCCAGCCCTTTAGTTATGCGTATTATTTCTTGAATTTTTTAATACTGAAGTGCTGTGCGCTCATCGGAGTTGTTAATCCGTTCATTCAAGCATTCGTGCTTCGCTTGGTGCATGCCGCCTTGAGTTTGTGGGGTGTTTACTTATTTGTGAAACTCGCTGAACGTTTGATTTCATCGGTTACGTGGCGCATGTATGCCATTTGGTTCTGGGTATTCGGCGGAGTGGTTACTGTTTTCAGCGTTCACCAATTGGTTGAAACTGCCTGCATACCCTTTGTCTTGTTGGCCTATTTGTATGTGTTGAAGTATTTCGATCATGAGCGAATGAGCACACTCATTATTGCTGCCCTCGCATTTTCTTTTTCGGTTGGAATGCGCTACCAATTGGTCTTCTTCCCCCTCACGTTGGGAATGTATTTATTATGGAAGCGCAAGTGGAGTGGGGCAGTGCTCTTCGGTTTCTTTTTCTCCCTTGGCTTCGCTCTAACCCAAATCGATAATCTCTTGTTTTGGCACAAACCCATTTACCAGCATCTCCTCGACTATCAATCGTACAACTCCACTCACTTCTCGGACTATCCGAGCAACGTTTTTTCTTACTTCGCTCTCATTTCATATTACATCTTTCCCGCAATAACAATCGTCTTTCTTTTATCCCTTCGCCGTTGGCATTCGTCCGGAGGACATTCGTCTCCGACATTCGTTGCTCCGCAACATTCGTCTCCGACATTCGTTGCTCCGCAACATTCGTCCACCGGACCCTCGCATCTTGTGCCCTCGCACGAAGTGCAAATATTCATCGGAGTAGCAATCTTCATCGTGTTCCACTTGGTGTTTCCTAACAGACAAGAACGATTCTTGCTACCCGCAGTCCCATTCGTGTTATTGCTAATGATGAGCGCAATCTCCAAACGCTATTCGTGCTCAGCACCCTCGCACGAAGTGCCCTCGTCCGCAGGACCCTCGTCCAACAGACCCTCGCACGAAGTGCCCTCGTCCAACAGACCCTCGCACGCAGTGCACCAAGCTATACGCTGGTCAATCTACCTCTCCGCCATCTACACCCTCGCTTATTCCTTCTACGTTCCAAAATCAAAATACCTGGAAGCATCGAAGGCACTATACGAGCGCGGGGATTTCCAAAACCTAGTCATTGATAATTGGAAAGGTGAGGAGTCGGTTTGGCTTCCCATGCATTATGTTGGGAAGTTCGTGCATCCGTTTTCTATGACAAATAAGAAATCGTTGGATCAGCTGAAGCAGCAAATCACGCATCAACCTCTTTACGATTCCAAGCGACTTCCTGCACCCGCACCCAGCTACCTCATCATCTGGGGTGCGGAAGAGGCATACCCGCGCGCCAAAGCCTACCAAGAATCAGGCTTTATTCTCGAGCGCCTTTCTCCTGTTAATAGTGAATCAGAACAAGGCTTCGCATTGTATTCTCTTATCGTCTCTTAATTATCGCCCTGCGGGCATTCGTCAGCGACATTCGTTGCTTCGCAACATTCGCCCTTTGGGCATTAGTTTCCCTTTCTTCCCCTCTCTAACCTTTTCTTAACTTCTGTTCTTCCCCTTTGTCTTTGAAGCCCCTTGATATTATTGATTTTTTTTTCAAAGTTTAAAAACTTGAAAAACAGTGACTTGATTAATCTTTTCGAGAAAAAATAAAAAAATAATTAACACAGGCTTCTTGATAAGAAAATTTCGTCTTATTATTGCTAACGCTGTTTTTCAGCCAAAACCTAATCATTCAATTAACTAAATCTAACTTATGAATCGTATTTTACGTTTTCAGTTGCCGCTAAATCCCAAGGATTTAACGGTGTTCGACACTACTACGGGCTCGTCTCTAGGACGAACAAGTGGAGGTTCCTTCTTAAAGAAAGGAGCCATAATGCTCATTCTGTTTTTTGCCACATTTCTTTCGAGTGTAGGTGTTTTTGCTCAAGCTGCAACATATTTAGTTTCTACTTCGACAAGCACATTTACTCCGATTACAGGCGGAACAGTAATTTTTGGTTTGGGTGCTGCCTACGATGATAATATCTCAGGTTCGCAAACAATCAATAGTTTCACTTTTAACGGAACTGCCTACACTACAATGGCGATTAACTCGAATGGTTGGTTGTCTTTAGGTGTTTCAACCACAACTGGTTCTTACACTCCCATGAGTAGTTCTCAACTTGGCGGTTCTGCAATCATTGCTCCTTTCGGACGTGATCAGCAAAACCAAGCCAACAGTGAAATTCGTTGGGAATATTTATCCGCTTCGAATGAGACGGTTATACAATGGTTGGGTGCTCGAAGTTATGGCGGAGCAGGTGTTGAGTTCAACTACCAAGCTAGACTGAATCATACCGACAACACAATTAAGTTTGTCTATGGAAATATGATTGTTGGTAACAACACGGGTTCTGTTCAAGTTGGTATCAAGAACGGTGTTGCTGCCGGTGTTATCGGGACAACGATGAACTCACTAACATTGAGTAACACTCCAGCTGGTACTACTTGCAACTGGTCTAATGCAGTATCGAGCAGACTTGCCTCATCTACTTTGGTCTTTAGTTCAACAATTCCTGGAATTACAATACCAAACGGGACAACGTTTACTTTCACTCCTCAAGGAGGTGCGAATGCCACGTGGGTGAACCACGTTGCAACTTATGCACCTGCTACAGCAATCACAGCATACGATGCTACTATATCTTGGACGGCACCTACTAACGCAAATGCATACAATGTGCAATATCGTGCGGTAGGATCATGTACTTGGACGAATTTCGCGGGTAATCCAGTTGCTGCTACAACAGCTACTTTAACTGGATTAAGTCCACTTACTTCCTATCAAGTGCGTGTTCAATCTTTCAATTCGACAACAGGTAACACGTGTCGTTTTTCTCATTTAGGATTGGGTAACTCTACTTCGAACTCTGATGGTTACACAACTACTGGTTATTTCACAACCTTAAACGTTCAATGTTCAGGAGCTCCAGCGGCGCCTGTTGCTACTTTAACTGGTTCTGCAGCAATTTGCGCAGGAGCAACAAAAGGAATGACCGCTACCAACTTGGGTAATGAGCTTGGCTTGTCTACTCAATGGTTGGTTTCTACAACTCCAGGAGGTCCTTATGCACCTGTTGTGGGTGGTACTGGCGCTACTACGGGTTCATTCACCACTGCTGCTATGACAGCAGGCACGTATTATTTTGTTTGTGCAAGAACGTGTGCGAATTCTACAATTTCTACGAATTCAAACGAATTGGTATTAACGGTTAACGCTTTACCAACTGTTGTGCTTACGGCTGCGAACGGTGGAGCATTTTGCGGTGCTCAAACGTTAACAGCATCAGGAGCATCTACTTATGCTTGGACTCCTGCAAACACGCTTGGTTCTGCTACTGGAGAAACGGTTTTGTTCACAGGCTCATCGTCTGTAACAATTAACGTTTCTGGTACAGATGCGAACGGTTGCGTTGGAACAGCTTCTCAAGCTGTTACTTACACTGCACCAACTGCTATTACTGTTGCTTCTACCGTTCCTACTTTCTGTGGTGTTGGTGGAACTAGCACGTTAACGGCGACTTCTTCGGCTCCTTATGTTTACACATGGTCTGTAAACGAAACAGGAACGTTGTCAACTACGTCAGGAGCTTCTACAGACTTCACCATTGCGCAGACATCTTCGGCGCGTGTAATTGGTACAGATCCAACTACTGGGTGTTCAGCAATTGCAAATTACAGTGTTGGTGTTTACCCATTGCCTTCGGCAACGGTGACTACAACTGCCTCTGGAGTTTGTCCAGGAACAGCTGCAACAATCAACTCTGGTCTTAGCGCTGGAAACTTCACAGTTAGCTCTATTCCTCACGTTAGTTTTGTTGCTCCAGCATCTGCAGGTGTGATAATGAATAACGGTGTAGCTGTTACACCTTTGGGTGGCGGTACTATGGACGACGGTGGTTGGGGTGGAATTCCAATTGGATTTAACTTCAACTTCTTCGGGAACAGTTTCACAACGTTGGGTGCTGGTACAAATGGAGTATTAATGTTCGGAACTATTCCGGGTTTTGGTACTCTTGACGGTCAATTGGGTGACTATACTTTTACGGGTCCTCCTTATTTCCCAAATGCTGCAAACGCGGGTAACGTTATTGCGTTGTTAGCTTCTGATATGCAAATGGCTAACTCGGTTAACGGGTCCATTAAATATTGGACAGAAGGCTATTCTCCAAATAGAAGATTTGTTATTAAGTACGACAGAGTGCACGGTTGGTCAAACAATCCAGAGGCTACTGTAACCTGCGTTCTTTACGAAACTTTGGGAATTGTAGATATTTATGTTACCAACAAAACATTCGGAAACACTGCTATCATTGGTTTGCAAGATCAAACAAAAACAATTGGAGCGGTTGCTCCTGGTCGTGCCGGTGGTACTTGGACCGTTACAACTCCTGAAGGATGGAGATTCTCTCCGCCTGCTAACTATTTAACAGTATGGTCTGCAACAGATGCGAATGGTACAACTGGTTTAACAACCAATGTTGATGGTTCTACTATTAATACGATCAATGGTTTCTCTGCAACTGTTGCTCCTTTGTTGACAACCACTTATGCTATCTCTTATGCGAATGCAACAACTGGATGTTCAAATTCAGCTTCACCAGCGCAGGTAACTATGGCGGTATTAAGCAACGTTGCTCCACAAGGAGTGTCAGCTACTTCTACTGTAACAACTGCTTGTCCGGGTGCAAATATTCCATTGGCTACTTCATACACAGGTATATTGGACGGTTTAACGTTCCAATGGCAAGTGTCTACAAACGGTGGTGCTAACTGGGCTGATATCGCAGGTGCAACTTCAGCAACTTATACTGCAACCCAAGCTGTAGCTTCTTCTTTCCGTGTTGGTATTGCTTCTTGTGGTGGTGCAGTAACATATACTTCTCCAGTTGCAATTGCTTTAACCGGTTTCATTAATTGCTATTGCGTAGTTCCTATTGCTACAGCAGCAGACGAAGAGATTACCAATGTAACCTTAGGTTCATTGAACAATTCTTCTGATTGTGCTACTGTAGCTCCAGGTCCTGGGTCTGCAGCTGGTACATATGCTAACTACACTTCAGGTGCTGGTGCTCCTGCTGCTCTTGCAATGATTCAAGGAACTTCAGTTTCTGGTTCAATCACTGTTGGATCTTGCGCAACGTTTAACTACACCTCAGGTGCTGCAATCTTCATTGACTACAACCAAAACGGTTTGTTTACAGATGCAGGTGAAATGGTATGGAACAACGGAACTTCAGCGAACATAAATTGTGTTCCTGCGACTATCGTCCCTGTATCATTCACTGTTCCAGCTGGAGCAACTCCTGGTTTGACGCGCATGCGTATCATGGACATTGAGTTTACAGCAGGTGCTAACATTGATCCATGTGGATTATACTACTACGGAGAAATTGAAGATTACATGGTTCAAATCTTAGGTCCATGTGCTCCGGGTACATTCTTCCCGCCATTAGCTGTTGCTGCAGAATCAGATGGAACTGTTTGTGGAACACAAACTTCTCAAATGCAAGTATTTGATTTGAATGGTATCGTGAACCCAATCTACATGTGGTACGATGCACCGGTAGGAGGTAACTTGTTGTTAAACTCAGCAAGCAATTTCTTCAGCCCAGGTGTTATCTCTGCTACTACGACTTGGTATGTTTCTACAAACACAGGAACCTGTATCACAGATCGTTTCCCAGCTACATTAAACTGGGTTTCTGCTCCGACAATTACTGCTTCGAATACTAATCCAACATTCTGTGGTTCAGTTGGTTCTCCAACAACCTTAAATGCATCGAGCTCAAATGCAGGTTACGTATACACTTGGTCTGCGACTCCATCTGCTGGATCAGGCTTAACTGCTGGAACAACAGGTGCATCTGCAACAGTAACTCCTACAGTTAACGGAGTGTATACTTACACTGCTACTGCGAACGATGTAACTTCTGGTTGTACTGCTGTAGCAACAACAACTGTTGGATTCTATTCTCCACTTACAGGTACTGCTACTGTGACGCAGCCTGCTACTTGCGGCGCGAACGGTTCTGTAAACTTTGGTATCAACGGATCAGGCACTGTATTCGCGAACGATTTCTCAAGTGCTACATTAAACCCAGCGCAAGCTGAATTGTGTAACAACGCGGTTATCACCGGTGGTAAATTGCAGTTCACAGGTCCAGTTAACAGTCAAAAGGGTGGTATCTTAATCACGAACACAACAGGTGTAGCGACTAATGATTTCCAAATCGATTTCGATTTGATTACTACTGCTGGCACTACTCCTCCTGCAGATGGATTTAGCTATAGCTATGGTCCAGATGTAGTGTGCATGCCAACTCCAGTTGGAGCTGTTGTAGACAATACTGTTGTAGGTGTTGGCGCTGCTAACCCTGAGAACGGTTCTGGTACTGGTATACGTCTTTCTTTCGACGCATACACAAACGGTGTTAACGTGAACGGTATTTACTTAATGTACAACTGTCCTCGTATTAACCCATCATCTGCCTTGACTCCAGCTGAAGGTTTGTATTACTATGCAAACAACACTTCTTGGATCGGTGGTGCAAACACACACGTAACTATTACAATCAATGCACTTGGACAAATGTCTATGTGGTTGGCTGGAACACAAGTGTTGAACAACGCTGCTCTTCCTGCAGGATATTTGACTGCAGATAAGAGCACTTGGAAACACGCTTTCGCAGCTCGTACGGGTGGATTGAACCAAGGTCACTCAATTGACAACTTGGACATTCACTACAACAACTTCTATGAATACTCTGTAGACAATGGTGCTACTTGGACAACAACTTCTCCAGTTGCTGTTCCAGCTCCGTCGACTGTTCAGAGCATTGCTCGTTATATAACTACACCATCTTGTTCTGTGAACTTAGGTGCAGCAACTGTGGAATTCCCAGTAGCAGTTCCAACAGCAGTAACGGGTGGTTCAACTTGTTTGAATGGCTCTACTTTGAACGTAAGTGCTTTCGGTTTACCTAACGGTGGTCAAACGGCGACTTATTCTTTCGGTGACAACCTTTCTTCAGGTATTGGTACTGCTTTCGGTGGCATAGGTGTCGCTCCTTCTATTCAAGGTAGCCCGATCACCATTAGCTTACCAGCAGGTGCCATTGTAACCGGTGCGCAATTGGTGTTGACCAACGTTACTTCATTCTACATGGGTGAATTACAAGTGGCATTGTCAGGTGCAGTAACATTGGGTACAACAACAGTGTTTACTAACTTCCCAGCATCTGGTGCATCTGGAAGTATTACATTAACTCCAAGCTCTATTGTTGCTGGTACAGTTAACGTGTTGTTGGGTGAGTCTTATGACGATCCAGGGACAGATGCTACTGCAGCGAACATTAGCTTAATTATTACCTACAGCTTGCCAGCATTACCTTCTTGGTTCAACAATTCTGTTGCTTCTGCAGGTTCATTTGTTGCAACGGGCAATCCAATCAATGTTGTTGGAACAACTATTCTTCCGTCAACTGCAACTCCAGGAACAGCGACAGCTTACGCAGCAAATGTTGTAACCAACGGTGCATCTACTTGCTATTCTGCAACGGTACCAGCTACAGTAACTGTAGGTCAGCCATTGACTGTATCGATTGCGGCTTCTGCTCCAGTTACGCAAACGTACACTTTGGCAACTGCTTATTCAGTAGCTGCCGGTGCAACGCAAACAGTAACAGGTACTATCGCTATCCCTGCTGGTGCTACAGTAACAGGTACCGTTCTTCAAGTGAACGGTGTAACTTCTACTGCAGGTACTTGGGGTAATGATGTAAACATCTCTATGTCCGGCGCTTCTACAGTGGCTAGCCAAGCGGTTTCAAACACAAATGGTCAATTGACTAACGCAGGTCCGATCACATACACAGCTTCGAATATCGTGGCTCCAGGTGGTGATGTATTTGTTACCATCCAACACAACTATTCTTTCGGTGGTCCAATGGACTTCGGAAGTATTGCTGTATTGGTTACTTACACTTCTCCTGTAACAGGAAGTGTTTGTCCAGGTACTCCCGTGACTTTGAATGCAACAACAACGGGTGGTGGATCTAATCCAACATTCCAATGGAGCTTGAACGGAACACCAATTGCTGGTGCTACTTCAGCGTCCTATGTTGCAACTCCTGCTTCAGCTTCCGCCTCATACACTGCAACAGTAATCGACGATTGTAACCCTGCTGGAATTACTTCTCCTGGTTATTCTCAGCCGTTGTTCTCGGTAACAGCAGGTACAATCACTGGTCCTCCTGCTATCCTTGTTAACGATTTTACAGCACCAATTCTTGGAGCTGGAACATGGGTAATTGGAGGTCAAACTTTTGGTTCAACAATTCAGTGGGTGTACGGTTTAGCTCCAGTAGCTCCGTTCATAACTATTTCAGGTGGAACAAGTGAGTCTCAAACTTTGTACGCTACAGGGGGCGCTGGTACTGTATACTTGACTGCTACAACTACAACAACTGACGGATGTTCTATCCAAGCTAATGTTGTTACTGTAACATTAGGTAACGCTATCGACACGCCATGTACTGCTCGTCCAGTTACAGTTGGTGACCAAGGTGGACTTTCATTCTCGACTGCTGCTGCGGCTGTAAATCCAGGTGAAGTGTTCGCTCCAGCAACTGGTTGCGACGTTCAAAATGGATGGTGTACAAGTTCTCTAGAAGGAACAATATGGTTCAGCTTTGTTGCTCCTGCCTCAGGACACGTTAGTGTTGCTGCTCCAGGATGGGACAACCAATTAGCAATCTACAGTGCAACAAACTGCGCAGACTACTCAACATTTACATTAATCAATGCAAATGACGATGGTGGTCCTGGATTTGATGCATTCTTATCAGATGTTAAGTGTCTAGTACCTGGTACTACTTATTACATCCAATTAGATGGATACAGTGGCGTAGGTACTTCAACATTGATTATCACTGATCTCGGCAATAGCACTCCGTTGTTGCAATTTATGCCGAGCAACGTTTCTGTTAACAATGCTGCTGGAATTTGCGGTGGTATTGCAACATGGGGTTCTCCAGTTGCGGTAGATGATCAAAACTGTGTGACTGTAACTTCTACTCATAACTCTGGAAATACTTTCCCAGTGGGTGTGACTACAGTAACTTATACTGCTACTGATGCTCAAGGTTTAACCGCAACTGCTTCTTTAACTGTTACGGTTACAGATAACGAGTTGCCAACCATCACTGCACCGGCTAACATTACGTTAACTGCTGCATTGAACTCTTGTACTGCAACTGCTACCTTAGGTTCAGCTACTACTGCTGACAACTGTGGTGTTGCTTCTACTGCTACTAACAATGCTCCAGCTGTTTTCCCAATCGGTAACACTACGGTTACTTGGACTGTAACTGACATTCACGGAAACGTTGCTACAGCCAACCAAATCGTAACTCTTGTTCCCAATCCTGCTAACATCTGGTATGTAGATGCTGACGGTGATAACTACGGTGTTGCAGGAGCAACTGTAACTGCTTGTGTCCAACCATTAGGTTATGCTGCAAACACAACAGATTGTAACGATGCAAACGTAAACGTTAACCCAGGTGAAATCGAGATTTGCGGAAACGCTATCGATGACAACTGTAGCGGTCTTGCAGAAGAAGGTTGTACTAACCCAGGTGAAAACCCGAACAATGCAACTTCTATGTCTACGAGCATCTGGCCAAACTGTAACGCAGTAAACGGTACACTTGTAAACGCGACTGTTTCCGGTTCTGCTCAAACCATCTGTTTAACAGGTGAAGACAAGTGGCACCAATTCGTTGCAACTTCAGAAGGTATTAGCATCGTTGTTAACTCATCTGCTGTTAATATCGTTATTGAATTGCAAACGGCTGCTGGTGTTCTAGTAGCACAAGAAAATGCAGTAGCGGGTCTTGGTGGTGAAATTTTGAACCACTACGGATTAACTGCCGGTCAAGTCTACAAAGTAGGCGTACGTAACTACAACAGTGCTCAAGGTAATGGCACTTACTCGATCTGTGTTAAGATGTTGAAGCGTGGTGGATGTGACTACGGTCCAGGTCCATACAGCTTGTGTCAGTACTTCAAGGCAACTTGGGCTGGTGCAGCTGGAACTAGCTACACATTTACATACACTGGATTAACAGGTCCTGCTGCAGGTAACGTTTACACACGCACTCAAAACTCAGATATCTGTATATTGAGCAGCGTATTGCCAACTTTACCATACGGTTCTACTTACAGTGTATTAATCACGAACACGTATAACATAAACAACGGTGCTGGTGTTGCTGAGACAATTGCTGTACCTGGATTAGCTCCTTGCTCTATGAGCACAGTAGCTCAACCGGTTACTGCTCTTCGTACTTCTGACAGATGTACTGCTGGCACACGTTTCCGTGGTTCTGTTGTAGCATCATTGCCATGGGTATGTGGAACGACTAACTGGCGTTGGGAATTCACTGAGCTAGATGCTCAGAACAACCCAGTAGGTCTGCCAATTGCTGTAAACAGAGGCGCAGCTTCTAACTACCTGAACTTGGGTACAGTGTTGCAATTGCAATACGGTAAGACATACTCTGTACGTACAGCTCCAATCTTATCTTATACAGGAACAAACTACCAATGGGGTACTCCTTACTGTATGACTATTATAGGATCTGCAGGTATGATTGCTGACGGAAGTCAAGCTAACCAACAAGTGGTAAGAGCGGAAACAGCGAATGAAGTAAACATGAGCTTGTATCCGAATCCTACACACGGTACAGATGTGAACATTAACCTTTCAGGTGTTGATTCAGACAACGTTCAAATCCGCGTAGTAGATGCTATGGGTCGTCAAGTATGGAGCAACCGCTACTCAGTGAGCGGTGTGTTGAATACGAACATCACCTTCGAGCGTCCACTTGCAAATGGTTTGTACATGGTTGAAGCAATCTTCAACGGTGAAGTTCAAACACAACGCATGATGGTTCAAAAATAATTTTAAGACCTAGTCTTAGAACTGGCTTTAACCAATAAGCTGAAAAGGCCTCCTTCGAAAGAAGGGGGCCTTTTTGTTTGAATCAAATTTTGGTTGATGTATATTCGTGAACCTTATTCTTTAAAGATTCATGCCGCGTTTCGTAACACATATTATTGTTGCCCTTTCATTTTATTCAGTGAGTCTAAAAGCTCAAGTATTTGTGGATGTTACAGATACATACGGAATAGCTGCAATGAACGCTTCAACCATGTATGGGACAGGTTCAAGTTGTTTTGATGTGAATGAAGATGGGTGGGATGATCTTACGATTTGTATTGCAGGTGGGGCCACGCGTTTGTATATAAACAATCAAGGGGTCTTTCAGTTGCATGCGGCATTTGAAAATATTTACGATTCCAAGACATGTTTGTGGGGTGACTACGATGAAGACGGTGACAACGACTTGTTTATTATCAAGAGGGATGGCCCATCGCAGCTCTTTGTTCAAACGGATAGTCTAGTTTTTGTTAATCAATCTACCCTTCTAAACTTCCCTTTCAGCGCTGCAAACAATTCGTTCGGTGCAGCGCTTGGAGATTACAATCGCGATAGTTATTTGGATATGTATATCGCTAACTACAGCACGGCAACTGTTGGTGGTATTAAAAGCACCTTTTTGACAAACACCCAGAATGGTACTTTTTCAAATAGTCCGCATGGATATTATCGCAATCACTTTCAGCCTGTGTTTATAGATTTAGCAAGAGACCGATATCAGGATATATTTATAATAAATGATTTTCGAACCGGATCTGAATTATACACGCAAGATATTTCGGGCATGCTGACAGATCAAACTCCGCAAGGTTCATTCGGATTGAGCGGGGCGGGGTATTTAGATGCCATGACAAACTCTTGGTGCGATTACGATAACGACGCCGATTTAGATATTTATGTAGCAAATACGCCGAACCACGGGAACTATCTTTTTGAAAACAATGGGTCGAATAGTTTTTCCAATGTGGCTTCATCAGTTGGTGCGGCTTTGTATAAATGGTCTTGGGGGTCTTTGTGGTTAGATATTGAAAATGACGGGTGGAATGATTTGTTGGTGAATGAACGGCATGTTAATTTATTGTATCTGTCGGAATTCGGAAATCATGTTCTTAGAAACAATCAGGGTGTATTTTCCGAAGATGAAACGACTATTATTTCAAATTTGCCATACGGTTATTTCACATCCTCCAAAGGTGACTTTAATAACGACGGCCTCTATGATTTTTGCTTTGGTGCAGAGACAGGACAGCTTTCGAGAGTCTTTGAGAACAACACTGCAACAACAAATAATTATGTTAAATGTAGGTTGAAAGGAAGGTTAAGCAATCGCAATGGTGTAGGGACATATATCGACTATTACGCAGGAGGAATCCATTATGTTCATTATACCCAGCTTGGCGAAAACTACATGTCTCAGAATTCTCAAAATCTTATTTTCGGTTTGGGTGCAAATACGCAAATTGATTCTTTGAAACTTTCATGGATTAGCGGGGTAGAAGACATCTATTACAATATTCCAGCGAATACGACTCACGTATTTGTTGAAGGAGAAACACTTCCGCAAATTCAAGCTTCTAAAGAATTTTTATGTCCTACGGGAAGCGACAGCTTGCAACTAAGTATCTCCGGATGGCCTACCCACGTGTGGCAAAGCGGTTCGAATTCGAATAGCATTTGGGTGAGTGCTCCAGGTATCTATACGGTAACAGTAGGAACTGGTTTTGGTCATACCATTAATCTGAATTATGCTGTGGAATTTGCTTCGGCAGAGGCCTTGGTATTAGAAAGAACGCATGTATTATGCGCTGGAGGAAGCACAGGGACCATTCAAATTGCGAATGCAAATTCAGGAGAAATTATTTTTGCTCAAGAGAATTTATCAGCTGGAATTTACGAGATTCCAATTTCAATTATTGAGGGTTGCACTGTGCAACAGCAAGTAGCGATTTTTGAGCCATTGCCTTTTCAAATTATCATTGATTCGTTGGTGAACGCGTGCGCAGGGATGAACAATGGGCAGGCCTTTGTTCAGGGTATAGAAGGTACTCCGCCTTACACAGGATTCGACGATTTCGGTTCGCTTCATAGTACAGATTTAACTCCCGGAATCTACGCAGACAGCATTACCGATGCAAACGGGTGCGTCGCGACCTACTCATTTTCCATAACTGAAATTCCACAGGCAATCATCGAAGTCACTTCATCGAATTGGGTTTGCGCAGGTGAGTCTATCGTTTTTGAAGCCAACGTTTCAGGAATTGCTTCGAATTATTTTTGGGACGTTTTAAGTCCAGGAGCTTCTCTTGGAGCAGGGAGTTATGTCGCAGCAGTTGTCGATTCATTCCAATGCGTATCAACGATTGATTTCGTTATTGAAGAAATAGTAGCACCTACAATCGACGCGACGCTCTCTGCCGAAAGTGTTTTCGGTTTGGGAAGCATTACCCTCGATGTAGTTGGAAATTATCCGCCTTATACAGCCGTCTGGCAATCGGGATTTGTAGGTTTGAATTATTCAGAATTACCTCAGGGCAATTATGCCGTGTCAATTACAGACTCGTTGGGCTGCACAACAGACACAACCTTCGCTGTGTTCTACAATTTTATTAATGATGAA